>Ga0187848_10001679_pt1 | contig 18519 bp, 15 predicted proteins | sample June2016WEW_4_40_FD_132424 | JGI IMG/M metagenome (GOLD analysis project Ga0187848, IMG submission 132424) | Peatland microbial communities from SPRUCE experiment site at the Marcell Experimental Forest, Minnesota, USA - June2016WEW_4_40 | ecosystem: Environmental > Terrestrial > Soil >... | reverse complement strand
TCAAGGTGCTTCTGGAGTATGAACGTAAACCACTCGGTTCGCTCGCATGATCAACGTGGGAACGTTCGTAGTGCGCTGTGCTGCTGCGTGTTTGTACAACAACGAATGAGAATTGAAACGTGAAGCGGAGGCTTTAAATCTGTTTGTCGCGATAAAAAATGAACTCGCTTATGCGAATTGCACGGACTACGTCGCCGAAATATGGTCGCTGTTTTTTTGGTAGTACGTTTAAGCCTATTGAAAAAACAAAAATGAGGCATAAAAGAGCGTTTGTTGAAGTTCTTAAACGAACGGAGTGGCACCTCCCTCAGACCTACAATTATGGGGGCGAGTTACAGGCGGAGAAATTGATTGGGGGCGGTATTGCAGAGCCCGTCGATGGCACCGTTCCACAACGACCGCACAACTACATAGAATTGTCAAGCAGGTGATCTAACATGCTATTAGTGACATTCCTAGAAGATCGTGACGGCTATGTATAGCGAGTCTCAATACTACAACGGGCATGACGCGTGCTTATTGATCAGTCAGTTCATTGCCATCGATGCTGCGGAGAGGTGCCTATGGAAAAATATTGTCAATAACGATTAAATTTTGGTTTATCTTTGTTTATCGGAAAATATATTGAATTCAAATCCCTTTTATTTCAAATAACATACCAACTAATCCAAAAAATGAATATCCAACAATTTTTGAAAAATATTCGATCTAAAAAAAATGATATACCATTATACAAACCAATAAAAAAAGAAAAACCTAATTATATTATTGAAGTTACTTCAGCGTGGAAAGGACATGAATCAATAATCAAGGATATAATTGATAGATTCAATATTAGCCGCAAGAGTTGCATAGAATTTGGAGTTGAATTCGGGTATTCGACAGTAGTATTTTCAAATTACTTTGAAAGAGTAATTGGGATAGACACATTTCAAGGAGACGTCAATACTGTCAATAAAGAAAGGCACTTTGAAGATACAAAGCAAAGACTTTCTAGATTTTCAAATATTGAGCTAATAAAATCTGATTATAGAGATTGGATAATTCAGGATAAAAATAGATATGACTTTGCTCATGTCGATATAGTTCATACGTATGCTGAGACATTCGAGTGCGGACTTTGGGCAGCTCAGCACAGTGATTGTGCAACTTTTCACGATACCGAAAGTTTTCTTGAAGTTAGGAATGCTGTGAAAGATATTGCTAAAATTACAGGACAAGAATTGTATAATTATCCTTTTTATCACGGGTTAGGAATATTAGTTGATAGAAATATCAATTATAAAAGGTAATAGCAAAAAATAGCTGATAAGATAAATGAAGGCTGAGCGAACCTGACGAGGCCAATACGATAGTGACACAGAACGTGGTTTTTTTGCGAGCGGCGCGTGCTTGCTCACCAAAAAGGGAGTAATACTTGCGCTTTCAGGTGAGAGTTTTGACCCCTATCTTTTGCATTCAGCGCTGAGATGATTTGTCTTGGAAGGCGCGAATGATGGGTTTCAGAATCATCTACTGCCCCGTCCGTATGCAGTGATAAGGGCGTGCCACGTTTCGAGGACAAAGTTCTGACATCGGCTGCTTGCTGATCAAAATCGGTTCAGAGTGATGATAAAGAACTACTCGCTCAGAAGTCCTTATCTTCATTCTGGTCCTTACAATCCTGTTGAGGCCCGTTTTGTCATCTGCGGGCACTATGGCGACATGATCTTAGAGATCTTTGGGGATTCGTGAAAGCGCTCTCGCGGAACGTGCTAGCTGTGAGAGCGACGCTCAACCTCGGAAGTGTCCTGTTAAAGCGCATAATGGGCGATGCTGAAATCATGGCGCGCGTCATCCCTGATTCTTTGGAGCTACGTCGACTGGTCCAGAACTGCAGACGCTGACACCGTTAAGCCACAGATGGATAGTTTCCGCTGCCTTACATCGCAGCGAATGCGCGCGCTCCCGCCTCTTTCGCAACAGCGAACAAGAATAGAAACGTGAAGCGGAGGCTTTAAATCTGTTTGTCGTGATAAAAAAATGAACTCGCTGGTGCGAATTGCACGGCCTATGTCGCTGGAATACACGCGGATTTATGCCTGAGAGCGCGCTCAGCAGCAAACGGCGTAAAGCTGAACACGACGACGGTGCATTCCTAGGCGATTGAGGGGGCCCTCATGATAAGTTACGACGGGGCACTCTAGAGCCTTGGTGCAATCACCGAAACCGAAACGTGGTGGGGCTGGCCGCGCGTGGTTCTTAACGAGGTGTTTGTTGTACCTTGAGGTAACGTGAGTGACTACGAGCTTTTCGTCAAACGAATCGGGCTGACAGGACTAGCCAGCCTTGTGGTCTCGCTCAGTCCTGTCCTCTTACTGCCGATCCTGACGAAGATCCTGACAATTCAGGATTACGGGATTTGGACCCTTATCGTCGTTACAGCCAGCTTTGTGCCAATGGTGGTGCTTTTAGGCCTACCGAATTCGATGGTACGGTTTCTCGCTCCGGAAAAAAACAGGGACAAGATACGTGAAGGCTACTATTCTATCACTCTTGTTGTTCTCGGCGCAAGTCTTGTTTCGAGTCTCTTTCTTCTCTTCTTTGGACATTCGGTCGCTACTCATTTGCTCGGCGGTAACCGTACCGTTGCCCTCTTATTGCCATTAATCACGTTTTTGGCCGCGTACAACTACGTGCCACAGACCTATTTCAGGACATTTCAACAGGCGAAACGATACTCGATCGTCTCGGTGCTTCAAGCCGCCCTCTACGTTATACTCATCGCAGCGTTCGTGGTGGGTGGTCTCGGACTCGCCGGGGCTGTTTTCGCGTACCTCATCGACTTGCTGCTCATAGCCCTGATCTCGACCTATTACGTGGTGAGAGATATCGGGGTGACCATGCCGAGGTTCTCTGAGCTAAAGGCGTATCTAAAATACGGCCTGCCTTTTGTGCCCAGCAGCGTGTCGAGTTGGGCGTTAGGCGTAAGCGACCGGTACATCATTACGTTCTTCTTAGGTGTCGCGTGGGTCGGGTACTACTCCCCGGGGTACCAGCTTGGCTGGATGATCAGTCTTTTAGCAACGCCCTTTACGATTCTGGTTCCGACGGCCCTCTACGAGCATTATGACGCAAACAGAATAGAGGAAGTGAAGATGATTATCAGGTACTCGGTAAAATACTTCCTCGCCGTTGCCGTGCCTGCAGCGTTCGTGTTTTCAGTTCTGTCGAAGCCAATACTGCTGGTACTAACTACCCCTGCAATAGCTGCGAACGGCTATCTGATCACGCCGTTCACCGCGTTGAGCTCGCTGCTTTTTGGAGTGTGGTCTATAATCATGATCGTGCTCACGTTTGAAAAAAGGACAGCGATTATCGGCACGATGTGGATCCTGGGTGCGACATTAAACATCGGACTTAATCTGGTCCTCGTTCCCTATTTTGGAATTATGGCTGCGGCTCTGACGACGGTGCTGGGCTACGGCTTTGTTTTCGGCGTCACGGCAATCTATTCTGTTCGACATATGACGCTCGGTGTGGATTTTGGCTTTATTTTAAAAAGTATTTTTGCATCGGTCGTGGTATCGTCGTTTGTTCTGGTATGGCACGCCTCCGGATTTTTGAGCGTCTCCGCGCTGATCGTGATTTGCGCCGCCGCCTACACCGCGATCCTGTTTGCCCTCAAAGGATTTACCGCAAGTGAGATACGATTCTTCAGCGGTTTTCTCGCGAGACAGCGATAACGCATGTGCAAAATGATGTCAGCTCATCGGACCCGATTCGGAACCAATGGGTATTTGTTAATTTGCTTGTTATTAGAATGAAGAATCAAATGTGTCGGACGCACTTCGTGAAGACACTATAACCGTTGCATTAGCCGGCACGTTCTGAAAGGCTAGTCACGTTGGGAGGGTCAAAGACACTGCGAAGAAGAGGGGGTTAGATGAGACTAGTATGCAAGACGGATTGGGGCCAACTGAGCCAGTTTAGACTTAGCTCAAACACCGCATAATGACGTGCCAGGCCAAAAAAACGGCTGAATATTACAGTAAGCCATCGATCGTTTTGTATCGCGCAGGACAGGCTACGTAAATGGCAAAATACACACTCACTGTTCGGCGACTGGGATTGGCCTCGGTGATACAGCCACTAATAGCTCTCAGCAATATTATTCTGCTCCCTATCCTGACAAAAAACCTCCCTATAGCTGACTATGGAGCCTGGGCTTTGATCATTATTACAATCAGCCTGTTGCCGGTGCTTGCGTCTTTAGGACTGCCAGCTGCAATGACTCGATTTCTTGCTGCGGCGACGGATAAACGTGACATCCGTGAGGCGTTTTACTCCATGGGATTCATCGTGGTGCTTACAAGCGCGATTATTTCTGCGCTGCTTCTCTTATTTGTGCCAGAAATCGCGGCAAGCTTGTTTCAAAACAATACGGCCATAGCCCTCTTGCTTGTACCGAACGTCTTCATTGCGTGCCTAACTGCTTACGTTATGCAGTATTTTATAACATTCCAGCAGATCAAACGGTACTCTTTCCTGAACTTTTTTAACGCGTACCTAAACACGGCTCTGGTTGCCTATTTCATCCTTTCGGGTCGCGGATTGGAAGGCGCGGTGATAGCACTCTTAATCCAGCAACTTGTGGTGTTCGCCGTGGTAATGTATCCCATCGTCTCGGAGATCGGTTTTGCTATCCCCACCTTTAAGCACACAAGAGAACACCTCGTTTATGGCTTACCTTTGGTCCCAGGCAGTCTATCGAGTTGGGTCGTAAATTCAAGCGATCGCTATCTCATTGCGTTTTTTTTAGGTGCCGCAGCGGTGGGCTATTATTCGCCGGGATATAACCTAGGGAGCCTCATCGGCATGGTCTCGTTTCCATTAACGGCACTGCTTCCTCCGGTTCTCTCAAAATACTACGACGAGAACAACATAGGGGATGTACGCACGATCTTGACGTATTCACTGAAGTACTACGTGGGAATAGCGTTACCTTGCGTTTTTGCCGTGTCGATTTTGTCAAAGCCTCTTTTGCTTGTGTTAACTACGCAGCAGATTGCAACAAACGGCTATTTAGTCACTCCGCTTGTTGCAGCAGGAACTGCGCTCGTTGGAGCGTACACGACACTTGTTATGATAATCGCGTTGCAAAAGAAGACTGTCGTTATTGGCACGATATGGGTACTCAGTGCCGTGTTGAATTTCGGTTTAAACTTAGTGCTTATTCCGTATTTAGGCCTCGTAGGTGCTGCACTCACCACTTTCCTTGCATTCCTGCTCGCTTTCGTGTTGACGGCGACTTATTCGCTTAGATACTTTAAGTTTGACCTGAGCAAAGCATTCATCATGAAGAGTGTCTGCGGCGCGAGTATTATGGCCTTGTTTCTACTCTTATGGAATCCCTCTGGGCTCTTGAGCATACTTTTATCGATCGCACTTGCCGCAGTCGTCTATCTAGCAATTTTGCTTGCGTTGCGCGGTTTTACCATACAAGAGTTTAAACTCATTTATGAGATTTACCGGGGCTCTTACTAAGGTGATTTGCAGCTCTGTTCGTCGGCGGTGCTGAACAGCCGCTTTCGGAATTGACAAGCGTGACGGAAATTGCGGCTGGTGTCTCAGTTGAGCAGGCGCATGCGAGCAGGCGTTGTTTCGCGTGTCAACGTGCCCAGCTTCTTGCGTTGCAACGAGGCCGAGGGAAACTCGACGAGAGAATAAAAATGGCAAAACAACACCTGACTTGACGGTTAGCATAGCTCCGTTGTAGCGTTCGAGAAGGTACATAGCTCAGACGTATTTACACTCAACGCTGTGGGGGGCGCTCTTGTTCCAGACTTCAACTATTCGTAGGTCGCACGGCGTCGCTGCGCTCTCTCCCACAGAGCAACGCCCGAAAACGGAAAGGTAGTTAAGTGAGCAGTAAGAAACAGAACGGCTATTCCTCGGTTTGGGAGCAAAAGGTACAATGAAGCTCAAATTTGGCGAACGGCTGATCGAACCCAACGTTCGGCGGCTCTACGACCTTCGTGACGTCGCGTTTGATACTGCGTGGTTTGGGGCGGCTGCAGACCGCGACGCCTATTACATGTACCGCGACCTCGCGCTCACGCCCGCGGACGCGGAGACCATTACCCATCATCAGCTCCGCTATGACATCACGATCATCCCTCCGTTCAACATGGGGCTTGAGTCCGTCAAGACGTACGGGCACTATCATCCGCGCGTGAACCCTAAGCTTCGGTACGCATATCCGGAGCTCTACGAGGTGCTCGAAGGAGATGCCCATTACCTACTGCAGCGCGCGCGCGACGAAGAGAGCGTTGATCAGGTCATTCTCGTTAAAGCGACGCGGGGCGACAAGGTCATCGTCCCGCCGAACTACGGTCACGTGACAATAAACCCGTCGCAGCGAACGCTTAAGATGGCCAACTGGGTGTGCCGGTCGTTCGATTCAGTCTATGAGCCCTACGCGAAGCTTCACGGTGCCGCATACTACGAACTCATTAACGGCCGATTGCTGTACAACAAAGCGTATCATAACGTGCCTGAGATCAGGGTCGCCTATCCGACTGAGGTGCCCGGCTACGGGCTGATGAAGCGAAAACCGATGTACGAGTTGGTCAAAGAGCCGTACCTGCTAGAGTTCCTGACGGCGCCCGAGAAGCACACCGCTTTGTTTCAAGAACTTTATAGCTGATTAGGAAGCGCGCTGCTATCTAAGGGCCTTGTAAGAACACCAAACCCGTGAGGCGTTTCGACCCAGATAATGGACACTGAAGTAGCGACTCCCTTCCTCAGCGACATCGGACTCGTCTTGTCTGCACGTGTCGTGCAAAAGCACGATGCCGTTTTGTTCTAGTGTGACAAGAAAAAAGGAATCGGGGGCTGTCGCGCACGTGGGCATAAGATACCAGGGGGAGCGTCAACGAGTAGTATGTCAACTCTTCTGTCATCGAGAACGTTTGAGCGCGTCCCTGCTAAAACAACAGCCATTATCACCGTCCGCGTACGGGACGCGGTGCAAGCTGACAACGTCATCGAGTTGACAGTTCGTTATCTGGTCTTGAAGTTGATGCGCGTAGCTTTCATCGCCTTCGATGGAAATAATGTGTCCGTCGTCGTAAAGTCGAGGCAGAAGGTGTCCGAGTACAAGCGTCGAAACACCCGCGCCTAGCTCAACCAGGCATACGCTTTCGAGAGACTCAGCGATCATCTGCTTCCCACCTTGCTAGCTTGGCGCAAAGCTTCACCCTATTCAAGAATGCGTCGACAAAATTCTTCAACGCACCCGTAAGGCCACTCCTTTCTCACGTTCGACGCGAGGCACTTCACGTAAACATCCAGCGTCTTTTTCACGCATATTTCGTTTTCCCTCGCGAATTTGATAGACAGCATAAAGAGCGAGTACGCAAATGCGATCGCAAATTGCCAACTTGTTAAGCTTTCGGTGAGCCAATAGAACCATGAAAAGGTCATTATGGATCTATCTTTCTTGCAACAGTGCTCACCTCGACTGGGATTGGTTACGTAACCTAAATGTTCTGGACGAAGCCTGTCGATAAGCAAAGGGTTTGATTCATGTCTAGGTCTATGTCTAAGCAGGGCCTCTCTCATCGCTTTTTTGCGCTGAAGGTCCGGGTGTCGGACTTCGGCCGCGTCGACAGCTATAATAACGAATTTCGCTTGCAGTGCTCGACGTGCGTAATCATACTCTTCGAGACCGATAAAGAAGTTGCAAGCGTCATAATACCCAATCGAATCCATAACTTTCTTTGAAATTAGAACCCCGTGCGTTCCAAAAGCGTCTATTTGGCAAGTGTCCGGACGCAAAAGAACGGGATGCAGATGTCCAAAAAAGTTCTTTTTCAACCTTTTATGCGTAAAGACCACCGAAGGCCTGTCGATATCGACCTTTTTGGGGACAAGAATATCACCGTCGTCAGTGCGCTTCAGAAACTCGGTCAGACAGAGATCTGATGCAACCCCGTCCTGATCTAAGAGCCATACCCAGTCGAAGCCATTCTCGTGGGCAATCTTCATTCCGTTGCGAAAGCCGCCGGCAGAGCCTCCGTTGCTTTCGGTTTTGTGATAGTGGGCAAATGGGTATTGTTTAGAGTGGGTGTCGAATACTTTCCTGTTTTCTGCTGCGTACGAATAATCTGAGTTATCGATGACGATGAGTCCACGTAAAGCCCGCCCTTGATCCGTGAGTGACGAGAGCAGACGCGTAAGTTCTTTTGGATCGTTGTAGGCGACAGTTGCTGCGCAAACCTGACCTTTCATTTTCGCTCATCGATCTTATCACTGACTGCAATTTATACATTTTCGTGCGAGGCGCTGTGAATTCATTTCGGCGCTGTAGGCAAGTGTCACGTCGGGGGACTAATCGGACAGCGTACAGCGAAGTCTATAAGTAACGCTTACGAAATACGAGGAACGACGGCAATTGCAGCGTTGAGGATATTTTGTCTTTTGACAGTGAGAACAATACATATCAGTTCGTGACTTACTGTCAAGCTTTGGAGTCTCTGGCTATTTCGCTAAGCGCTACGACGACTGTTCCAGCCACAAACTGCACTGACCTGCTCCGGCTTTCATTATCTCCGTGCGCGCTTGACATTATAGGATAGCCCGTTCTCGAATACTAACCATTTCGGTTCACCGAGACGACAAGCGCGCATGATCTGGCCCTTTCATAAGTTGCTCGCGGTAGGAATGTGATTCCGGCACAGTAATTGCGAGCACAGCCTAAAATCATCCGCGTGTTCGCGCACTCTGGAACTCCAAAACACCTCTAATTGCTGCTCGGTCAAAATGCTTGTAGTATAGTGCAAGGAATTCGTCGTATAGCGAATCATCACGGTGTTTTTTTAGAGTGCGACGAAAGCCGCTTAAGCGCACAAACAGTCATTGAAGCGATTTTTTGATTATATTGTATACCCGTTCTGAGTTTTTACCATCGTGAAACTCATTAAAACGCTGGCAAATTTCTCTCCGTTGTGTTTTATAATCATCAGTTTGAAGGCTACGTTCCACAAGCGCTAAGACTTCTTTCCAGTCTGTAGCTTTAGGGCCTGGCGTTACCTCATCATATTCATAGAATAACTCTTGACCGTCCAAACAAACAAACTCGTGAAGATCAAATGGAGCAAAGATGATGGGCCGGTCTAACAACAAAAAATCAAAATAGACGCTAGAATAATCCGTAATGAGGATATTGACACGTTTCAAAAGAGGGTAGATGTCAGGCAATTCGGCATCTGAAACGGTGAAAATTCTGCTTTTTAGGTCGCCGTGTGCTTGATGCAGCGCCAGTTCAGATCCCATTCGATGCACTTTCATTATTAGAATTGCATTTATTCGGGTCAGAAATGCTTCTACTTCATCAACATCGAATCCGTAATCAAAAAGCAAATCTCGCTTTCGATCAGTATCTTGCCGCCGCCACGTTGGCAAGTAACAAATCACAAATGTAAAATCAACTGTACCCTTTATATCCTTAAGATACGGGCAGTCATCATCAGACCACCCTGCGTCGAGCAATACGTCATTTCGTGGATATCCCGTAACAACTACATTCTTATTAGATCGAACTTCTGCAACCGTGTCGAAGGCGGATAACATAGTTGTTCTTGACTCCTGGGACGTCGCGATGGTAATATCATAGCGTTCAAGCTCAAAGCCAAATATGCTGACCATTCGTCTCCTAAGGAACTGCCAAGAACGAAACAAGAGTTGATGATCTCTAAGTGTGCGGTGTTTGCTGCTTACAAGCAGCCTCTTTAATGGGGTGCCATGCCAGAGTTGTACTACTTTTGCTCCTCTGATGGGGGTTCGATTGACGTCCCACAACGAATCTGAGATGATTACGCATCCGGCCCGCAATGAGTGCAAAAAACCCTCCAAACTATTTACGTTATACGCAGAATACCCGGCCTGCCCCAGCTTTTCGATGACATTCATACTGGACGATAACCAAACGCACGTAATATCGGGATGGTTCTTGGTTACATAAAGAAAGAGGTACTTGGGATTGTCTGCAAATTTTTTGCCGAGCGGGGACCCAAAAACCCACATATTCGGATCTTTGCGGAAAAACCCTGAGGCAAAATACAGAATGTTGAAAGTGACGTTAGCAAGAGCGTGCTTGAGTTTTAAGACAAGCCATTCGTACACCAAAAAAACTCCATAGTCGAGCAGTAGGTCTAATCGGCATCAAGCGACTCTTTTGACGTTCTGCACCGCACGTTACATTGTGCTTTCTGACAAACATCATCAGCTATCTTTTCTGCCATTAATCTCGCCGTCGTTAGCTTTCCCCCAATAATGTGGAACATATTATTCGGATCCTCGATCACCTTGAAATCTCGCGATTTCAAGCGTCCGTCTGATAGATGCTCCCAGCCAGCAAGAGCGTGTTCTCCATCTGCGAGTGCCCTCACGCCGGTAAACGTGTGTAACGTGGGCTGGTGCTTGACGTTTGGAAGGATGCGAGCAAACTCGTTTTTCAGGTACGTGTCAGCCCAAGGTTCCGGATGTGCGTCTTCCGGTCTCTGAATTGTTGTGGACGTCGTACCAAGCCAGCCGAATCCATCATGCACAATGTACGCATCAGCGTCAGACGGCTCGCGCAAATACTGGATCCCTCGCGAACAGAGTGCCTTTTGAATTATGATCGTTCCTTGGCTGTAGGTCAAAGGGATGGCCGTACCAATTTTGCTGGCGACAGCATTTATCCACGGGCCGGTTGCATTAATGATGTAATTCGTTTTAAATTTGCCAGAGCTAGTCGTTATGGTGTATCCCTCGTCTTGAGTTTTACGTATCGACTGAAGCTTAGAGTTCTCGAATAAATTGCCGCCATTTCGTTTTGCGGAATGACAATTCAACCAACAAAATCGCTGTGCATTTATGTTTTTGTCAGCTGTTTCCACCGCAATGTTTAGATTCCGATTTAACTCAGGAAGCTCCTTTAGAACTTCCTCAATATCAGCTTCTTTTGCGAGAATATTAAGTTTCTTTGCTTCGCGCAACGCGCTCAACGCATAGTCACTAGCGAAACCGACGAAGTAATTTTGCACATCTCCGACTACTGCTGGAGCGATACGAGAAATGATCACATTCTCATTCGCGCATTCCAGCGCAACAACGGGATCTTTCAAAACGTAGCGCATCCCGCCGAGTAGGTTCTGATGGGAAGACGAAGTCGTGCCGCTCGCTATGGCTCTTTTTTCGATGAGAGCCACTGAGAAACCTCTCATGGCTAAATCTCGAAAAGTGGCGGTACCGGTCGCACCGCCGCCAAATATGACTACCTCATACCTCATGCTTTCTGTGCTCGAGCTGCGTGATTCTTTGGCGGATAGCTCGTGCTTGAACTAGATCGTCATACGTGTCTATTTCACAGCGGAGCATCCCATCCGTACAAAGGACGTGCATTGCCGAAGGAAATTTAAGCAGAAGTCTATTCAACGGTTCAGAATACCATTCAAGTCTCGCTCTTGGCTCTTTTAGCGCTTGTTTAAATTCGGTTAAGAGCTCATTACTCATCTTAATCATGCTCGTGAACACGGTGTTGCCTGGAACTGACTTGCCGATGCTCACCGCGGAACCATTTTTAATTACGATCTTGCAATCTTCAGGCTCTATTTTTTTTCCGTTTTCGACGATGCAGGCGTTATCGTGCGGTGATTCAACTAGCCTTCTCAGTAACTCAAATTCAAACAATATATCACCATCCAAGACGAGGATAGCGTCCACAGCGGGATCAACGTGTTCCAAGGCGAGTGACAAACTATATGCATTGTCGGTTTTGTAAAACAATTTGTTATCGACGATAGTGACCGCTAGATCGTAGTCAGACCTCTCTATGTGTTTCTGTATTAAACCGCGCTTATAACCTGTAACTATCAGTGCGCACTTAATCCCCAGTTTTGCCAAACGGCGCAACTGGTAATCGAGGATGGTTTCATCATTCAGGCATAGCAGGCATTTGGGCACCTCTGCTGTCAGCGGTCGAAGTCTGGTTGACCTGCCGGCTGCGAGAATTATCGCTTTCGTCCTCCGCTTATTTTTATCTCTCATTGATCACCGGCTGATTTTTTTAACTCGTTAGCAAGTCGAGGTCTTCAGCGTCGTGCATTCATACGAGAAGGTTATTGCCGTATAAATAGTTAGAGACAAAGTGACTGCTATGCTCACGTTTCTTGAGTCTCTTTGACACAAGTTACAAAAAGACCGGCCCAAAACGCGTGATATAATCTGCACTGTAACACTCTTGGCAAGCGCCTATTCTGTGCGTGAAAAGATTACGATTGACATGCCTGATCTAATCCGCTCCATTACTGACGTTATAACCGCTGAGCCGACATGATTTAATCGCCTATAAAACGAAGGGTCGAGGATTATCTTAGCGGCCGGAATCCGCTGGCCGATCGACTCGAAGAGGTGGGGAGTACCACAAGAGCGTCCTGCTGCGACTAACGGAGTGAACGAATAGCAGTTTGCCGCAGTCTGTAGTGCGGATAGTATGGTCAGAAGAGGCCCGATAAGCGTAATCCGCTTTTGGTACAGCGCACGACCGAAGCAACTTGCTTAGCAGAGATCGCTCGTAGGAGAAACGATATCAACATGCGCTTGCGTCAAAGCTCCACCAAAGATAACAAGAGAGCGCATTGCTAGGGAAAGAGAATGATTTCTGTAATGATACCAGCCCACAATAAAGCCAGTGAGATTAACAAACTTCAAGAGCTCAGTTCCTTACGTGGCTTAGTTCATCGCAGAAAAGCGTCATCGGACGGGATCCGGGAAATCGTACAAGAATCTGCCTCAAGAAATCGCAAGCTCATAGTCACACTCAGTAACACTCTCATGGGCATGTCCGGCAATATGAAGCAGGGACTCGCGGCGGCAACGCGATGCTCTGGGATTCATTGATGTCGGCCGTTAATTCATTCAAATGACTTCCAGTGGCTTGTTGACGCGGTAACCTGTGGAGCTATGACTGGATCGCGAAAGCTTCCAGCGTCAGTTATTCTTCAGCCCTAGTCGTTCTTAAGATGGATCTTAGGATCAGCTTATGCAGTCCTAGCAGGTGCACTACTTCACACAACCGAGCGCGACCTTCAGTGCGGATGCAAGGCGTTTCGCCGCAGTTTATGGGACGCTCTCAACGTCAACTGTGACGTTCTCAGCGTCAACTGTGATGGTTTTGCGTTCGATACCGACCTTGTAGCAAAAGCTTACAAAAAAGGATTTCCCATTGCAGAAGTACCGATAACGTGGCGCAACAAGGCAGACAGCAACGTCAAAGTGGGGTGAGATGTACTCCAGATGTTCAGGTATCTTGTCGGTGCGAGCTAAGATTAGAAGATGAGGCGCGGGCCAAGCATTGCTGCTCAAGGCGGTGAATCCAAGAGAGGCACGAGACTCAATGACTCTGCAAAACATGTGCGAGTAATACAAAAAAGTTGAGCCCGATATAGGAGTGTCGCATTCCGTTAATCTCGTACTCGCGCATGCCCGTCGTGAATACCAGTGCCATAGATGAAGACGAGGTGGCGCCCCTTCGCTACCCAAACATTATTTAGGTGTGCTAAAGCACTTTCAACAATTGGCATACAAAGGACTGTGAGCGGTATCGAAAGATCAGTAATTATGTGGCACGTCGCAACGATGAACGGCTAAACTTAAAATACAGAAATAGAATACGGAACTAGAATGAAAGTTGCGATATTCCACAATTTAAGGTCTGGAGGAGCTAAGAGGGCGCTGTATACGTTTAGTAAGTTTCTGACGAAATCAGACCACACAGTCGAAGTCTTTGTCCCTTCTACGGCGGATGAAAGTTACTTGCCCTTAAAGTATCTCGTGGAGGAGGTTAACGTATTTGACGTTAAAAGGACTATTTCTGGCTTAATTTCCTCTGCACTAAGAAATTATCCAGTAAGGCTAAGCATCTCGGGAGCTGATTTGGAGAGAACAGAGCGGCATATCGCGGACGCCATTAATCGCCAAGACTTCGACATTGTCTTATGCGAACAGGATCGCTATACTTACGCGCCATTTTTTTTAAAATATATTAAGAAACCGACGATCTATTACTGTCAACAACCTGTGAGAAATCAAGAGGTGGCTTTACGCAACAGGACAAAGAACGAAATTCTTCCAACTCCCCAAAACTTGCGCGAAAGAATTATGGCAATCATGATTAATTGCCTTGGCAAACGCTTGTTAAAAATAGACAAAAAAAACGCCTCCTTTGCAGAACACATCTTGACCAATTCTTATTTCTCACGAGAGTCAATCTTCAGGAGTTACGGGCTTAACGCTTTTGTTTCGTACCTCGGCGTCGACAATGAGCTATTTAAGCCACTTGGTATTCCCAAAGAAGATTTTGTTTTATCGGTCGGCAGATTGACTCCAAGCAAAGGAATTGACTTTATAGTTAGTTCTTTAGGCACGATTAACTCAAAAATACGTCCAAGATTGGTTATAGTTTCAGATGAAGTCGATATTCGGTTTAAAAATTCTTTGGAACAGCTTGCACAACGGACTGGAGTTGACCTGCGAATAGAGAGCTTGATCGGCGATGACGAGCTTGTGTCGCTTTACAACAAAGCACGCTTGGTCCTTTACGCGCCATATCTCGAACCGTTTGGGCTAGTGCCATTGGAGGCCATGGCGTGTGGGACGCCTGTCGTTGCCGTAAAAGAGGGCGGGGTGCGAGAGAGTGTGATTCACAACAAAACGGGCATTCTTACGCAACGAGATAAGACTATGTTTGCCCAAGCCGTTATGGAACTTCTCTCAAATGAAGAAAAAATGAGGGCCCTCTCTCAAAACGCGATCGAATGCATTGAGGATTATTGGACTGTGGACAAAGCCGGAAAAAGATTGATGAGGCACATCGCCCGTGTTCTCGACGAGGGAGAGGAGATAACAAAGTATCCGGCGTTCTCTGGTGCAAATACGTGATCTAACGTGGCGATAAGAAACGCGTCAAAGTCGATGGGATAATTCCTCGCCATAACTGCCCACTACTCGATTAACTAACCGGCCAGTGACCACTCAAAAGTACAGTTCTCGAACGCATCACGCAATGCTGCGGCAAAAAACGTTGAGGTCCGCGTGTTCAAAGCTTTAGGGAATAGAAAGGGAAGACAGGAGTTGGCAATTCAGCTCCTGCTATTCAACGCGTGAATCAGATTTTTTTAGCGGGCAACTCTCCGATAATTCTGCACAATCGCTTCATACAGTCTTTCACTATTCGTTTTCCGTCCGAACTCTTTGACGAAATCCGGGTAATATGCATCAATGTTGTTCGCAAATTGAGGATCTTGTATTAGCTTCTCGATCGAGGACCTTATGAGTGAAGTTTCGTCCCAACCCAGTGCTATTCCGATTCCGTGCGCTTTGATGAATTTCGTTGTCAATATATATTCATCCGCAACGGAGAGTATCGGTAATTTGCATCCGACGTATTCTAATATCTTAACAGCCAGCGCGTATTCAACAGGAAATCCCCTCGAAAGCGTATAAAAGCCTACGTCACTTGCTAGAAGAAGCGCAAGCACGTCGTTGTGGGCAACATTGTGCAAAAATATGTCGTTCTCTGAGTCACCGTTAGCGTCAATCTCTTTTTCGATAATATCAGAGTCCCCCTCTCCGATTATTATATAGCACATCTTTTTCCCTTCACCTATCATGTCTTGGAGCGGCTTGATCAATATTTCAGGCTTGTAGTAATCTTGTATCGTCCCGACATAAATCACGTATTTGCAGCCATCATGAAAGGGAATGCCATATTTATTCAATATCGCGCGCTTGTCGGATGTTTGCCGAACAGCTTCGAGTTCAGAAAGATTTATCCCGTTTGGGGCGACAACCACTGGTTTCTTTACACTAGTAAGTCGCTGAAGATCTTTCACCAAAGAGTCGTAAACCGAGGTCAATAAAAACGCTCTCTGACAGGCTTTAATGAATAGTGCATATGCAAGACTGTAAGTCAGGGCATTTATAAGCCGGCTAAACCATGGATTGTTGCGGATCCCCCATCTTGCTAAGTGCTTGTTAGTCCAGTCATCTCTGATATCTATGCAAAACTGATTTCCCAGCAAGATTGATACTAGGTAAATTGCGATCGCAGGGGTATATGTCGGAACGCTAGTCAGAATGAGATCAGGCTTATATTCTCGCACTTCTCTAATAGCAATAAGAGTGGTTATTAAGAGCGCAAGAGGGTTGTTTTGTGGAAGTTTACCGAGCAGCTGCTGGAAATGCTTGAGTTCATAGCGCACAACGCTCACGTTGTTCGTTATTCTGTTGACTGCCCTCTTTTTATTGGAGGTCGATCTCGGACTCTGAACTACAATTCGGGCGTCCACTTCGGCGCGCTCGGATATAACGTCAACTAAATCACGCATGCGTAACGCTGATGCAGTAACGTCTGGAGGATAATCTTCCAACATCAGCATCAATCTCATCGCTTAGATGCCACCATTAGGTGTCCTTCACACCGGTTGTTTTATTTATTTTTGTCTGCAGTGGAGAAAGCCTTCAGCTTCTAAGCCTGCAGACACCTGTATCTTCGATTTGTCCGAAAATTGTGATTTTGCGCGAGCAAGGCTAACGTGCGACGGCCGGAAGATCTCAGAACCTGTGCTATCCCGCTTGTGCACATATTGAGCAAAAGTAAGTTCTAGACGTCGAGAATTAGAATTACGTCGACGATTCCGGGTCTCCGTAAACTTGGTTACGTGCAATGGTCATCCCATCTTGCTGCTTTTTTAAAGCGCAACGCTGTAAGATCGTCCAGAGACAAGCGCAGGTATTTGAGAGCTGACTTCGCGTAGGCGTCTAACACAAAACGACGGATCTTCAACACACTGTAGCTTCCGCAGCAAAATCTCGCACGCCAGCTGACGTGCTAGTCAAGAAATTTCATTAGCGAGCTTCGCCCCCCGCCCGAGCAGGCGATGCGTGAAGCCTGCCTTCTGCCACTTTTCCTTGTCGAGAATGTTTCTCGTGTCTATAACGTTCGTATGACGCATTAAAGGGGCAAGAGCCGTAGGATTTATGTTACTGAATACATCGTGGTCGGTAGCGATTATAATACAATCGCTGTCGCGCACTGCTTCCTCGAGCTTAAGCAGAGGATAGTCGCGCGTTTTTTTCACTATGGGATCATATACCTTTACACTCCATCCTTGATCTTCGGCTAATTCAATAATCCGCAGCGACGGAGATTGTCGGTAGTCGTCCACGTTTCCTTTGTACGCAATACCAAAGACTGCGATGTTTGGCGGATCTATGTTCACTATTTGCTTAACAATCGCTATGACGTGGTCAGGCATACGGTCGTTAATCGTTCGTGCCGCACGAACAAGGTCGCTCGGCGCGTTTCCGGTGCAAAGGAACCACGGGTCTACAGCGATGCAATGACCACCGACCCCTGGGCCCGGCCTTAAGATGTTTACACGCGGGTGCTTGTTCGCAAGTTCAATAGCTTGCCAGATGTCAATTTGGACATCTTCGGCAATGAGAGCTAACTCATTCGCTAAGGCTATATTCACGTCTCTGTACGTGTTTTCTATCACCTTGCACATCTCAGCCGTGCGCACTGTCGTGATATGAATCGCGCCTTTGACAAAACTGGAATACAGCGTTCTTGCTGCATTCGCCGATGTCTTGTTTGGGGCCCCAATAATCCTGTCGTTGTAAACCATTTCGCTGACTAAGTTAGACGGCATCGCCCGCTCAGGGCAATAAACTAAGTTAAAATCCTTACCGGATTTTAGGCCTGCTGTTTCGAGGACGGGGACCAAAACCCTTTCGGATGCTCCTGGAGGGATAGTAGATTCGACAATTACAAGGGCGCAGTCTCTTAAAAATGGGGATATCATATGCATCGCTGATCTGACCCATCTCAGATCTGCTTGCTTTGAGTCCTCGTCAAACGGCGTTGGCACGGCGATAATATAGGCATCAGCTTCCTCAGGTTCTTTTTTTGCACAAAAACTGCCGGAATTGCGAACATTCTCCAACAGGATATCAATGCCTGCTTCTTGCAAGTGTGAAATGCCGTTGTTTAGCATCCTGACGATATTTTCGTCGGTGTCGACTCCGACGACTTGATACCCACTTTGCGCGACCAGAATCGCTGTCGGCAGGCCGATGTGGCCTAGACCCAATACGCATACGCGCTTCATTTTGTCTGCTCCGAGACGCACGTACGGTTAACTGATTTCGCCTCTAGATATCCCCTTCGATCTGACAAAGCCCAGTACTGAATCGTACCGAGAAGCGTGACTTTGTCAATTTTTGCCCCAGTTCTGCAGATCGCGAAATCGTGGCTTGTCACATGAGATTCTAGGCGGCGCCGATTCCCTTCGACTGGGCTTGCCACGAAGACAACCTCGACACGGGATGTCGCGGCTTTCCGTTCCTCACAGACTTGGCCAAACCAATCTGACGCAAGAAGGCCAATATGAGTGCATATCGACCAGTGTCGGCGTTCCAACGCTAACG
>Ga0187848_10001678_pt1 | contig 18526 bp, 10 predicted proteins | sample June2016WEW_4_40_FD_132424 | JGI IMG/M metagenome (GOLD analysis project Ga0187848, IMG submission 132424) | Peatland microbial communities from SPRUCE experiment site at the Marcell Experimental Forest, Minnesota, USA - June2016WEW_4_40 | ecosystem: Environmental > Terrestrial > Soil >... | reverse complement strand
CTTAGCGCCTATCTCTCGAGCGATTCGCACTGGTTCAAAAATCAGTTGCGATCTAGCAGTGTCTGTGACTTTGCCCTCTGTTTGCCAATATGCAGATTTTGAGAATGGCTGGCACGGTGGGCCTGCTGCAACCAGATCAATGTGCTCGCACTCTGACGCGGCGCGCAACTCCCTAGCTGATAATTTCTTTGTATCTGCTTTAGTTACATTCCACCTAGGGCGATTCCGAGTAAGTGTTTCGCACCTTATTTGGTCAAGTTCTACGGCTGCAGTGATTTCAAAACCAGCTGCTTCTAGCCCAAGGTCCAACCCGCCTGCGCCTGAAAACAATCCTATCGCTGTCGGATTACTCATACCTCAAGAACCTCCGACAATCTATAGCTCCCAACGAGGGCTGTAGGTGAATATCTTCGACTTATAGGCGCCGCCGTCGACTTCAATGAGTTCGCTTGCTATCTCGCGTGAGCAAAGCCTTCTTAATGATCTCCATAGCAAGGTCGCTTCGTAGTCAGCGGCTTCGGGAGGAATGAAATCCAGCAACGCTTCTGAACAAATAACAATCAATCTCTGCTTTGCGCGTGAGAATGCAACATTTGACCGTTTAAGATCTAATATGAACCTTGTACTCAAACTGATTGCTGCGGGGTCGCTTTCTGATGCCGAGACAATAATAATATCCTGTTGCCCACCTTGGAAGCTCTCAACTGTATTTATCGAATCTAAGACGCCAGATTCAGAATATTTTTTCAATCGTACTTTAAGTAAGCCACGCTGCGCCCTGTGAGGTGTGATTATACTTATGGATTTTGGCAAGCAAGCCCCAGAGCACTCCAAAATTCTCTCGATAATATACGCTTCAACATTGTTGCTGAGCTTTGAGTGCATCTCATTATGAGTTACCAAATAAAGGCCAGTCTTTCCGTGCCAAACGCTTGCCCATACATTTGTTAACGCAATCGGTTGCGGCTGATATGGAGCACCAGGTCGCCCGTGAAGTGCGCTTTCTTGGCCATACAAGCGATTTACGAGTTCACGGATCTCAGGTGGTAAACGGAATGAGTACCGAAGCGGTGACTGACACACCTTCGCAAAACTTGGATGCTGTCTGCCTATATTTTGAATTGCTACGTAAGCGCTTGTATAAGGCTGGTAAAGCACAATAGGGGGGCGATCTTCGTTTACCCAGTCGTGCGCCATTATTGGTGGCAGCTGCTGGTGATCGCCAGCGAGCAGAATCTGACCCCGCGCAGGATCTAGCAATGTTGCCAAAGCTAAAAAGCTCGGAAATAACATCATGCTGGCTTCGTCGACAACCAAAAGTGCTGCCTGCAAATTATCCAACCTTTCGCCTTTCTCTTTCCAGAGCTTGAGGATGGACGATATCGTACCCCCGATCACAGCGACGGAATCCGACATCATCTCGCGCAAGCGTGTGGCCCGCTTAGATTCGATCACGCTAATATCGGCACGAGGCCGGGAGCCGTCGGGAGATGAGAGGGTTTTTGCTAGCTTTATCGGTGGCAATGAATGCTCCTCTAAGGTAGCACAATCTAAAAAAGAATCTTTTAGAAGATCGGCTAAATCCTCCAGAAGGATATTAACGGCAGTGTGAGTACTAGCAGCTAGCAACACAACGTCACCCACTTCTAGATGCGCGAGAGTGTGAACCAAAACGGCAGCAGCTGTTGTAACGGTTTTGCCAGTTCCGGGGGGTCCATGAAGTAGCTGTATCCGGGCGTCCAACCCGTCAAGACATGCCTGCCTCTGGTCTAAATTTAGCTTCTCGCCGTTTGGAAGAGGGCTAGACTTTAGAAGTCGATTGTATTCTGCTCTAGCTTTTGGCCGTACGTTGTGCTGGGGCGGTATTGCCGGATTCAGTGGATCGAGCCATTGATTAATCGGAGCTCGGTTATTTTTCAGAAGTGCATCCTCAACCCTTTGCGCGACAAAATCAGACGGGCTCTCGTCTATCGTCGCGTAATCGAATACTAAGCCCTCAGGATGACTTGCGCTGGACAGCCTATACCGATCAGAGCGCATGGGAATAATATCCAAAACCACATTTAGGGCAGTCCAGTCAATCAAGCGCAATACGCAAGTACTTCCTTCATAGCGAAGTTGTCCCAACCGCTGCCCTGCAGTAGGATCCTCGCTGCAGGGGGTGACCCGGACAAAATCTCCCTCGCTGAAGCTGCAGTTAGCGGCAAACGTGTCAGGGTCGATGTCAAAATCCTCCAAGTTGATGTGGGCAATTAATTCCCACTTTTTGCTGTCGGCATTACGTCTGCTGTAAACGCTTCTTATTGGGATGCTGTGCCCCGCACAAACTCTGTACGCTGGAGCTACGAGATGCTCGGCCGTCCAATCACGAACCTTGACATTCGTGTCTAACCGAAGGAAATCTACGGCTGCTTGGCTTACACTGTTGACGCCAAGAGAGAACTGCTTTAATTTGTTGAGAGCCATAATTGGCTTGAGTATCTCTCGATTTTTCCCTCGCAAACGCTCTTCGATCCATCTTAGAGCCTGTGTTCTGGCAGTAAGGTATGCCTGCAAGTAGTTTGGCGTCGAAGCTTCATTGTAGCGTTTTATAGCATTCGCTACCCTTGAGTCGTCCTGATCCTCAGGCTTTGGAAGTGCCCCCCAAACCGCATGCCAATACGGCGCCGGCAGAGAATCGTGAAATCGGCTGCGAATCTCAAAGCGATGCTTCTCAACAGTTGCGCTCTGAGCAGGGTCCCAATCGTACCTAATACGAGACGTATCTGTAGATTGCTTCTGTTGTTTTTTTATTGCAAGCGTTGTCTTAAAATCAAAAAGGTCCTGCGTAAACGCCCTCTCGAGGTCCACATCTCGACCATCGACTTGTCGGCACCAATGAAAACGCGAGCCAAACCACTGAAGGGAGGCAGCAACAACGAGCCCTCGTCCGGTCCATGCCAGTGCATATCGATTGTCCACCTCTTCGCCTACACAAGAAAAGATCAGCTGGTCCAACCCTTCACGGCAACCAAGTAGCTCGTTTAAGTGACCTAGTAACGCGGTGCTGGCCCGAGAGCACGCTTCAACAAGGCGGGTGATCTCCGATCTAGACCAAACGTAAAAATGAATCGGAGCTTGGTCTGATTGTGCCACGGCTATAATAGCATCCACCAGGTCGTGCAGGAAGTTTTCAATAATCTCCTTTTCAGACGCGGTATCCTTATCATATCTTCCTGTCCACGCAGACTTTTTGTACCGCACTACTTGCTCGTTGTGCTGATTATTCAGAGCTTTGACGTCGTAGTGGTGCTGATCTTCACCACTTTCGTTAACTTGCCATGATTCCTTTACGTTCGGGTCCGGACGCCACCCCTCTGCAGCGTTAACAAAAGCAGTGTGGATCTGTCCCTTGCTATTTGTGACATGTGCTGCAAGCGCCCCTACCCTGTTTTCAACGTAATCATAGTCGACCGACAGGTAGATTCTGACTAGCCTGCGACCATCTATCGAGTGTTCTGGAAGCTGTCCTTGACTTGAGAATGGCAAGTACCGGACATTATACGCAGGCCCGTTTGCGTCTGCCCCCGGAAGCGTCGATTTGCGAGTTAAGGCTTTGATTTTTAGGACTTCTAAGCTCTTTGAGAAGCCTTGCTTGCTTCTTATGTCACGTGCCTGAGCACTTTGTGCATCGAGTTCTGAGAGTACATCAATATCTGACACAAGGGCTGCCCGCAGCTCGCGCAGTATCGCCGGTTCCGTACCTAAGAGTTCTAAACTATGCTTTATTCCGCTTTCAGGGAGACAATAAACGTCAAAGATGCATGTGCCACACTTCTCATTTAGCTGATACTCCAGTGTTGCAATATCGCTAGTAGCCACACGCTTTAACCATCCATCCTCTGCCAGCAGGTGAGAGATATCCTCTACTAACTGTTCGACATCCTCCTGATCAAGAGGCGGTAATCCAAGAATACTTTGTATATCATTTGTATTTTCATCGATCCGAGCTACCACACAGTCAATATCTTCTCTAGTCACCGATTTGCCTTGGATAGTGACCACACTATTTTCGAGTATGTGGCGGACTATCATATAGTAAAGGGCAACTTGAATACGGTGATATGTGCGATCTCTGCGACTCGCCTTGCATTCCACAATTCTAAGCCGGGGGGCCCCTTTTTGATCCCATAAAACCATCAGAAAATCCATCTCTCCTTTTAAGTGGAACGCCCCTAAATCCGCGCTGACACAAATATTCCGACCATATGCAGGTTGCATAGAATCCAAATCGCGAAGATGGCTGACAAAATCTATCCACTGGGTCCCACCTTTTCGACATTCAGAAGAGCTGGATTTGCTCGTAGGGCTTTCTGGAGGGGTAAGACTAACAAAACCTGCCTGCTTGAGTTCCCTCTCCCATTCGTCCTCTTTTTGACGGCCAGATTGCTGTAATACCAGATCGAGCGGGTTGAATAGACGATCGAAGAAGGGCAGCAACCTTGCCAATGCCATGTCGTCCAAGTTCAGCTTGAAGCGACGGGCACAAGAGTCATGCCTTATGAACTCTCCGATGTCCGTTACCCTAATGCTTGTAAGCGATTCTAGCAACGCAATGTCCTCCAAAATCTGCGATTGAGTGGCCGCTTCTGAAACGCGGTCTAGTATCTGCAGCGTCGAAACAGAAACTCTGCGTCATTTATCGTCTTGATTTGAAAAATAGACCGTTAAAACTCAACTTTAACACTATATATCTTCGCATTTTTTTGGGCGATGTTAACATAGAGAGACTAAATACAGCTCACAATCGTATTTCTAATAGCGGCCTTCTCTGATTACTTGCAAGGACGTTTGACCGGAAAACACCCCTACTATTGCAACGACGTTTAAACCGCGGCCTAAAATCAAATTAAATCGAAGAATAATAAACTAAATCGCCCTTGGGCGGCTTACGTTCACCGCTTGTTATTGGCAAATCAGCCAGAATCGCCAGCCGTTTCTTCAGATCCGTTGGCGTCGGCATTTAGTTCTTCTACCAGCTGCCGCCACTTCTTGATGCGTGTGTCCACATCTTCCTTCTCGGTCGTAATTTCCCCAGAATGTTCGAGCAATCGCTTTTCCTGCCTGCCATACTGCGTAGGATAGCGTCTCTCTAACTTCCACGCTGCGGCCTGCCATTTGCCATCAGCTGCTGCCTTGTCAATAATCTCTAAATTGCGTTGCAACACGTAGGCTTTTGCTTGCTTGATAGTGGTGTAAAAGGTTTGATATTCTTCGCTTTTGTTTTGTTCGCCGAAACGCATCCACCGCTTGAATGTGTCGTAACTAATGTCTGCCATATCACAAGACTGCTCGTAATACATTCCTGTTTTGATGCACTTAACTAGAACATCAATCGTCTCTTTCGTAAGCTTGCTGGGCCTACCGACTTTTCGTGTCATCTTTACTGTTCTCGTTTTTCTCTTTATTTTGAGGATTCCACAGATGGCGTGCCGGGCTAAAATAAGTGCCACGAGCTTCTCCTATTCTTTTTGAGACAATCCTGTTGCCATATTTCCCGCGTGCGCGAAGGTCATCAATGAATGGTAGAAAAAGACTTTCGGCATATTCATCGTGTTTATCTCCGTATGCGGGCGCGTCATTCCAGCAACGATCGCATACGAACCCCACATAATATGTCCCTTCATAATCCCCATTTCCGAGCCAAAAATCGCATCTAAATTCTCCGCGGATCACCTCGTTGCACACAAAGCACGCACGGGTCATCTGCGCATTAAGAAATTCGAATATGCGATACGGTGCCGTGTTTCGCCATAGCCCGCAAAAACCATATATCCGCATTTCCGGCAAAGACCGCGGGAACGGTTTCGGGACAGCCAACCCCTTTTCATTATTGGCAACGAGTCCCGAGGCGCATTTCATACTTTGGTCTCCCGTCATTCTGCCCCCGCGTGGACGCCACCCACAGATGCGTCTGCTTGTTGCACTATCTCTTTTGTGAGCTGCTGCCCCTCATCGCTTCGTTGGACAACGCGAAACGCTGCAGCGATCTCAGCCGGATCGATGTCGTGGTGGTCGGTGTGAACGTCTTTGACTGTCTGTACCATTAGTTCGTCAACTGTGGGGCTTTTGATACGAATACCCACACGAAGCCGCAGCCGTTCAAGAATAAGGGTGCTCAAGTAATCAAGTGGTGCATCAAGGACTTCGGGCGCGTTCTCCGATTCGCCGGCACCTTTGCTGTTGCCATCGTCTCGGATCTCTCCTTTTGCAACGCCTTTGAATACTTCATCCAAATCTCTCTGAATTTCTCGATCGTCGCAAACGGCGTCCCAACGCGCTCGCACATCATCTAAATGAATAGCATGCTCATCGGCCAACTCTTTGCAGATGAGATCCGGCAACGTTTTACGCGTTTGAGGCTTCAGTTCCTGTGTGCCAGCAACTTTGAAAGCGCCTACCATAGCCCGAAATTTGAACAGGAAGTCATCATCGGTAATCAACGTCTGCTGGCTTCGCTTGGCAAGAGAGGGATGCAAACTCCCCCGTACACTTTCCGACTTTTTGTCTTCTAAGGAAGTATCTAAGCTTGCAGTTACAGTTTGTTCGTTTTGCCTGTGGCTAAGTGCCTGACCTGATGCCACAATGTGCTGACTATCGCCGTCTTTAGAACTTCTAGTGTTGTCAATTTCAGAGATGTTTCGCTCAACTTCGGATCGTTTTCCCGAAATAGAATGAAGGTCGTTTTGGGCATCTGTTTTATGCTGGGAGGGCGCTGTGGGCCTATTCGACTTGGCGTTTTGGTCTGTTTCGGAACTTCGTTCGGGTGCGGGAGTAGAAGACCCAGAGGTGGGAGGCTTGCATTCCTCCGAAGTACCGAAACTGCTATTAGTGTTATGTACGATATGACCGGTAACCCCCTCTAAACTAGAATCTAACCCCACCCTAGCCCTCTGACTGTTTCGGAAATCATCTCCGAAACACTCCGAAACAGACCGAAGCTGGTTGTCTTCTTCCCAATACACGATCGATTCGTAGCTCCCGACAAGCATCCACTCGGAGGGCAAAGCATAATGATTTCGCCCCCACCGATAGCTTGTCTCTGGATCAACGTCGCTCTTTGAATAGAACTTCAATTCGGGAATTTTTTCAAGCATCCCCCTGTTCTCGGACTTATGCGAGCCGTGAATGAGTTCATAGACGTAACTGTTGCTCAGCTTGGTCTCATCCATGATCGTTGCTATATCGCAAGGTGACTTGTCTTGTATAACTAATGCCACTTGTCTCTCTTTGTCATTCAACTTCGTCACCTGCTGGACAGCGACGGTCTTGAATAGCTCAAGGGCGTTATCAAAGTCCTGTTTCGTAGCTATGAGCGCACCATCTTCATCGGTTTGACGGGCCCTGTAGTTCAAGACACAGTAAGCCTTCACAAAGTCCAGGAAGATGGAGAAGTTGCGCCTGTTCCTCACATCAGTAAATGCAATATTGTCGATGAACGGGATCTTGACTGCAAAATCTACGTGGTTGAGATGTAAGAACGCCGCTCTCAACAGTACAACTTCATTATCTTCGCAGAAGTCAGGCAACCCCAACTCTGCAAGCCTTCGTTGATGCTCTTCTACACGCTTGTCTTGTTCAGGCGATTCATCGACGTTCATCTCGACCTGCCGATTGAGAAGCTGAATCGTCGATTTGGTGCTGATGCTCGTCAGCCAAAAGGCAACGCGTGGGGGCAAAGACAGCGTTATTGGGTTGCGCTTCGCGTCAAGCGTGATGTGTTCAGTTGGTGAATCCCAATTGGTCATTGCCGCGCGAACAGTCTCTTCGACCTCAGGAGCCAAATTCACGTCATCACTGAATATCACCATTTTAGGCAGCAACTTATCATCGTAAAAAAGCGCTTTTGAGCTGAACGACGCTGCCCGGTAAATGGTGGGATGCATCAAATGGAGCACAGTCTTCGTGCTGTGCGTCTTTCCCATCCCACTCTCTCCGCTTAGCTTTGGCTGCAGGCCCTTTGTGTTTGTGACGGACAAGCTCGCCACTGACAGCATGAGCAATTCAGTCACGGCTTCATCCCCGACGTGAAACTTCTGCACGTTTCGTCGGAATAGTTCGATGAACTCGTTATCCTGGAAAAGGCCTTGCACCTCTTCGCTGCATTCTTCATTCGTTGATGGCTCAACAGCAGGTCGTGCTGTTCCCGCAGGATACGTGCAACAGCTCTTCGCAATCGTCATCAGCTCTGAATCGTCGAGAGGACCCTCGCAATCATACTCGTTGATGCCTTTAAGAACCAGATAAAGGCCATCCATTTGAAGCGCGTGCACTTCACGATAGTAAGAACCAACCCTAAAGAGCGTGACGTTTCGGCTCCCCACCGGTATTGGTTTTGCATAATCGAGGGCGCTCTCGACAACTCTGTTCTCAGGACTGTTTGCGCCTCTCAAGCACGCATCATCATCGGCGCCAATTGCGCTTCGGTTGCCCTGAAACGATACCTTATGTTGTGCAGCGGCTTCGCGCGATACAACCTCACGCGGTTCGGATCCCACTTTCGAGAGGTCCAGCTTGTCGAGTGCATCTTCTGAAAGCTCTGTTATGTCAGACGGCTCCTTGCCGTTGCATATCTCATAACGGCGCTCGGTTTCAGGATGAACGGATCCTGCGCCCACTATCTGCGAATGCCAGCCTTTGACTTCTGTTACATTGGTGAGCTGCTGGCTGTGGATCTCCCTGTTGTGTGTATAGAAAGGAATATGATACCCGCCGCCTCCGGTTTTTTGCATGAAGCGCGGCTCAAAAGGCCCTAGCAGATTCCGCAGCTTTTCAAGTTCGCTTTCAAGTGTAGCTTTGGGGTCTTTTCTTAAATCAATGTCCAAGACGGCAACGCCCTCGCGGAACATGCCGTAGTTGTGATCGGCATATTCGGCAGCGAGCTGATCTACGCCTTCGGATGTAGCAACACCTTTTTTCGGCCATTCGTCCCAGATGGGACGTTTGTCGCGTTCCCGTAGCGGGATCACACTCCATCCCGATTCGACCATGTACCGGGCATGTTGCCACACGCCGGGCAGCTCAGTCACCCGTGTTCGCCTCCAGCCGTCTGTATGTGTGCTATACGCGTTTCCTTGCGCGACATAACCCACTGCTTGGGTTTTTTGAGTTCATCGGGAATTGCGTCCGCCTGAATTGCGACGTCGTTGTTGTCGGACGGGGTTTCGTCATGCAGCGAAAGCAGGCCTGCTGCTCGATTATTCAGCAACTTATTGTCAACTAAGTCGGTGTGGGTTGGACCCTCTTTTCTGACGCTTGTGGCAATATCGGGTTCTTTCATCCTGGCTCCTCTTCAATATCGCTCAGAAAGTAGGTTGTTGAATCCCATTCCCGCGTCGCTCTGACTGTCTCAAGTGCTTCAAGCGTCAACAAGCGGCACCAGAGTGCCCCACCGGTTCTGTTAGTTGCTCGGACAATGTGAGAAATTTTACAGCATTTCCCACAAGGCTGCAAAAGGGCGAGCAATCGATAATGCGCGCTGCTTTCTGCCATTCCAGTCACTGCCGTAATATCGCTCACCGCAGCACCGCTTAGGCCCCCAGTTGTGGTCAAAATCTGTTCTTCCCGACAATCTGCCCGTGGCGTCATCACGCTCTTCAATTCTTCTACTGCTACGATCTTCGCAGGATAAACGCCCGGTGCAAGCCGCGGCTTTCGAAGCGGCCGGGTGACGATTATACTTCCATTCATGCTTCGGTTTCCCCCCTTCTTCGGTCGCTGCTAGTGTCAGGCGCAGTATCAGGATCTTCCCTCTTTGTTGACATTGCGTCAGGCTCCTTAGCATCGATCGAGAAGCACGTAATCGTCTTTCTGGCCCGTTCAATGCGGATGTGTCCCGCTTCCGCGAGCGAGTCAATTCTATACCAAAGCGTCGAGTAGGGTATCTCACGAAATTTGGGGTACCGTCTCTGCAATTCTGCAAGCTCTACGCTCTGTTCCTTGTCGATTGCCTCGATCAGAATTCTGTCGAGTTTATCCAAATTGATTTGTTTTTCCATCTTCAATCCGTGTCCTCAAAAAGCAAGCTGTCGGAAAAGACGCAGCGGGATGGATTTTGTTAGACTGTGGTTCGTGCCAGCAGCATATTTTGGGAAGTCTTATATGCCGTGACTTTACTGATAGTGAGTGTAACTTTGCGATGTTGGGTGGTTGCTGGGAATGAGTTGGCGCTCGTGCCGCGACTGCCCTTCATTGCGATTACTTTTTTGATTTATTTTGCATTGTAAGGTCTTTTAGAATGTGGATACTTATAGGTTACGCTATTAGCTCACAGCGAAATACTAGGTCGAGCTAACAAGTTTCATGTAGTAAAAGAACTATATGACGTATGATGGTCGACACCAGTGACTTTACGCTAACCCATGAGGATTTTCAAGCTCGGCTTGAGGATCTAAGTCTTGAGATCGACTTAAGCACTTTAAAGAGATGGGCCTATGAAGGGATTATCGAGCGGCCCCAACGCTATAGGAAGGGGAAGGGTGGTCGTAGAGGCCGCGCGGTAAAATGGTCCTCGCGTGCAGTCGAAGAGGCATGTGCCGTCTGGGCTATTCGAAACGACCCTATTACGAAAGGATTCGCCTCAAAAAAAAGAATTGAAGAGGTGAATAGAGCGGTCAGTCGGGTCTATCAATTTCCTACTGCCAAGTATAAATTGAGAGCATCATCGCGGAGTCCTTCTCCAAAAAAGGATGAAGATGATGCGCTTCCGGATATTGTGACCGGACTTAACATCGACGAGGTCACGATGAAGCTTGTTGAGGATGATGTGCTACACAACTTAATGACAACGTGGATAGCTGCGACAGAAAAGGCGCGAAAAGGGTGGCCCGTTTCCCAGACAGCGAAGGTGATCTTTCACTGGTATAGCATCCATTTCAGGTTTGGGACGCCCCCAGTTTACACTTTAGAGGATCATTCAGAGGTGCCGTGGGATTACAAAGCAACTGACGACGTTTGCGACTACAAACTCGAAGGCGTCACGCTTGAAAAGGCAAGACGAGATGAGGTAGTATACCTCATAGATGGAGAGGACAGTCGAACTCACTTCGTCTTCATAACGTGAAGCTTCGGGACGATTGTCTTTATGCCCCTTTCAACGACAAGTTTCATTTGCAAGTTTGGGCGTCAAAACAGCAGCTTATCTGCCAGTAAGGTGGCCCGTGATAACCGCTAACTTAGTCACCGGTCATCCGCGCGCAGATTGTGTATTTTCTTGCGTTTAGCGGCAATTCAGATATCAGCCAGTTGCAGCCTGTATCTGGCACGTTCTTCTTTGTGTCGTCTTCATTCTCAAAGGATTGTGCTTTGTCTGCAATGACTCAACCCCGGTGCGCGATCTGATGCGTTTTCGTGTCTAATGCTTTCGTCCCATTCCCTCTTTTTTCATACAGCATCGGATTTCGATCTCTCTCAAATAAGTTTTCAAAAATATCTCTTACGGCCTGCTGAAATGATGGAGGAATCTGGAAAAGCAGATCCACAGCATTGCCAATGTCTCCGAGATAGCACTCCGGCGGGTACTGCGATAACATCTTAAAAATGTGCAAAAACTCTTCTTTGCTTTGAGCAAAGATGATTTCTAACATCTCGCCATTCCGCCAATACGGCGCAGATCTGTTGGCAAGACAATCGCGATGGGTTTTAAGGTACTGCGACTCTGTCGCTATACACTCCTTATAAACCGAGACAAGTTCATTTTGGTACTTAATATTGTTTATGTGGTCTGTAATGAGGTAGTAGACGAATTTAAAAGCCTCTCGATCAAATCTCTCTGCAATCTTGTGTACGTATTTAAGTGTCTCGTTAAGACAGCTCTGCCCTGTGCTGCCTCTTTTTTTAGATAATGACCACATATGCCAAGCAATTGTGGATCTAGTCGTCGGAACTTCTTCAATCAAGTGAAAGAGCACAGCTCTGAACGAGAGCTTTTGTTCTAGGCTAAGATCCCGGCGAAGCTCGGCAAAATAGATTATTGTCTTCAAATACGCTTTTAGGGCTTCGGAACCGGCCTTAACAAAGTAGTTAACTGCTTTCGTCGCCTCCTTAAAATCAATGGACTGCAATTTGTCAAAAACGGCAGCCATTGCGACTTGCAGGGCTGGCCTTCTGTTCCCCTCGTCTTCAAGCATCTCAAAGGCAATACTCTCTACCTCATTTGCCTGCTGCGTTGACATGAATCTCGTGCCGTTCGCCTTGGCATTTCTATTAGCAGCAAGCCGAGCCAAGGTTACGCACGATTGTTGTCTCACGTGAAGGTTCTTGTCTCTTGTAAGACTTCGCACTGCCGCGATCACTTCGTCCATTCTACCCTTAATGCCGGGCCTGACAACATAGCTGAGGGCCCGAGCTGCGTTGCCCCTGACGGATCCTATACCCATAGGGTTCTTGCCTTCAAGTATCTGCTTGTGATAATTGAATTGCCCATTAGGGTCATTGCTATCATTTTCATTATTAGGGTCGGGATCGCTGACAAATCTCTTAATAATCTCAAAGCTCGGTATTGGGCTATCTTCGTCTTTTGCAGCGCACCTCTCTACGAATTGTAATAACAACTCACGTGAATGAATAAAAAAAAACTTGGTTGCGAATTTGTCATAATCAGAAGTAAGCGCATTTGATGCCCTAAATGCGCATGCTAAGATAATTCGTCTATGTCCGCTGTGCAAATCGTGCAAGGCTCCGGTCAGGAGCTGTTGTTCGTTAATTGACAAGAAATCTTTGTTTTTTATTTCGTTCCATAATGCCCAACCATCGTTTGGGTTTTTCACGATTATCTTTGCGAACAGCCCGTATAGCTCATTGACCTGAACTTGGCTAAGGCGTTTTAAGAAGGATTGATTGGAGACAAGCTTTCTGAATGTCGACGCCGCTTGATTTGAAGCATGACAAAGCAGTTTCTCGATGTTCGGGATAAGATTGTCATTCAAAAACGAAGTATGCTCAAGGTAATCAGGATCGCTCGCCCAGAAATCTATTTGTGAGATTGCTTGTTTGTGGCCATTAAACGCTAGGTCGCCGACAATTTGTTCCACCAGTGGACTAACAGGCACACTGTCAACGGTTATTTTGGCGAGATTCCACTTCTGGTCGTCAGTAAACCTGGCAGTACTAAGAAACTGATAGATAGAGTCAGTTTTGTCGGATACGGTCTTTGGGGCCAACAGGTACCTGCTCAAAATTGGTAAAGCCTCGGGATTGCCTTGCGCATACTCATCAAGAACAAACGGAATGGCGACACGATTGAGGAAATCTGGCCTTTGCTTTGAAACGTCCTTAGGTTCAACGACGCAGTTTTCCCTTATCAGCTTCCACCTAACTTGACGACCGAAATCTTGCAGCGCTGGAATCAACGTATCTTGGATGAATTGCTTTTCGGAGACCTCGTAGTCGTGTCCGTAAAAGGCTCGTGTATTCCCAATTTCATCCCAGCCTTTGTAATCGTAGTTAAATTTGTACCGGTAGAACCGTTCGTGCTGCATTGCCAGCCTGGACACCAATTCTAAGAATCTTTGCTCAAAGAATTCGTTGTTGTTGTCATTGAGATATTGTTTCAGGATTCGAAATATATCTCGTGGAGTATAGCGACTGTAATCATCTTCATCTTCAATGAGGTTGAATGTGTTGACAATGAATTCGTAGATCTGCTCTTTAGCATCATTAGTAGATTTCTGATGTAATGATTGCAATGTATCGCATAAGCCGCTCTTGCGATACAATTTATCCTCGTTGGTGTTGAGGTAGAAAAGCTCCTTGTCGTACTTTTCGAACTGTTTTTTCAATATGCTTAAAACCGCTTGATGCAGCGGATTATCCTTCTCAATAATGGCCGTCAGCAGTTTTGCCAAACCGCTTTCAAAATAGGTGTTTAGGTAGAAAGTATTCAACTGATCTAAGCTGTCCTCAACAAAAGACAAAATGAACTTCCTATTCTCCTTATTCGCTGTGTTAGCACGAAAAATGGCGAATAATTGCAGCGGATAATAGATTTTGCACGCGTGCCAAACGTTCTTCCAGTCGGCCAATCTTATGTTATGTTTGGCCTTCAATTTGTCAAGCAAAAAATACATTAAGGCGGGATCTTGCGATAAGGCGGTAATCTCGCTGTCTCCGGCCCCCAAATTCCCCTCCCTCACCGCCGCATCAATCTTGTCGATCTGTTTTCCGTAACTAGTCAGTTTCTCATTAAAAATGGTAGATCTTTCTCGTGCTCGAGAGGCTTGATTTTGAATTTCGTGCTCTATATCTTCGCGCTTATAGACATTACCTTCAGCAGACCCCCAATGAAACGCTTCAAGCAAAATGCTGCGTACGACGTCTCCTATATCTTCTTGGGGTAGCCAAAACCCGATAGCTTCGCTAAATAATGAGTAGACTATATTTTCAAGAACGTTTTTAGGTTGCTGCCAAAGTCTAAATTTAGAGAGAAGCTCTACAAGCTCCGGCTCATACCCTTTTTTAGCGAGTTCTTTTTCTCGGATTTCCAAGGGCCAAAATCTGAGCGTCTCTATTATTTTAAAAGTGTCGCCTTTGTATTCGTTGCATATCAGCAGTATTTCGTCGGCAACGCCAACAGTAACTTTCTGATTGGCATACAGATTCCTGACGAACTTTTTTAGATCGCTATCTCGCAATCCATTTTTCTGATCTTTAGCTTCACAAAAGATCTTGTGTTCATCAGCAAATACAAGGGTGAAGTCAATGGAGCCTGGCGTCTCCAATTGAATGCACAAGAACGCAGGAATTTTGAGGTACTGCAGAAATAACGCCAGCGCGGCAAGTGTCTGATAGTTTGTCCCTTTGAAAGGGTTCCGTCCCGGATGTTCCATCGTTTTCTCTCACTCTCGAAGCCTTCGCCTTGGAACCTTCAAGAAATGTAGATGGGTCTTGAATGATTTTCAGTGCCGGATAACGCAGTGAGTTCGTGTCTTCCAGTTAGTCAGGTCAATCTTCGCCACCGAACCTGACGAACAGTCCGGAGTCGCATACTTACGGAGGCGCATAAATAAAGAAGTTTCGCATTGACTTAGCTCGCCCTGTCGCATAGCGGGGCACGACCGATCTCACATGGTCAAGCGAACGTCAGCCCGGTGCTTTATATACACATCATAGACGTGCTCAGGCAGCAGATGCCGATGGTTGCTTCATTCGACACTAACCCTTTCATGAGCTGCTTATGGGTGCCTAGCTAAGCCGCCTGAAAATGTGAACCCAGAGATTGATCGCCATCGGTACCATCGTGATTATGATAACCAAGATGACGAACAATGGCGTTATTTGTGCTTTTCCACTCCAAATAACGTAAAAAACAATAGCATCCGTGACTGCGACGATGACGGTAGCAATGATAAGACCTCTCACAAAGAGGTTCACTATGGATTCCTTCCTTCTGTTTCAGTTTGATATTTTATTCAAACACGGTTAGCAAGATCCTGGTCTCTGTGGATATTTAGCAATACTTCATCATCCATAGGCATGCTCCGGCAGCGCAAGCTGGTAAAATCGCGCTTGTTGTCTGCAACCACCAGGGGGGGACGTATAGGGCTATTTCTATTTTCAAAATCACATATAAATCCTATCGGCAGGGCCGTCGGGGTATATTTTGCCGCAGCTGCGTCAAGACGTAGCATAGCTACGATAACGCATCAATCTTTGTTGGGGCTATATACTGAGCAGCGTTGCTGGTCTAATTCGTCCTGTAAGTCCTTCTAAGAATTGAACCTCAAGCGACAAACATTCTATAGCAGCCAAACTCATCTATACTCGACAACTATCTTTTCCAAAACTGATACCATCTTCGTCCCGCTCGCACTTTCTCCTTTCTCAATCTTTCGTAATCCATATCTGAGAGACCATCTTGAAGCAGGTAATCAGCTGTCCACACACGGGTATTCTCGTCCACTTCCAGATCTGGCCCCAATTTACTTATCTGCCCTGAGAAATATCTCAGTTCCCGCAGTAGATTTCGATCTATTATACTGTTCCCTGCTATGGGCGTTTTCACCTTTTCCAAGCTTTCTAGGAGTCGACGGCACGTTTTTCGTGCCTCCTCACAAGAAGGATACTTGACGCCGAGCGCTAAGTCCAAAGTGTTATTGTAAACCTCAAGATTTTGATAAAATTGATCAACAGCCGGAGCTTCATCTAATTGGTAGAACGATACAGGATCTTGTTGTAGCTTCTCGTAGACTGAGACTGGCAAGCGTGCGCCGATTCTCTCGTACAATCTTTTTTTGTCTCCGCTCAAAAGAGCCTCGTCGCATTCATTTGCATCTTTCACGAGTGTTTGTGTATCCATGTGCATGGAGCTGTAAGCTGAAAGCATGCCTAAATAAATCGCCCTTTTTAATGCGCATCTTTCAGATTTCTCTTCCCATAAAAGTCGTACTGGCCCTGCAAGGAGCCCTAACGCGGCTCCAGCGAGCGTTCCTAGTACTGCTATAATTATATCAGATGGCATACTCAATCACATCCTTATCCTTCTATCCTTTCGTAAGTCAGCCGCAGCGTCCTGTTTCGAATTTCGGTTCTCCGTCGACCGACACAACCTCAATGCATTACAGACAAGAAATAGCGGCGACATTGAAACCAAGGCAGCCGTGTAGGCAACCTTCTAAATCGTGTCGGCAGCTTGGCTGAGGGCATTCATGAAGCTTCGCCAATAGTGTTAGCTACTATCATTAATCAATGAACGACCCTGCTGCGTCGCAAACCAAAGGCGTAGCGTGTTGACTGACCATCCCATTTAGAGGGCGCCGCGCCAAACGAGCTCAGACAGTCAAATGCACATCGCCCCAATACTTCATATAAATATCAAACACCGGTCCAGGCCTTGGACTCTTGTAAAAGCTCCAATCAACTCCAGAAACGCCGTGCGTGAGTATGTAGTTCTTGTTTGACTGATCCCATTGCAGTATGTCGCCCATTTGTTCACAAAATTTCCTTAGATCTCCGATGACGACATGAGCATTGCTCTGCAACAGGCGGACTTCGTTGTGCCTCAGCCACTGCTGAAAGGACAGTTGCGCAAATATAAGCCCCTCATCTCGTCGACCGTCCAGCACAGGCAGTATTGCCCCAACAATTCGGGGATGCTAGGGCAGCAGTGCTGCATCGTATTTTGTCTTGCTCTGAGAGGACGTCCGCGACGGGTTTCTTCATCTTAACAGCTTCTTTAAGCTGCCTCAATGTTGGCCGTGCTTATCGTTGCTACAGGTGCTGCTGTGCGCACCCACCTTCAACCCGCCTTAAGTGGGCCAATTCAACGGACAATTTCAATATCTCGCCAATATCGCATGTAGGTATCGTAAACGTCCTCCGGGAGCGGGTGTTTGTAATGCTGCCAATCTACGCCCGTCATCCCGTGCGCTAAGATGTACTTACGATTCGTGGCATCCCATCCAATAATATCTCCGAATTGTTCTGCAAACTTGCGGAAGTCGCTTAACCAGAGATGCGCCTTGGCTGGATCACGCACACGTGGAAGGGGGATTTTTTGTCGTTCTAGCCACTTTTCAAACGAGTTAAACACGAAGAGGGGCTTATCATCGTCCGTTCCTTCGAAATCGTGCGTTAGAACTGCGCTTATCGCACCTACTACCACAGGGTGTAATGGCACGTAATGTTCAACCCTATTCTTCTCCTGTTCGGCGAGGACGTGCAGCACGGGCTTGTCTTCCTTCATAGCCGTTCTGAACTGCCCGACCGTCAAACGCTGTATCGTGCTTGGTCGTAACCCCGTATAAGACGCGAGGAGTGTGAATGCGCGGTAATTGCGAACCTTTGAAAGGGCAATATTCCCTTCTCTCTCAGCCGCGTCGATTCGCCCTAGTGCTTGAACGATGTCCTCGCGCGTAACGATGCGCTCGGTGATCGCCTTCCTGACCCTAACCGTCTTTGGGGGTTCCAAAAAGATGTCAAACGATTGATAGCGGGGTTCAAACCGCGTCTTTGCGAGGTGCTTGAGAAAAGCGGTTGCAAAGCCCAGCACCTTTCTGTGCGAATCGATTGAGGAATATTTGTCAAGAGTAAATGTTCTCAGAGCAGCCATACTCGTCTGCGATATCTCGCCCCCGGTGCTTTCCCATAGCGCCTGTGAGGCTCGTTTGACCCAGTCCTGAGATTTCTTGGCAAGACCTTCGCTCCGATAGGTGACATACGCATCAAGCTCGTCTTGCATGAAGCTGAACGTAAGTGGTACCTCCGCGTCGGTGTCTGATGGGCCCAGGCCGACAGAAGTTACAGCAGGAGAAGGGTGGTAGTCTTCCGATATCGCCGAGCCGTCGCGGTTTGACAAGCGCTGACCAGTGCGTTTGGCCACCATTGCAAAATTAGCAGGACCGATCTTAGTTGATACGTGCACTCGCAGATCACGGGCTTCTCCAGGTTGCGGAGCCGGGATCGTAATTCCTTTTTCGGCTTCTTCTGACGTCCTTACAATTTTGACAATATCGAGGTCGGCTTCTATTCTTTTCATCTTTTCCGCTTTCCG
>Ga0187848_10001676_pt1 | contig 18535 bp, 16 predicted proteins | sample June2016WEW_4_40_FD_132424 | JGI IMG/M metagenome (GOLD analysis project Ga0187848, IMG submission 132424) | Peatland microbial communities from SPRUCE experiment site at the Marcell Experimental Forest, Minnesota, USA - June2016WEW_4_40 | ecosystem: Environmental > Terrestrial > Soil >... | reverse complement strand
TGTGGCGATTTCACGCACTCACAGCCCCTGACAGCAATTGGGGCTCCAAAAAATCGTCGCCCCGGACGGAATACGAACAGTGCGGAAGGTTTCTGTTGCGAGTTCTGCAAGTGGGTCACACAATTTCCGGAAAAATCGCCTCAATCCTCCCAAGCACTTGCGAGGTTTCCCACAGAATTCCCGCTTGACGCCGTGCTACCAATATGGCCGAAAGGATTACCGGTGCATCCCGAAACGACATAGCCCGAAACCAAACCGCGCGATCCGCGCGCCCTCAACGCCTATCGCCATGGCCTCACCGGCCAGGTCCACGTCCTCACCCCCGAAGACCAGGTCGCCTACGACAAACATTGCCGCAACACACAGGAGTACTTCAACCCCGCCGGCGATTTCGAAGCCTCCCTCGTCCAGTCCATCGCCGATGGCCGCTGGCAACTGCAGCGCGCCGTCGCCATCGAAGATGCCATCTTCGCGCTCGACAACTTAACCCTCCAAGCCGATCCCGAATACTATGAAGCCATCGTCGCCCTCACCCAGGGCCGCACCTGGCTCGCCCACGACAAAAGCATCGAGCGCATCGCCCTTTACGCCTCCCGCATCCAGCGCCGCGTGGAAAAGGACATCGCCATGCTCCGCCAACTCCAGGCCGACCGCAAAGCCGCCCTCGAGCAAGCCATCGGCGAAGCCGAAGCGCTCACCCAACTTGCTGTAAAAGCGGGAGAAACCTACAACCCCGCCACCGATTTCCCGCGCGAGTTCCTACCCCCGCAATTTGATTTTTCAAATCCGCAAATCCTCCGCTTGATCGTCCACCATAGCCGCCTCAAAGCGGCCCAGTGCTCGATCCCCAACCCCGAAAAACGCCTCAAAACCGCCGCCTGACCTATGCCGAAGACCCCCTAAATCACGATCCGCGCCTCAAAGCCGCACCGCCCTTGATCGCGCCCACAACAGGTGTGCCCGAAGCCGCAACCGGCTTTCTTGGGCGGGTGGGACAGCCTCCTCCCTGCCCCCAGTCCGCATGTATTTACAACGTGCGCACAGACTGGTACAGTGGGTGTATACACAGGAAGAACAGCATGCCGATCGCAAGAACCGGGGCGAATGCGCAGCGGGGAGAGACCATCAACCTCCGCGCCAGCCAAAGGCAAAAGCTGCTCATCGACCGCGCCGCTCAAGCACTCGGCCGGAGCCGGTCGGATTTCATGCTCGATACGGCTTGCCGGGAAGCGGAATCCATATTGCTCGACCGGCGCTACTTCTTCCTCTCTGAGGATGAATTCAAGAAATTCGCCGCCATGCTCGACCGTCCGCCCAGGGATAATCCAAAGCTGCGCCGGCTCCTCCAGACCCGGGCGCCCTGGGATCGATGACGGCGGATACCAGCCAGATCGGTCCACCGGAGAGACTCTCCGCTGAGCACGATGTCTCCGGGTTCGATTGCGGAGAGACTGCCCTCGACGATTGGCTCCGCCGCCGCGCGCTGCGCAATGAGGCCAGCGGCGCCTCGCGGACATACGTAGTCTGTGCCGGCCGGAGAGTGATCGGCTATTATGGTCTCTCGGCGGGCGCGGTCGCTCACATCCACGCGCCGGGGCGAATCAAGCGCAATATGCCGGACCCGATTCCGGTGGTCGTTTTGGGAAGGCTCGCCGTGGACAAGGCCTGTCATGGAAACGGCGTGGGAACAGGCCTCCTGCGAGACGCGGTCCTGCGTACTCTCCAGGCGGCCGAAATTGCGGGCATCCGAGCGATTCTGGTGCATGCGATTTCTGAAGCCGCCAAACGATTCTATGAAAAGTATGGATTCGTCGCCTCCCCGGTCGATCCAATGACCGTCATGATCGGCACCGCGGAAGCAGCGAGAATCGTTGGTGCGAAGGCTTAACAGGGCCGATCTTACCCGCCGCGCCGAAACTGCTTTTTGTAGGGCGGACCGCCACGTCTGCGGTCGACGGAACTGAGGGGCGGCCGGCCGACTACGCCTTACGATGCATCTCCGATAAGATAAAGAGATCGGAATGCGAATCGGGTTGCTGATTCTGGTCCTGGCCGGTGCGGCGTCTGGGCAGGCACCGCCGGAAAAGAGCTTGGTCGAGCAGGGATACGACCACTTCTATAACCTGGAGTACCCGGAAGCCATCGCGGATTTCGAGACCGCCATCGCGGCCAACCCTAACGACCCGGAACTGCACAACCACCTGGCCCAGACATTGGTGTTCCAGGAGATGTACCGCAACGGGGCGCTCGAAAGCGAACTGGTTTCGGGCACCAACTCGTTCCTGCGGCGTCCCAAGATGAATCCCGACCCGGCCACGGAGCGCCGCTTCCTGGCCGAAGTAGCGCGTGCCATGGCGCTGGCGCAGGCGCGGCTCAACGGCCATCCCGACGATACCCATGCGCTCTATTCGCTGGGCATCTCTTATGGCTTGCGCTCCAACTACTACTGGGTGGTGAAAAAATCCTGGCGCGATTCGCTGCGGGACGCCACCCAGGCGCGAAAAATGCATAACCGCGTGACCGAGCTCGATCCCCAGGACGTCGACGCGCGCCTGGTGGAGGGGCTCCACGATTACATCATCGGCAGCTTGCCTTGGAACTGGCGGATGTTGGGTTTTCTGGTGGGTATCCGTGGCGATAAGCAACAAGGCATTCGCATTGTCCAGAACGTAGCCCAGAACGGCCGCGACAACCGCATCGATGCCGAAATCTTCATGGGCGCGCTCTACCGGCGCGAGAACCAGACTCGCCGGGCGGTCCCGATTGTGCAGGACCTGATTGGCCGTTTTCCGCGCAACTATCTGCTGCGGCTGGAATTATCGCAGATGTACAGCATGGCCGGCGATGAGGCGGACGCGCTCGAAGCGGTGGCGGAGGTGGAGCGGCTCAAGAACCAGCATGCTCCGGGTTACGACCGCGTTCCTTGGGAGAAGATCTACTTTCAGGAAGGGACGGTGGAGTTCTGGTATCGCGATCTGGACCGGGCACTCGACCACCTCCAACGGGTTGTGGCCAAAGCCAACGAGATCGACCTGAATACCGGGGTGTATGCCTACTTGCGGATCGGGCAGATCTACGATCTGACCCACCGCCGCCAACTGGCTATGGAAGCCTACAAGAAAGCGATTGCCTACGCTCCCGAAGCGGATGCCGCCCAAGAAGCCAAAAAATATTTAGGCGAACCTTACCGGCGCAGTTAGCCGCGCCTGGTTTCCTCTAGCTAGTGCGGATCGGTTTTCGCGTCCGGTTCGTCGATGGTAACTTTAACGGGCTGTTCGATATACTTGGCATCCTTGCCGGTGGTCAATACCATGACGGTGAGCCGTCCCGGAGCAGCCTTCACGGGAATCTTGAACTTGATTGTGGTCCCGGTCTGTTCGGTCACTTCGACTGGGGTATCATTTTTACCGTCAGTAAGAAATACCTTGGCAACGGCATCTTTCTGCAGGTTTTCGCCCGTCACGACGATTACATCGCCGACCTTGCCATTCATCGGGTCTACCGAGGTCATTCGTGGCATAGACTGCTGGCCATAGGCAACCACTCCGGTGCCAAGCAGCAGACATGCAATTAAAGACAGTCGCATCTGTTTATCCGTTCCCTGCTTCAATCGTATTCCCCTTGCACTGCGAATTCAAGGGGGAGTGTTGAAGATTTCACCAAATTGCCGGGACAGGCTACGCCTGAGCAACCCTGACAACGGCATAACTTCAGAAACCGTTGAAGTTACGCTGTTTTGGGGGGCAAACCGGCCCCGGCGATGCGCGACCGGGGGGTCGCGCGCGGACCAGGGGGTCCGCCCTACGAATACGGCCGAAGCCCGGCCGGCCGATTGCCAGTCCCGCAGCTTCGCCGAATTTTACAACACCTCGAAATCCACCACCCTGGTCACGGCGCGGCCGGTACTGTCAAACGCTTTCAGTTCGGCGCGATACGTGCCGGCTTCGAGCTTATCCACCGGCAGGTTGAAGCCGATCGGCACCACCGGGTTCCCTGGGCGTGCCTGACTGGTGACTTCCACCGGCCCGGTATCGGCCTTCGTCGCGCCGCTCTTGCGGTCGAGCACGCGCAATTGAAGACTGATCCTGGGGCCCTGAGGAGCGGGCGGGCCTTCGGCTTTGGCCGCGGCGGAATCGCCCGGCTTGGAGCCGCCGGCGGCAGCCTCCTCTTTGGGACGCGGAGCGCTCACCGTGGCCATCAGCGGTTCGTAAATCTCCAGATAGCAGATGGCGCGGTCGGTTTTGGCGAAGCCACTGGTTCCCGCCGGAACGATCTCATTATTCTGGGCGATCAGAGGAGCGCGGCCCTCCAGCAGCACCGTATCCAGTTCGGCGTTCTGTGCAGTCACCCGATGGAACTCCTTGCTCAGCGCCACGCTGCTGAGGAACAGCGCCTTGCCGTCGTAGGGTTCGATCGCGAGCGGCGCTTCCAATTTGCCGAACTCCTCGCCGCCGGAACTGAAAACCACCTTCAATGTGTACGCGCCCGGCGCCACGTCGAACTGGTTGTCGTAGTGGTAGGGGTGTTCGGTGAAAGCTTCCAGGTCCTTCTTGTCCGCGAGCTCAATTTTGACGTTATCGCTGAACCGCGCCCCCACGCCGCCATCGCCCCGGTAAGCCACCGCCAGAATATTCATCTCGGCGCGCATCTTGCCCTTTACCTTCTCGAACTTGATGGATTGGGAAGGAACTTCCAAGGCCAGATCCACGCGAGCGGCGTTGTTGGAGGCATAGAAGAAAGGCGCCTGCATGGACGCTTTGATAGTGCCCGGTATGTTGGCCGCCGCGCGGGTTTCCAGGTCCTTCTCGGCGGGCTTGCCGGCCAGCAGATCCACTTGCTTGACGTTGCAATACCCGGTTCGGGCGCGCACCGTGAAGCTGTGCGGCACCTTCACTTTCAGGGCGTGGCAACTCCCTTCTTCCGTGTCGGGTGGCGCATAGCCGATCAGGTAGTATTCGTTCTGCTCCTTGCCGATCTTGTCCAGGCCGCTCAATAAATCGTTGGTGTTGACAATGACGAATCCGCCGGTGCCGTCGGCCAGGGCGTAAAGCACTTGCTGGTTGCCGACAACCGTCTGCGGAATGGTGGGCATGATGTTGCGCGGCTGGCGCATGGGGTTGAAGTTGGGATTGACGGGAGCAGTGCCGCCGGCATTTCTGGTGCCGCCCGGATTGCCCGTCGAGGCTGGGGGGCGGCTGGGGCTGCCCGGATTGCCGGTGGTAGTACGGCCGCCGCCGGGTGGGGCGCCGGGCGAGCTTGGACGGCCCGGGCTAGGCGACGGGCTGGGCGATCCGGGGGAACCACCTTTGGTTTGTGGTACGAAGCCGTCCGAAAAAACTCCGCCGAAGGAAAGCGGCGGACGCAATTCCATACGCATGCCGGGCCGCGCGCCGGGACTCAACGACGGATCCGCCACCAGCCCCCGCACGTCGATCGGGTACACGGCGACGTTCGACTTGTTGCACATATCGATGGCCGCGGTCAGCTCGGATTGCGCCTCGATGGTGAGCGGAAATCCCGCGCTGAACAGAATCAGAGATTTCCGGCCCGGCACATCGGCCAGGTTCTTGGCCAGCGCGCGCACGCCCAGCAGCATGGTGTAGGCGCCGTATTCGGATGCGGCGCGATTGAGCCCGCCCATGCCCACGCCGCCGGCGGCGCCGACCGAGGAGAACTTCACGCCCTTCACCGCCTGTTGCAGGCGATCGGCGTCGGCGGTGAAATTCTGGGCGAGCTGGATGCTGCCGCCGAAATTCACGATCGCCATCAGCCGGTTGGGCCCGGCATTCTTTTCGATGAATTTCGAGGCCGCCTCGCGGGCGCGCGCCTGGTCGCCGAAATTCATGGTGGAATCGTCGAAGAACAGCACCAGGTAGCGCTGCTGCCGGTTCAACGGCGAGGCGGGATCGGCCTCGTAGGAGAAGCTTTGGATGTTCTGCTCCTTGTTGTCCTCGAGCACCTTGAAGTCTTTGATCGTCAGGTCGCGAACGTAGTTGTTCTTCTTGTCCGTCACGACCGCGTCCACCAGCACCTGCTTGGTTTCGGTGCGAATCACGGTGCCGGTGTTGATGGGCGGCTGCTGAGGCGTGTCCTGCGCTCCCAGCGCCAGAACCAAAGCCTCCACCAGCACCGCCAGCGTTACCGTCTTCAGCATTTCCGATCCTTCCTAGGGGATGAAAACCGAGCCGTTCTCGGCCGCCATCTGTTGCCCTTCCGCGTCCCTCACCACCAAACGCACCATGTACGTACCTGGCTTCACGTCGAAGTTGGAGCGTACCGTGATGCCTTGCGCCAGCCGATTCTGGAGGGTTTGATCGAGCAGGTGAAACTCGATCTGCTTGGTCAAACCGGTTACAAAGTTGCCATTGCGATCGAACAGCCCGGCCACCACAGTCAGCTTGTCGACGTTGCGGCCGTCCGCCTTGCGAAATTTGATGTGCCGCAGGTCCAGGTGCGCCAGCACGGCAACGTTGGCGGTTTGTTCGGTGGGCTTGGAGAACTGCGTGCGCAGCTCCACCGGCATATCGCTCAGCTCTTCGCGCGAAAAAAGCGCCTCTTCGATTTCGCGCTTGGCATTTTCCTCGGCGCTCTCGAGCTTCCGCGGCGCGTAGTAACCCTTGCGCGCCACCAGGCTCGTATCCTTGGCATTTTTCAGCGTCACCCGCAGGGTGTGGAAGCTGCCGTCCAGCTTCAGGTTTTGGGGCGAAAAGCCCAGCAGGTAGTAAACCTCGGGCGCGGACGCCGCCCGGCGCAGGCCTTCGCCCAGATCGTTGTTATTATGAAAAAACGTGCCGCCGGTGCCCGCAGCGAGCTCCACCAGCACGTCTTCGTCGGCGATCGCGCTGAACCTTTGGTATTGATCCTTCACCCGCTGAGAGGCCATGGAAATCACGCGCTGACTGGCATCGAAGCCCGGAATCGCCAGGCCCAAAAGGTTAATGGCATTGACGATCACGTTGGCGCGGATGGCGCGCTCGATCAAATCGGTCTTCTCCTGCTGGTGCTCGATCAGGGTCAGAAAGCCGGGCGAAACCAGCACCAGCACGCGTTCTCCGGGCATGCTGGCCATGCGCCGCACCACGTCGCGCAGCACCGAAAGCGCTACCCTGGTTTCCTGATCGCCTTCCGCCAGACGCTGGTTGGCGTACTGGGTCGCCATCTCCTGCGAAGCCTGTGGCGAACTGCCGCCGCCCGAGCATGCGTTCACTTCCGCCACGGCCGCCTGGATGGCCGTCGGGTCGTGCTTGTTCACGATCATGTCGGCCATGTAATAGGAAATGTCGGGGCACTGCTGGGTGGCGGGGCGGGCGATGGGCCGCGGCTGGAGGCGGGCCAGCGCGGCACGGACTTTTTCCAGCTCGTCGGTGAATTCCTGCTCCACCTGGCCCGAGGTAGTGAATACCGCCACGCGGTCGCCGGTCTGCAACTGGTCGGTCATGTGGCGAAGCGCGGCATCGCGCGCCCGCGCCAGGTCGCCGAACTGGGCGTGGATATCGTCGAACAAGTAGGCTACGAAGCGGTCAGCCATGCCGGCGGGTGCGCCGTTTTCGGCCTGTTTGGGCGAGGTACCCGTGGCCATTACTTCGAGCGCGCCGGAGGCCGGACGCTTCTCGACCGAAAACCGGGTGATCTCCTGCGGCTTGCCCTTGTCGAAAAGCTGGAAATCCTGCTGCACCAACCCGCCGACCGCCCGCCCCTGCCGGTCGCGGACCACCACCGGAACCATCACCAGATTGACGTGGGCTTGAAACGTGGCCGGCTCATCGCGCTGGCTCATTTCGGCCTGATTTTGAGGGGCCTGATCTTGAGGAGATGCGCCAGGCGAAGCCTGCCGTGCGCCGGCTAGCACCGGCAAGAAACATAGACCCGCCGCGAAAACCGGAAATCGGGGAAGCATTTGGTGCTGGCTCCGTCCTTGTCATCATAGGACAAAGAGGGCGCCAGGTGGGACGGGCATCGCCCTGCGGTCGGCCATGCCTTGGCGCACCCAGCCCCGTGCCGGAGCCGGACGTGGCTGCCTCTCCGGCGAGGTGGTCAATCTTGTTCGAGAGGCGCTCGAAGCCCAGGGCCATTTCGGCGCGCAGCGTTTCCTTCGCCTCAGAGATGCGGCTGTTGGAGTAGATCGGCATCGACAGCGGGAAAACGATGGCGATGGCGACCGTTAGGACCTGTTGGTCATTCACTTGTTTTCTCCTGCCCGATGGAATCCGGCTCAACCATCATTTATCGTTGTCGCGCGATACGCTTTTCGTCAAGAGGATCCCATAGATGCGCGACCGGCCGCCAAAGCCGCCTACTTGGGCTGCTTGGCGGCCATCTTCCGCTCCAGCGCCTGCATCAAACGGGCTTCCACGTCGGCCGGAATGGGATAGGGATCCATCCCTTTATAGACCCGAATCGTCTTCTTCGTGGTGTCGGCGATCACCCAACAGTTTGGACACGCCGCAATGTGCTGCTCCAACTGGGTGCGGGCCTCGGCCCCTAGGTTCTCGTCCAGATAATCGCTCAATTCACGCAAAAAGTCTTTACAGGTAAGCAAAGGCGTTGTCTCCCTTGCGCTTGAAGTGACGGGTCAGCTTCTCGCGCAGTTGCAAGCGGGCCCGCAACAGCCTGCTCTTCACGGCTGGAATGGATAGGTCGAGGGACTGGGCGGTTTCTTCGGTGGAAAAATCTTCGATATCCCGCAGCACGAATACGGAGCGGTAGGGAGGCTCCAGGCTTTGAATCGCCGATTCCAGAATCTCGCCCAGTTCTTCGCGCGAAAACTGCTGCTCGGGATTCTCGTCCCAGGCGGCGATTTCGCGCACCAGCGTATCCTCGCCGGTATCGAACTGTTCGTCGAGCGAAACCGATTTATCGGTCTTGCGGCGCCGCAATTTCATCAGCGCCTGGTTCACCGCGATGCGCACGATCCAGGTGTAGAACTTCGAATTCCCCTGAAACTGGTCGAGATGCTCGTAGGCCTTCAGGAATGATTCCTGCAGCACATCTTCGGCATCCTCACGGTTCTGGGTAATGTGCAGCGCCAGGCGGAAGATCTTGTTTTCGTAGCGGCGCACCAACTCCGAGAACGCCAGGGCGTCGTTCTGACGCGCCTGCGCTACCAGAACGCTTTCGTCGCTACCGGTGAGTCCCGAGGCAGTCATCTACTTGGTTCCATGATACCAGCCGCGACGATATTCCCAGAGCTCGGGCGACCGCCGTCGGACGGACCGGTCGCGGGGTTTTCCCCACAATGCGGCCAGGGCGCGGACAGAGGCTGACAACCGCTCGCTTCGAGACTGTGAAAAATTCAAATTAGCCACGGATGAACACGGATAACTCCTCTGGTCCTTTTATATGTGTTCATCTGTGCTCATCCGTGGCTATATTTTTTCAGCTTCTTACGGCGGTTGCGGCCCGGTTGGTTTCATTTGAGCGCCTTGTCCAACCAGGCGAGGATTGCTTGCCACTCGAGGACACGGTCTTCGGGGTTCGGGCCGGGGTTTAGGGTCAAAACGGCGGAATCCACCTGGCGGGCGGTGAGCGCAGCCCGGAGGGCGGTGGCGGCGGTATCTCCGGGACGGGCGATCACCAGGGCCGGGGTCTTGAAGTCCGGCGCCGCCGATAGGGGCGACTGTTTGGCATAGAGTTGCGGATTCTCCCATGGCGGCGCGCCCAGCAATGCGGTCATGCGGCGCAAGCTCGGGAGGCTCCGCCACGCCTGGGCGGCGAGATCGGCCACCGGCTCGGTCACCACCACGGCCTGCAGCCGGCCGGTATGGCCCAGCGCCCAACTTGCCAGCAGACCGCCGGCCATGGCAATGTGCTTGGAATCGGCCAAGCCTTTGCCCAAGACTGCGTCCACGCCGCGCATGACGTCTGCGAAGGCATCGGCGGGATAGCCGGTGCTGAGCAGATTGGCGAAGTCCTCTCCGTAACCGGGCGTGCCGCGCGGATTTACCGTCAACACCAGCCAACCGCGCGCCGCCAGCAACTGGGTTTCGAGCCGTGTATCGACTCCGTGCATTGCTCCGGGCTGATGTTCGACGTCCACTACCAGGGGATAGGTGCGAGCCGGATCGAAGCGAGCGGGGCGGGTCAGCCATGCCTGGATGCTGTGGCCGGCGGAATCGTAACGGAACTCTTCGGCGGGCGCGATGTCGCGCGTGGCTAGCAGTTCGTCATTGGGTGCGGCCAGGGCGGTCACGCCGCCGGGCAGGTCCACGGCGAAGGAAACCACCGTGCCCACCTCCACGGCGCCTTCGGAGGCGGACCAGCGTATGGCAGCGGCGCGGCCGTTATCGGCCAGGGAGAAGCCGGTCAGACGGTCGTGCCGGCGGGTTACCTGGCGGGCGGTGCCATCGGCGCGAGCGGCGTAGACCTGGGTGGCGCCGCCGTCGTCGGCCAGAAAATAGACGGTCCGTCCGTCCGAGCTCCAGTGCGGGGCGGCGGCATCGCGATCGAGAGAGCCGGCCAACGCTTTGTCGCGGCTGCCATCGGCACTCATGACGCAGAGTTTTCGCAAGGCATTGCCGGGCCGGGGATCGACTGCGATCCAGGCGATCTTGTCGCCCTCGGGCGAGGGGAGAGGGTTGAAATTGGTCCCGGGCCGGTGGGTGAGGGCACGGGGCGATTGAAGGTTCGATCCATCGCTCGCGGCATTGCTTGCGAGTGGCGCAACGTCGACGGCGTAGATCTGGCTGTCGCCGAGGGGCGCACCGCGGGCCGAGATCAGCACCGTCTTGCCATCTAATTCCCAGGCCGGCTCGCCCTCGGCGTGAAGATCGCCGGTCGAGAGCTCACGCGGGACGCCTCCTTGCGGCACGCCTTCCCCGACGGGCGCCACCAGGAGTTTAGACTTGGCCCAAGCGGCGAGGACGCTCGGGTTCAGTCGCGAGAGCAACTCATCCGGCGCCCAGGGAGCGGCGGCGGCGGTAGCGCGCGCGGTGAAGGCAATCCAGTTGCTATCGGCTGACCAGGCAAACGCTTTCGGCTCCAGTCCGCCGAGCTTGAGTTCCTCGGCATCGCCGCCGGAGGCGCGCGCGACGTAAAATTTGGTTTTCCCGCTTCGGTCGCTCAGCCAGGCGATGCGCTCGCTATTGGGCGACCAGCGCGGCGAACGGTCGCGCCAAGCGCCGCGGCCGGAGGCCCCCAATTGGCGCCGCTCCCGCCCGTCTACCGACACCAGCCAGAGGTTGGAACAAACGCTGCGGCTGGCGCGGTCGTTCCAGCGCTCCAAAAACACCACGCGCCGCCCGTCCGGCGAAATCCGCGGGTCTTGGGTGGTACGCCAAGCCCAAATATCCGCGGGCGTAAAGGGTTCCCGCGCATCCGCCCATAGGCAAGCCATGAGCGAGCCCAGGACGATTAGGATGAGCCGGCGCACCGAAACAGTCTCGCATAAACGCGACTGTTCGGCGGAGGCTGCGGCGGCATGGGGTGTGCGGTTCATAACTTCAGTTAATGGTTCTATATCGACCGAGATTATCTATTTGATGTTGACATTAAGCCTACCTTTTTTTAAACTGCCGGCCTATATAATCGGTGGGAGTTAACACATACCGAGGGCACGCTTGGGCTGCTTATACTGCGGGAAAGAGATCGGGCCGCTTCGACACCTTCGGGACCGCGAATTTTGCACGGACGCTCACCGGACCCATTACCACGAGCGGCTGGGAAAAGCGCTGTTCCAGATGTCGCGGCCGGACCCTGCCCCGGCGCCGCCCACCGCGTTTTTGCGTTGCTGGCCGGTTCAGACGGGACGAACCCGGCCGAGCCTGAGCGGCTGGGTGGAGCCGTCGGGAGTGGGCCTTCGCCCGATTACCACGGAATTTCCATTTTCGTTTGCGGCGATCCAGGCAAACCATCCCGTGAGCTATTCGGCTCCGGCCGCCGAGGTTTTGCCGGCATTCGAAGCCATGCCGGTTTCGGATCCCCAGCCATTCGATTTCGACGGCCGGGGCTCCGACAATGGGAGGGCATGGCTACCGCCATTGCCCGAAGCTGGCGAAGCCGTACTACCGCTGGGAGCGGCGCTGCTGGCTCTAGCGCCGGTCTCGATTGCCGCGGCGGGTTCCCATCCAACCGTCAAGCTAACGCTTATCGCGGCCCATCGGGTGGCGCACGTGCCCGCCGTGCCCCGTTTCGCCGGTATGTTGGAACGGGCCGCAGCGCCGTGTCTCGCCACCGCGCGGCCGGCGGAATACGAACATCCGGTGGAGGAACGGCTAGTGGAGCCGGCGGTAGCGGGTTGTGCGCGCACGTCGAGCGCGCCGCAGCTTCCGCGGGTGGCGGCGGCCATCGCCACGGCGGGAGTCGCATGGCCCGGTTTCCGAGCCCCATTGCAGCCGGGCGTGGCCGAACCGCCGGCCCGGCCGCGAGCTGGGCTGGAGGCGGCACGGTACCCGCGGCACGGCACTGCCATGCCCGCCTTCCGCGTGGAGGGCCGCGACGAAGGCGCCGAAGGCGCCGAAGACGCGGCCCTGCTGGAACGCATTCCGCCTCCCGGCCGGAATCTGCTGGCATTTCCAGAGGCGGAAGCCGTCGAGCGGTGGGTCGCCGTGCGCGGCACGATCGAGGCGCCTTTGCCGGCCGCTCCGCCGGTTAGCCTTCCGGCGCTGAAACTGAAGAGCGTGAACCCGCTAGGGATCGAGCGGGAGCGGGCTGAGTGGGCTGAGCCGCTCGAGCCCGAAGGGGTGGAGATTGAGGTCCACGCCCTAACCAAGCTGAGCCATCTGGCTCTGCCCACGCCGGTACTGGGCCTGCCGAGAGTTGCCGTGGCCGCTTCGGTGGCCACCGCGATGCCGGGGCAGGAGAACTGGCAGGCGATGGACGAAGCCGAGCCGGTCGAAATGTTCCTGCGGCCGGCCATGGCGGAGGCTCTGCCTCGACAGCAGGCGGCGCTGAAGCTGCCGCCGTTCGTCTCGGTTCCCCGCACCATTGCGGGTCAAGTGGCGCCGCCGGCGGCCGGTGGGGATCGGGTGGGCATGCCCGCGGCGGCGGCAGCTTGGGAGGCGCTGAAGGCGCAAGACGCGGCATTGGTTGCGGCTTCGCTGGCGGCGAACGAGCTAAAGTGGAGGACCGAGGCGCACCTGCCGGGCTTCGGGCTCAAAGCGGCGGCGCTGGGGCCGATGGCTGGCTTCGGCGCCGCCGGGCCCGCGGCACTCCGGCCGGCGGAGGGCGCGGCCTTCCAGCCGCCGCTCGAACCCGCCGCTACACGGATACCAGCGGCGCCCGATTGGCGGCCGGCGCCTCCGAGCGCGGCGCTGGCGGTGGCCGAGCCCATCCCGCTGGAGTTCTTTTTCCGCGCCCCCATGGGCACGCTTCGCAAGCGTGTCTCGTGGATCCCCACCGTGCCTGAGCCCATGCTGCCGGCGTGGAGCTTGCAGCCGGTCACCGATCGCGGGAGGGAAGCGCGCGGCGACGGGCGCAATTCGCAAGCGGCCCTGGCCACAGTCTTGCAGATGCCCGAGGTCCGCAAGCGCCAACAGAAGCCCGTCCCCGCGGGAGCAATCAAGGCGCTGGCGGCGAGCCTGCTGGTAGGCAGCCTGCTTTGGTACGGCGTGCCGCAAATCCGCCAGGCACACCGTCAGGTGCTGATCAACCACGGCGGGGATTCCGCGGCCGATTCTGTTACCGTCGATGCGGAAGCGCCATCTCGGACGGGGCCAGACTCGGGCGCGTCCGGGGCAGCTCCGCCTTCCCCAGGTTGGGGGCAGCGCATTCGCGGCGCCATAGCGTCCCGCGCCACTACCGAGATCACCGATAGCTTCCACGGCAGCATGAGCGCGTGGGGCACGGGGGCCAAATCGCTGGCGACGGGCTGGTCGCGCAGCCCGGAGGGGTTCGTGCGGCCGGGCCAATTGGCGCTGTTGAGCCCGACGCTGGGCTTCTCCGATTACCGGATGGAGTTTCTGGGCGAAATCGAAAACAAGAGCATGGATTGGGTGGTGCGCGCCGCCGATTCGAAGAATTATTACGCCATGAAGTTCACCGTGATCGATCCCGGCCCGCGGCCGGTGATCGCCATGGTCCATTACCCGGTGCAGGGCGGTAAAGCCGGGCACCGGGTCGAGATCCCGCTCAACGTCATGGTGCACAACAACAGTCCTTACCGGGTCTCGGTGAATGTCTCCGGCAGCCGGATTGTGACCTCGATCGAGGGTGAGGAAGTGGATTCGTGGACCGACGACACGCTTCCCAAGGGCGGCGTCGGCTTTTTTGCCGATGCCGGGGAACGAGCCCGATTGTATTGGGTGAAAGTGGCGCATAACGACGACTGGATTGGCCGCATTTGCGCCTACTTCGCCGGCGACGGCACGTCGGCGAGCGCCGAGCTCTGGCCCTCGTCTACGCCGTCGCCCGAGCGCCCGCACGGCCCCGCCGGAGCCGGCCAGGAACCGCTGGTGGCCGCCGCCGCGCTGGCTTTCGAGCGGCGCAGGCGTGTCCGGTTTTCCCGTATTTCCGAACTGGAGTTTTCCGAACCGCAACACCAAGACCATAGGAGATTCTCTTTATGCCATCCTTCCTGACGAGCGAGAGCGCAGCCAAAACCCCGATCCCGCCCGGAATTTTGCCCATCGACGAGGGCATGCAATCCAAGCGGGCCAACAAGACGCTGGCCAGGGCGGTCTCGCTGCACCTGGAGGGCAAACGCGACAGCGCGGCCAGGATGTTGGTCAAAGCCATCGAAGGCGGGGAACGCGAACCCGGGCTCTATTCGGCGCTGGGTCATATTCAGTGCGAGATGGGGGAGTTTGAAGCCGCGTCGGAGACTTACCGGAAACTGGTGGCGGTTGAATCGAAGCACCGGATCGGCCACTTCAACCTGGGGGTTTGCTACGGCAACCTGAAGAACTGGAAAGCGGCGGCGGAGAGTTTTCGCAAAGCTTTGGAAGTGGATGGCACGCGCTCGGACGCGTTGCTGGGCCTGGGGCTGTCGTTGATTCACGGAGGCAGCCCGGGGCCGGCGGCCGAGGCGCTGGAGAAGTATCTGGAGCTGTTCCCGGACAACGAGTCGGCCCTGTTCGGCCGCGCCGTGGCGATGCAGCAGACCGGGCGCTACGCGGAAGCCGCCGAGCAGTACCGCAAGGTGCTGTCGCGCAATCCCCGGTCCGAGGAAGCGCTTTCGAACCTGGTGGCCATGTTTCTCGACCGCAAGGACTATGCCTCGGTGCATCGCTACGCGGCGATGCTGGTGGAGACGAGCCCGGATTCGGTGGTAGCTACCGAGGCGCTGGCTACGCTGGCTTTCGCCGAGCAGGATTTCGAGCAGGCCGCGCTTTACTGCTCGAAGCTGGTGGAGGCGGCGCCGGACCGGTTCGAAAACTGGTTCAACCTGGGGGTGGCGCAGCATAAGAACGGCAACTTTGAAAAGGCGGTCGAAGCCTACCGGCAGGCGGCGATGGTGAATCCGAAGTCGGCGCAGGCTCACCTGAACCTGGGGGTAGCCAGCCAGGAGCTGGCCGACCTGGAAGGGGCGCGGCGATGCTACGAACGCACGCTCGAAATCGACTCCAACCAGCCGGGCGCCATGTGGAACCTGGCCCTGGTGCTGGAACAGCTCAACGACCGCGCGCAAGCCGAAACTTTGTACGCGCGCATTCCGGAAGGCTCGCAGGAATGGAGCGACGCCTGTTTCCGGCTGGGCTATTTGAAGTTGCTGCGGGGCGATTACGCCGATAGCGCCAGGGTATTCCTGAACTGCGTGGCAGCGCGTCCGGATTGGCCGGAAGCGTGCCTCAACGCGGGTATCGCGCTGGCCCGCTCCGGCCAGCCGGAGGAGGCGCGCCGATGCTTCCGGGACACGCTTTCGATCCGGCCGGATTCCTCCGACGCGGTGCGCGGCCTGGCGGCGCTGGCCCTGGAGCAGGAAGATTACGAGGACGCGCTGCAGCTTCACCAGCGGCTGATCGAGTTGGGCGAACATAGCCCCGAGCTTTTCTATAACGCCGCCCTGATCTGTCAGAAACGCGGGCAGACGGAGGAGGCGGTGGCCTACTACCAAAAGGCGCTGGGCGAAGATCCGCAATTCGCCGAAGCGCTGCTGAACCTCGGCCATGCGTTGATGGAGATGGGCCAGGAGGAGGAAGCTCGCACCCACTGGCGCAAAGCCATCCGGGAAAAACCGGAGTTGGCGCAGACGTACTTCGAGCCGCCCAGCGCGTAGGTGGGACAGACCACACAAGACGATGGTCTGCTCCACCACAGCTCGTGCGGAGGTTGCCTGCCCGCGGCCAGCGAAGGCGCCTGCCTGTGTGCCTCACTGGGGGCGTGTTATTATTGTAATGATTAGCTTATAGGAGGCACTCTAGATGGGAACACTGGGCACGCCGGAGATGATCTTCATCTTCATCCTGGCGTTAGTCCTTTTCGGACCCAAGAAACTGCCGGAGATCGGACGGACCGTGGGCAAGGCGCTCTCCGAGTTCCGCCGGGCCTCGAGTGAATTGAAGGCGACGTTCGATCGTGAAATGAACAATCTGGAAGCGGAATCGGGTTTCAAGGATGTGAACAAGCATCCGTACGACAGCTACAACTACGATTACTCATCGTACGAGCCCACCGGGGAGTTGCCGTATTCCTCGGATACCTACGACGCCGCTCCTGTCCAACCCTCCACCACCAGCGAATCCGCAACAGAGGACGCTCGGTCAGCCGTAGCCGTTTTACCGGAAGGCGCCATCGCCCACGGCGCGTCGCCTGAGACGCCGTCCGTTTCGGGCGAAGCAACGATCCACGGCGCCGAACCGGCCGGCGAGCAGAACGCGTAACTGGCACGACGCGCAAATACGACGAATGGATTCAAGCGAAGGTAACAAAGGGCAGGAGAGCCCCGGCGGGGGTTCTCTGATTCCGTCCCCGAAAAACGCCATTGACAGGGCAAAGCGACGCTTCGGAGGCGGTGGACGCGGCGTTCCTCCCTCCAGACCCGGGTTGAATTCCGGAGACGACGAAGAAGAGCACATGCTGCGGATGTCGTTTCTCGAGCATCTCGAGGAACTGCGGACGCGGCTGATTCGCGCGCTGATCGGCGTGGCCGTAGCTTTCTTCGCGAGCCTGATCTTCAGCAACCAGTTGTGGAATTTCGTACGCCAGCCGGCGGTGCAAGCGCTCACGACCCTTCACATCGACCCGCCGGAGCTGGTGCAGATCTCGCCCATGGAGGGGTTCAACATCATCTGGTTCAAGCTGCCGGTGGTGTGCGCGATATTCCTCTCGTTTCCATGGATTCTGTACCAGGTGTGGGCGTTTATTTCGCCCGGCTTGTATAAAAGAGAGCGGCGTTTCGCCGTGCCCTTCATCCTCTGTTCCGCCAGCTTGTTTCTGATGGGCGGCTTCTTCGCCTACTTTGTAATCTTCCGTTACGGGTTGACGTTCCTGCTGGGGATTGGGCGTAGCGAAGGCGTGCGGCCGATGGTTTCGATCACGGAGTATTTCGATCTGTTCGTGAACGTGATGCTGGGCGTGGCGGTTGTATTTGAGTTGCCGATCATCATCTTTTTCCTCACCCTGTTGCGAATCGTGACGCCCGGCTTCCTCATGAACCACAGCCGCTATGCGATTTTGATTATTTTCATCATCGCGGCGGTAGTGACGCCCACGCCTGACGTCTTTAACATGATGCTATTCGCGCTGCCCATGTGTCTGTTATTCTATGTGGGCATTTTCGCAGGTTATTTACTGGTTTTGCGACGCGAAGGTCGGAAATTCCCGTGGCGGAGACTCTTCACAATTGGTGTGGTTGTACTATTTGTACTGGGAGTGTGCTTATATCTTGGTATTACTAGACACGCGGTTCATTTAGTACCACACTGGCCTTTTCTTTTGCGCTAGGGACTATTCCCACTAGAAATATCAAATAATTCCGATGTAACATTGCCTATAGGTCGACGAAAAGAGCCACCAGCAACCTGGGAACTCAATGGATCTCTATAGAGCACTGCAAGACCTCTACGCAGAGAAAGAGAAACTAGAGCGCGCAATTGAATCGCTTGAACAGTTGCAGCGAGCCGAACGGGGCGGTCCGGCGGCAAATCCTACCAGCAAACGGCGCGGTAGAAAATCGATGAGCCCGGAAGAACGCGAGGAAGTCTCCGAGCGGATGAAGCGCTATTGGGCTGCTCGTCGAAATGCGAAGCGTGAGCAGCGGCAGCCCGCTGGCAAGGATGGCTCGATGGACCAAGTAGAATAGGTGAAACCGACTTTTGAGGGTTGGCTCGTCTCTCAGGTGAAGACTCCAAGGACTGTCTGATGCTACTAGTCCGTATTCGGACCGAAGAGGTCCTCGAGACTCTGATCCGGGAAGATCTTCGGCGCCTGCAGGTCTTGGTTAGATCCCGGTAAACTCGTCTACTTGAATCCCGCCCACGGCAGGCGAGTTACATCGATCCAACTGTCATTAGCAATTCATTTATTCTAAGGTTTGTATAAAGGGCTCTGCGCAGGAATCCGACAACCTGCCCGAAAGGCCAGCTTTCTCAGAGGGGTGGCCGTTGGCTAGCCTGAGAGGGTGAGGGAACACGACTGGACAAGGGTTCTAGGATGGCCGGGA
>Ga0187848_10001674_pt1 | contig 18554 bp, 13 predicted proteins | sample June2016WEW_4_40_FD_132424 | JGI IMG/M metagenome (GOLD analysis project Ga0187848, IMG submission 132424) | Peatland microbial communities from SPRUCE experiment site at the Marcell Experimental Forest, Minnesota, USA - June2016WEW_4_40 | ecosystem: Environmental > Terrestrial > Soil >... | reverse complement strand
TGCGCCGGAATCGGAAAACGCCTCCGCCAGCCGGTGGACGAAAATCAACTGCGAGCGGCCGATGCGGATGATGTCCCCGGGACGCAGCAGCCAATCCCCGGCCACCCGCTGCTCCCCCACCATCGTGCCGTTGCGGCTGTCCAGGTCCCGCAGCGTCCACTGGCCGGCCGAGAAGAACACCTCGACGTGGTTCCGGCTGCACCGCTCGTCGCGGATGACGATCTGGTTGGTCGGCGCGCGGCCGATGGTCACCGCCTGTCCGGGTACCAGCCGGAAGACGTCGCTCCACTTCCCCCCCTCGCGGATGACGAGATACGCTAGCTCAGACACGGCCGAAACCGGGGATTCCGCCGGGAAACTGCTGCGCCGCAACGCGCCAGGGTGATTTGAGGTAGTGCATGGGCAAGAACGAGCTGTTCCCGGCAGGAAAACCGCTCACTTTAGCCCGTGCAGAGTACAATAAGCCCTCCAGGGGCATCAAGCCGCCTCCCGACAAGTGGCGGCAGAGGCCGACACGCCCAACCACCGAGCGCACCTGTCTAGATTACCCTCCCGCCCCGCCGTTCCGCAAGGACCACCGCCAAATCCGCCCGGATTGCCCTTGAACGGGCGGGGCTTTTGCGTTACAAGCTGGCGGCCGGTATCCGTTTGCGTTGCGGGCACCGCGAAGCCGTAAGGCGGCCCGCACTCGGCGGCTATCCGGAAAGGCAAGATAAGGTCCCCCTCTCCCTTCGGGAGAGGGGCGGGGTGAGGGGGATTTCAAGCGGCTTGGCGATAGTAAGCCGGTTTCCGTCGCATTGGCCCTCACTCCCTGTCCCTCTCCCGAAGGGCGAGGGGAGCTTTGCGGCTCGCACTCGATCACCGATCCCTAGCCACTTACCATTGCCATGCGCTGGTCCTTGGCCGCCGTTGTGCTCGGTGTGGTTGCGGCACCTGCCGCGGCCGCCGAGACTACCTTCCCCTACAAGGCCGTCATCATCACCGACAACGTTTACGTCCGCAGCGGCCCGGGGGAAAACTACTATCCGACCGACCGGCTCAAGGCGGGCCAGCAGGTCGAGGTCTACCGGAACGATGCGGGGGGATGGTGCGCCATCCGGCCGCCGGCGGGCAGTTTCTCGTGGGTGGCAGGCCGCGACCTGGAAGTGAATAAGGACAACTTGGCCCGGGTGATCGAGAACCACGCGGCGGCCCGGGTGGGCAGCCGTTTCAGCGACATACGCGAGGTGATCCAGGTGCGGCTGAATCGCGGCGAGGCGGTCGAGGTGCTGGGGGCCAAACCCAGCGGCCCGGCTCCGTCCGCGGCGGCCGAGACGTGGTACAAGATCGCCCCGCCCTCGGGCGAATTCCGCTGGGTGGACGGCAAGCACGTCGCCGCGGACAACTCGGCCGACGGCTTGCCGCGGCCGGGGGCCGGCGGCCGGGCCGGCCGGCTCTCCGCCGAGGAGTTCCAGAATGCCATGACCGACATCGACGTGGAGATCGCCACCATGGTGGCCGAGGAGCCGACGGTTTGGGACTTCAGCGAGTTGGGCGAGCGGGCCAACTCGCTTTTCCAACAGGCCCAGACGGCGACCGAGCGGGGCCAGGCCCGGCTCGTGCTGGGCAAGATCGCCCGCTTCGACGACATCCGCCAGCGCTACAAGAAGCTCGGCACGGCCGATACCGAGGTGGCCCGGGTAGACCGCCGCGCGGCGCGGCTTTCGCAGATCATGCCCTCCTGGGGCGACCCGCAGGGGCACTACGACGCGGTCGGGCGGTTGGCCTGGATACCCGTGCAGACGGCCGGGGCGCCGCAGTATGCCATCGTCGACCCCAAGGGAGGCGTGCGGTGTTACGTGTCGCCGGGGCCGGGGGTGAACCTGCGGTCTTTCGTGGGGCGCGAGGTGGGGATCAACGGCACGCGCGGCTACATGTTCGAGCAAAAGGCCGGCCACCTCATGGCACGGCAGGTCACCCTGGTCGACGAGGCGATGCTGCGGTAGGATGGCTGCGGGGGAGCAGCCTGCGGCACCCTCACCCCCGGGCACCGTGCGCAGCCAGGTCGCTCCCGAAGCTAGAGGGGGACTTCTCCGAATGGCAGCCGGGACGGCTGCACCACGGGATCAGGGAGGCAAGGCATGGCAAGGCTCGAGCAGCCGCGGCGACGACCGGATTGGGCCGACCCGCTCCCCGCCATGCCGCAGCAGCAGCCGCAGGTGGTTCCGGGGCGGAGGCACCGGGGCCTGCTGGTCTTCTTCTTGGCGGCCCCGCTGATTGCGGTCGGGCTGCTGCCGGCCGTCGCCGCCCGCACGCCGCTGGTGGCCTGGGCGATCCGCACGGCCGCCCGCTGGGACGGCAGCGTAACGGTCCGCTCGGCGTCGCTCGGCTGGTTCTCGCCGGTGGTCCTGGAGGGCGTCGAGCTTCGCGGTGCCGGGGATCGACCCTTCTTCGAGCTGGCCGGACTGGCGAGCCAGAAGACCCTGTGGCAGATCCTGAGCAACTTCGCCGCGGCCGGATCGTTCCGGCTGGACAAGCCGAAGCTGACGGTGGTGCTCCGCCAGGACGGGAGCAACCTCGAAGATCTGCTGGCCAAGTACCAGACGGCGGGTAGTGGCCGGCAGCGGGTCGGCCTCGCCGTCCAGATCGTCGACGGCAGCATGACCGTCGTGGATGCCCAATCGCAGCAAAGCTGGGAGGTCCGGCAGGTCCAGCTCGCCCTGGGCATCTCGCCGGGGATGACCCTGCCGGAGAAGATCGAGTTCGGCGCCTCGCTGGCGGACGCGAAGCAGCCTGGCAGTCTGCGGCTGCGGTTCGACCAGCAACCCCGCGAGGCCCCGTCCAAAGACGCTCCGCCGACGGTGCTCGATCCGGAGCACACCCGCGGCCGGTTGCACCTGGAGGCGGAGGCCATCCCCGCGGCGATGTTCGAGCGGCTCGCCAGCCGGCTCGCGGGGGAGCTTCGTCTGTCGGGCACGCTCGCCTCGAAGCTGGACCTGCAGTGGATCGGCGCCGAGCAGGTGGGAGTGGATGCCGAGCTGTCCGTCGGCGACCTGGTCTTCGGTTGCGGGCCCGGCAAGCAGACGGTGCGGCTGGACCGCGGCCGGGCGGCATGCCGCGCGGCCCTGCAGGGCGGACAGATCGATGCGGAGATTCAGGCCCGCAACCTCCGCATCGCCGGCCCCTGGGGGAACCTCAGCGAGCCGCTGGCCGGCCTGACGCTTTCGGGCGGCTGGGACCCCAAGACCCAGCGCGGGCACGTGGACGCTGCAACCCTCAGCGGCGAGGCCCTGGCGGCCGAGGCGAAGAAGATCGTGCTGGCACGGGCCGCCGGCGGGGCTTGGGAGCTTAGCGGCCAACGGCTCGTCGTGGGACCGGAAGTGCGAATCGAGCTTGCCCGCGGCGGGCTGAACGGCCGGCAGGGCACCATGCAGCATGGTCGCCCGCTCAACGGCCAACCGCCGAACGCTGCGTCGGGGCAGGTGCAGCTCAATCCGGCGATCGGCCGGGGTGTGCTGAAGTTCATCGTCCCCATCGTGGCCGAAACCGGCGATGCCCAGGGAACCTTCTCGATCGAATTGGACGGCTACCGCATCCCGCTGGCCGAGCCCGCAAGAGGCGAGCTCTCCGGCCGGCTCCTGGTACACTCGCTGGAGGTTGCCCCCGGGCCGCTGGTCCGCGAGATTGCGCAACTGCTCACGCGGATCGAGCCGGTCCGGCTCGGGCAGCAGTCGGCCATTGCCTTCCGGATGCTCGGCGGGCGGATCTATCACCAGGGGATCGAGCTGCGGTTTTCCGATGCGACGATCCGCACGTACGGCTCGGTCGGACTGGACCAATCGCTGGCCCTCACGGTCGAAATGCCGATTCCGGCGAAATGGGTTGCCGGGATGCCGGTCGCCGCCAGCCTGGGGGACCAGGTGCTCCGCGTTCCGATCAGCGGGACGCTCGACCGGCCGCGGGTGGACCCTGGGGAGCTGGCCAAAACAAGCCGGCAACTGCTCGGCCACCTCCTCAGGGAGGACGGCATGCGTCTGGAGCAGTTGCTCGCGGCCCCGCGGTGAGTACTATAATTCGGTATGAAGCTCATTCTCCTGGGGACCGGCGGCTACCGCCCCAATGACCGCCGCCAAACGCTGTGCCTGCTCCTGCCGGAGTACGGCATCATGCTGGACGCGGGGACGGCCCTGTACCGCGCCGGGGCGTGCCTGCAAGGCCCCGAACTGGACATTTTCCTGACCCACGCCCACCTGGACCACGTGGCCGGGCTCACGTATCTATTGGAGGTTGCACGGGCCCACCCCCTGCGCCGGGTCACGGTTCACGGCGAGGCGGACAAGCTGGCGGCGGTGGATACCCACCTGTTTGCCAACGCCCTGTTTCCCAAACGCCCCGCGCTGGACTTTCAACCGCTGGGGGCCGAGCCGGTGCCCCTGGCCGACGGCGGACGGCTGTGCTGGTTCCCGCTGGTACACCCGGGCGGGAGCATTGGCTACCGGCTGGACTGGCCGGGCCACTCGATGGCCTATGTGACGGATACCCCGGCCGACCCGGCAGCGGCATACGTCGAGAAGATCCATGGCGTGGGGCTGTTGATCCACGAATGTTACTTCGCCGATGACCAGGCCGAGTGGGCCCGGCTAACCGGCCACAGCCATGTCCGTCCCGTGCTGGAGGTGGCCCGGCGGGCGGCGGTTGGCCGGCTGTTGCTGGTCCACATCAACCCGTTGGCCCTGGACGACGATCCGGTAGGTTTGGAGGCCGCCCGCGACCTGTTTCCCGCCACCGCCCTGGCTGTGGACGGGATGGCGGTGGATTTCTGACTCCGGGGCCCTCTTTCGGCTGGTGCGGCCATATTGCGGGTTGCAAGCAGATTCTCGCGATACCCCAAAATCTTGGCACTATACAGCCCCCTCCAGGATGCTAGCTTGGCCATTTGGTCGTCTGGCTTTGCTCGGGAGACTTCTCCCGGGTGCCGTGGAGCGGGCCCGCGCGAGGGAAGTTGCCGTAAACAGGCTAGCCGGAACGGGTCGCCGCCGTAGAATTGCACAGAGAGGCGCCCTTGCAAGGCGGCCCGGCGGGCGGGGGTTGCGCGGGGTTCGCGGCGAAGTCTGCGATGGCCGGGCGGGGTGGAATTCTTCCAATTTTCCAAATTCCGAAAAAAGAATCCTTTCGATCACCTTGACGGCGGGGCCCCGGCGCGCAGAATAAAGCTCGGAAAGAGAGGGTGAGACGATGAAATTCAGCAAATCCGCGTCCGTCGAAGAGCTCCAGGTCATCAGCCGGTTCGAGAGCCTGCGAAAGATCCTGCTCTCGAAGCAATACGCCGACCACCTGAAGAAGTCGCTGGCCTACTGGGCCCTGCCCACCGACCGCAGATTGCCGCTGGCCTTCCTCGGGCGCACCCTGGAAGACCTGCTGGGGACCCCTTTTCCCGAGCTTTCCAACACGCCTGGCATCGGGCAGAAGAAGATTTGCTCGTTTGTCAAGCTCTTGGCGCGGGCTGCCAATACCGATCCCGCGGAGCTGCCCACCGACGCCCTTTACCTCCCGGGCGAGTTCGAAGAGGGCCCGGAGGGCAAGTCCGAGGGGAAAAAGAACGGTTTCAACCCGGCCTCCATCTCGGAGGTGGTGTGGGGGCAATGGCGGGCGAGCGTGCTGAAGCACGGTCTGGGCGGCGAGAAGCTCGGCCGCTTCGCACCCACGCTCCGCCACATGACGCGAGTGATCTGGAACACGCCCCTGGAAGCGTACACCCGCCACTCGCTGGGCGAGATCCGCAGGATGAAGACCCACGGCGAGAAGCGGGTCCGCGCCATCCTCGAGGTCTTTTACGGCGTCCACAGCCTCGTGGCCAACATGGGCTCCCAGCCGCACCTGGTCCTTCGCATCGTCCCCCGCCTGATCGACAAGGTGGAGCAGTGGATCGGCCGGGCGCTGCAAACCCACGGCGTCCCCAGCCGCGAAGAGATCTTCGAGAACCTGGTCAGCCCGTTACTGGAGCAGGTCCGCCTCGACGCGACCCAGCAGATCGCCAGCCTGGCGGAGAACCGGTTGGGGATCTCCGGGCCGATCACCAGCGTCCGGCAGGCAGCCCGGTCGATGGGCCTGACCCGCGCCCGCGTCTATCAACTGCTCAACGAGATCAACGACATCATGGCGGTGCGGTGGCCGACCGGGCGGCACCAGGTCTACGAGCTCCGCGAGAAGCTGGCGGGCGAGGAAAAGCAGATGGACCCGGCGCCCGACCTTGCGCAGTTCTACGCCGCCATCGAGTTGTTCTATCCCGGTGCCCGCCGCGGCGCCGCGGGGCCCCTGGATCAGGCCCGGCTTGACGAGGATGAAGAGGCCGATGAGGCCGCATCGTCGCGTCCCCGCGGCCAGTTGCTCCCGGCCCATTGAGCCGAGGGCGGCAATCTATCCGGCGGCCCGCCGCGGGCAGTCGCGGCTGATGAAGTGCGGCGGGCGGATCACCTGCGCGGGCGGCGGGATCGGCTGGGCAATCCGCCGCCAATGCCGTCGCTGTGCGGGGAACTGGAGGCCCGCCCAGAATCGTCCCGCCAGGCGGCACACCACGCTGGGGCGGACAGGGCATTGGAGGCATTCCAGGAGCACCAGCGCCGCATGGCCGGCCAACGAGCGGATCCAGCCGCGGGTGGGCGCCCAGCGCCAGAAGAGCCGCTCTGCCGCCAGGCCTTCGGCAAGCGTGCTGAAGGCGGCCAAGACGTCGTGGTTGGCGGCAACGAGGCAGGACGGCTCGACTACCGAGTGGTAGCCCGCGTGCCGCAGGGCCAAGGCCCAGTCGGCCTCCAGCATGCCCCCTGCGGCGTAGTCGAGCCACGGCATGACGGCCTCCACGGCCGCCTTGCGGTAGAAGGAGGCCAGGACGTTAGTGCCGCACAAGGCGTCAGGCTCCCCGACAAGAGACTCCAAGGCTTGTCCCGCAGCGATCCGCCGGACCCCGCCGCCGGCCGTATATGCCAGTCCCGCTGAGACAATCCTCTGCCGGTTGAAACGGTCCACGGCCACCGGGGTCACTGCGGCAATCCCCGGATTGTCGAAATGGCGTAGTGCCGCGTCGGCCCAACCACACGTGGCCTCGACGCCGCAGCCCAGCACGTGGACGATCGGCGCCCGGCTGGCATCGATCCCCAGCGCGATGCAATCCATGAGCCGCGATGCCGCTGGGGCCGTGAGAAAACAGACCTCCCCAGCCAGCGCGTACGGGTCCGCGTAGGGCTGGCCCAGCACGACGAGAATCTGACAGTGGGCCGGCCGATTCTCCAGGACTGACACCAAGGTGTCTTCCAGCCGGCTAATCCCTCCCAGGAATGGGATAACAATCGACAATCGAGGCACGGAAGCAGCCTTCTACAGGGTGTCCTTTCCGTCTATGTCGGTTGTAACGGAAGGGAAAATTGACTGAATGTGCTGGAATCCGCGGGCGGGAGTTGCGCACAGTGCGCTGTCGCTCCATAATACGCTGCTTGCGCATTCGCACAGCCGAGCGGGGCCGGCGGTAGCAACTCTCCGGCTCTGGCATCGTGCAAAGCCGAAAGCGGCGAGCGAAGGCGCAAGCGGCCGGGCGGCGGCCTGGGGGACCTGTTCGCAGCCCGCAGTCGTGATACCATGTTATGTGACCCGGGAGCCCCGGTCTTCGGTTCCCGTCAGCACCACGCACGACTCGCAAAATCCGCCATGGCTGCCACCGTACGTTACCTGGTTTTCGACATTGAGAGCGTTGCCGATGCCCGTCTGGTGGCTAAGCTCCGCTATGGCAAGGAGTCGATCGAGCCGGTCGAGGCCGTGCGGCGGTACCGGGTCGAGTTGATGGCGAAATACGAGAACGATTTCATTCCGTACACCTTTCAGATTCCGATTTCCGTGGCGGCGGGAAAGGTGGCGGGCGATTTCCGCTTGCTCGACGTGGTGGTGCTCGACGAGCCCCAGTTCCGCCCGCACGTCATCACCGAGAATTTTTGGCGGGGTTGGGAGGGGTATCACCGGCCCACGCTGGTGAGTTTCAACGGGCGGGGCTTTGATCTGCCGCTGTTGGAGTTGGCTGCTTTCCGTTATGGGTTGAGCCTTCCCGGCTGGTTTCAGACCGGCGGGAAGCCCTCCGACCAGTCCCGCAACCGGTACAATACGGCCGCCCACCTGGACCTTTGCGAGTTGTTGACCAATTTTGGCAGCACCCGTTTCAACGGTGGACTGAACCTCGTGGCCAATTTGCTGGGCAAGCCGGGCAAGATGGATGTCCAGGGCGATATGGTCCAGGACCTCTACGATGCCGGCCGGCTGCTTGAAATCAACGACTACTGCCGCTGCGATGTTCTGGACACCTACTTCGTTTTCCTCCGCACCCGCGTGCTGGTCGGCCAGTTGACCCTGCAAGCCGAGCAGCAGATCGTGGCGGAGACCAAGGGCTGGCTGGAACAGAAGGCCGCTCAGGTGACGGCCTTCCGGCGATACCTCGACCGCTGGGGCGACTGGCCGAACCCGTGGGAGGCGGGGGAGCAGGGAGTAGGGGGTAGGGAGTAGGGATTGGGGATGGGGGTTAGAACCGCTTGCGGCTTCGCCCGGCTTCTTCACGGCGGGCAGGGCACCGTGCGCAGCCTGGTCGCCCGCTAAACCCCACTACCCACTGCTCACTTATCGCCCGGAACTGCTCTTGGCCCGGAGCGGGCGTCGCGGGTATTCTCTCGCCATGAAACTCGCGATCTTCCTCCCCAATTGGGTAGGGGACCTCGTCATGGCGACCCCTGCGCTGCGGGCGATCAGGCGGCATTTGGGCCGATCCGCCCGCATCCTGGGGATTCTGCGGCCCCAATTGGCCGAGCTGTTGGCCGGCACGGAGTGGCTCGACGAGCACTGGTGCTTCGATCCCCGAGGCCGGCGGTTCGAATGGAGCCGGCTGGCCCTGGTCGCGCGGATGCGGCGGGCGCGACCCGACGTGGCGCTGCTGCTGACCAATTCACTCCACACGGCCTTGCTGGCCTGGCTGGGGGGCGCCAAGGAGCGGGTCGGCTACGTCCGCTACTCCCGCGGACCGCTCTTGACCGAAAAGCTCTATCCGCTCCGTGACGCGGCGGGGCTCCGGCCCGTGCCGATGGTCGATTACTACCTGGCCCTGGCCCGGGCCATCGGCTGCCCCGTGGAATCGCCGCGCTTGGAGTTGGCCGTGACCGAGGCCGAGCGCCGGCAGGGCGAGCGGATCTGGAAGACCCTCGGGTTGCGGACCGACGGGCGCGTGGTGGCGCTGAACTCCAGCGGGGCCTATGGGGCCGCCAAGCTCTGGCCCACCGAACACTGCGCCACGCTGGCCCGCCGGATCGCGGGCGAATTGGACTGCGACGTGCTGGTGTTGTGCGGGCCGGGGGAGCGGCGTGCCGCGCTGGAGGTGGTCCGGCTGGCGGCCTGCCCGCGGGTGTTCACTTTGCCGGAGGATACCATCAGCCTCTCCTCGACGAAGGCCTGCCTGGCGCGGAGCCGGCTGCTGGTATCCACCGACAGCGGGCCGCGGCACATCGCCGCCGCCCTGGACAAGCCGGTGATCACGCTGCTGGGCCCCACCCTGCCGGATTGGATCCACAATCCGACCGTTGCCGGCAGCACGCTTCGCGTGGAATTGGACTGCCTGGGCTGCGGCAAGCGGACGTGCCCCCTGCGGCACCATCGCTGCATGCGCGAGTTGCGGCCCCAACGCGTGTTGGAGGAGGTGGCCGCCGTGCTGGGTGGACGGCTGGTCGAGGCCGCGTGAGCGATGGACAGTGGGCGGCCAGTCAGCCGTCAAAAGCCCGCCGACTGCGTCGGCGGGGTCCGTGGTCGGTGGGGGCGAAGATGAAGGCGGAAAAATGTCGATGACGGCCGGCGCTAGCGAAGTGTACCGTGAACAAGTCGTGCCACCGCCGCGCGAAAACGGCTGCTGCCAGGGCACCGCGCCCTTCGTGGTCGTCACACGCGGCCGGGCACCGCCTCTTGCCGAGCTGGGCCTGGAGCCGGCCGGGGACGGCCGGATGTGGCTGGACGGCCACTACCGCAGCGCGCTGGAGCACGCCGGCCTGGCGGCCTTCGAGCAAGTCATGGGCAGCTCACGCGGCCGCTGCCTGCGGGTCTTGGGCGACCGAGAGAACTGGTACCTCGGGCCGGCCGATCTGGGGGCAGCCCCCGGGCGGCCCGCCTCGGGCATGTATCTGAAGAAACACTGCCGGCGGACCTGGGCAACCTGGTTATGGGCGAAGCTCGGGCTGCGGCCGGGCCCCGGCGCCGGCCGTGCCGAGGCCCAATACGCCTCTCTGCTGGCGGCCTTGGGCATCCCGGTGATGCGCGTGGTCGCCTGCGGCGAGGATCTCCGCGACGACGGCCGCCTGGAGTCGTTTCTCCTGACCGAGGAGCTCTTCGGCTACAGCGAGCTGGAGGGGTTCCTCCGCCGCCGGTTCTCGCGTGGGCAGTCGCCGGGTTGGCGGGATGGCGAGCTCCGTGGCCTGCTCGGCCAGGTGGCGTGGATCGCCCGCCGGCTCCACGCTTCGGGCTACAATCACCGCGACCTGAACTGCTATCACTTTCTGGTCCGCGAGCCCCGGCCGGGCAGGTTCGAGGTGCGGCTGATCGACCTGCAGCGGGTGCAGCATCGCCGCCGGCGGCGGCGGCGGTGGATCGTCAAGGACTTGGCGCAGTTGGCCGCCAGCGCGCCGGAGGGCATCGGCTGCCGCGAGAAGATCGCCTTCCTGCGGGAGTACCTGGGGATACGGAGGCTCGGGCCGCGCGACAAGCGGCTGGTGCGGAGCATCCTCCTCAAGCAGCGCCTGATGGCATGGCGCCAAAGGAGGAAGGCATGAGGATCGGCCTGGTGCTGGACCGGTTCGAGCCGTCGCGGGGCGGCCGCGAGCGGTGGACCTATGCCTTTGCCCAGCGGCTGGCGGCACGGGGCCACGAGGTCCACGTCGTCGCGCGACGATTGGGCGAAGCCGCCTTGCGGCTGCCGGCGGCGCTGCACCGCGTGACGTGCGAGCGGTCGGGGCTGGCCTTCGCGGAGGCCGCCCGGCAAGCCCTCGAGCCGCTGGCGCTGGACGTCGTCCACGACATGGGCACGGGCTGGTTCTGCGACGTCTTCCAGCCGCACGGGGGCACTTGGGCCTCGGTGAACGACCGCAAGCTGCTGTTCGTGCCGCCGTGGCTCCGCTGGCTGAAGCGCGGCGCGAATCGGCTGCTGCCGCGGCAGCGGCGTTTCCGGAAACTCATGGCGCTGCAATACGCCGAGCGGGGCCAGGCAATCGTGGCGTTGTCGCGCTTGGGGGCGGCGGATTTCACCCGCTTCCACGGGGTCGCGCCCGAGCGGATCCGCGTCATCTACAACGGCGTGGACGGCGAGCGGTTTTCGCCGGCCCGCTGCGCCCCCCACCGCGACGAGGCGCGGCGGCGGCTGGGCACCGGGCCGGAGACGGTCCTGGCGCTCTTGGTGGCGCATAACTTCCGCCTCAAAGGCGTGGCCACCCTGCTGGGTGCGATGGCCCGCCTGGCGGCCCAGCGGCTGCCCGTCCAACTGGTGGTGGTCGGCGGCGGAAAACTCGATCCCTGGCGGCAGCAGGCCCGGCGACTTGGGCTGGACGAGCGGGTGACGTTTGTCGGGCAGGTGGACGACCCCGTGCCCTACTACGCCGCCGCCGACCTCTACGTCCATCCCACTTTCTACGACCCGTGCAGCCTGGTGGTGCTGGAGGCGGCCGCGTGCGGGCTGCCGGTGCTCACCAGCCGCTACAACGGCGCAGCGGAGCTGTTTCGCGAGGGGCACGAGATTGCGCTGATCTCCGACCCCGCCGACTGCGGCGAGTTGGCCGGCGCGATGCGCGAGTTGCTCGACGCGGCCACCCGCGGGCGGATGGGCGCGGCCGCCCGGCAAACCGCCCTGGCCCATTCCTTCGAGCGCAACGTCGACGAGATCCTGGCGGTCTACGCCGAGGTGCTCCGCCAGCGGGCGGGGCTTCCGCAGGGCTACGCGACCTTTGCGGCGCGGGTCCCGGCGGCAGAGGCGCCACCACCCGAGAACCCTGCATCGGCTTCTGTTGGGGAAACTCGGGTGGGATGCCCACGCTTGCGCGGGCATGCCGGAACGGCTCGGAAGACGCCCGCATGCCCACGCCGGCGCGGGCACGCCACCCACGATTCGCCACCTTCCGCCACCGAAACGCGTTAGGACCGCCACTATGAGAATCGCGCTGGTGATCGATCACCTCGATCCGCGCCGTGGTGGCGCGGAACAATGGACCTTCCAGCACGCCCAGCGGCTCTTGGCCCGGGGACACGAGGTCCACGTGGTGGCCCGCGCGGTCTCCGGCCCGGCGGCCGAGCTGCCGCTGGTACACCACTGTTTCGGGCCGGTCCGCTCGGTGCTGGGGAAGGCCCGCGCCGCCGAGCGCGAGTTGGCCCGCCTGGACCTGGACGTGATCCACGACATGGGTACCGGCTGGAACGGCCACCTCGTCCAGTCGGAGGACGGCTCGCGGCTGGCCCAGTGGGAGCGGAAACTCCTGGCATTGCCGGCGTGGCTGCGGCCGACCAAGCGGGCGATGCTCGGGGTCCTGCCGCGATACCGCCAGTTCCGCTGTCTGATGGCGCGGCAGTTCGGCGACCCCCAGCGGATCGTCGTGGCCGTGTCGCGGATGTGCGCGCGGGATTACCAGCAGTACCACGGCGTGCCGCCGGAGCGGATCCGCCTGGTGTACCACGGCAGCGACAACGAGCGGTTCTCGCCCGAACACCGCCGGCGGTGGCGCGAGCCGGTCCGCCGCCGGCTGGGCATCCGCCAGGACGAGGTCCTGTTGTTGTTCGTGGGCCACGACTACCTGCGGAAGGGGCTGCGCACGGCGGTCCGCGCGGTCGAGCGCCTGGCCGCGGCGGGCGGCCGCGTCCGCCTGGCCGTCGTGGGCGGGAAGCGCCACGGCCACCCGCTGCGGCTGACCGACGCCCAGCGCGGAGTGGTGACGCTGGCGGGCACGGTCGACGACCCGGTACCCTACTACGCCGCGGCCGATGCTTTCGTCCTGCCTACCTTCTACGATCCGTCCAGCCTCAGTGTCTCCGAGGCGGCGGCCAGTGGCCTGCCGAGCGTGACCACGCGCTTCAACGGCGCCGCCGAGCTGTTGACCGAGGGAGTCGACGGCTTCGTGATCGAGGATCCGGCCGACGACGCCGCGCTGGCCGAGCGTCTCGGCCGGCTGCTGGACGCGGGCCTGCGGCGGCGGATGGGAGAGGCGGCCCGGAACCTGGCCCTCCGCCATGGCCTGGACCATAACTGCGACGAGATCCTCGCCGTGTACCACGAGATCGCCGGGCGGAAGCGATGCGCGGCGTAAGACGGAAAAGTCCAGCGGGTAGACACGCACAGGAGGCCGCGCCATGCGGATCTGTCTGTACACGAATACCGCACTGCCGCGTATCGGCGGGCAGGAACTGGTGGTCGACGCCCTGGGGCGGCACTTCACGGCGTTGGGGCACGAGGTCGTGGTGCTGGCGCCGCGGCCGCACTGCCGGGGGCAGCTCGGCCCGCGCCACGTCCCTTATCGCGTGGCGTGGCACCCGCGGTTCCGCTCCGCGCGGTGGTTCGTGCCCTGGCACGGCCAGCGGCTGGCGGACCTCCACCGGCAGTGGGCTTTTGACGTGGTGCACTGCCACGGCGTTTATCCGGCCGCTTACCTCGCCGCCAGCCTGCCCGCGCTTGGCGGCGTGCCGCTGGTGGTCACCAGCCACGGGGACGACGTGGAGCCCGCCGGGCTGTACTATCGCAAGGCCCACCTGCGGCCGCGGTATCGCCTGGTCCTGGAGCGTTGCGACGCGGCGGTGGCCACCGGCCGGTTCACCGAGGACGGCTATCGGGCGATCTGCCCCCGCCTGAGGCGATTGGAGCGGATTCCCCACGGCGTCGACACCCGGCGCTTTGCGACCCCGGTCGCCAGGCCGGAGGACCTGGACCCCAGCCTGCAGCCGGGACGCTATTTCTTGTTCCTCGGCCGCCTGGACCGGCGGAAGGGTGTGGACGTGTTGTTGCGGGCGTTCGCACGGGTGGCGGCGCGGTGCCCGATCGGCCTGGCGGTCGCCGGCGCGGGTGCGGAGCAATCGGCCCTGGAGTCGCTTTCCGCCCACCTGGGCATCGAGGGGCGCGTCTGCTTCGTGGGACAGGTCGAGACTGCGCGGAAGACCTATCTCCTGCAAAACGCCTTGGCCACCGTGATGCCCTCGCGGCAGTGGGAGGCGTTTCCCCTGGTGCTGCTGGAGAGTTTTGCGGCGGGACGGCCGGTCATCGGCACGCGGTTGCCGGGGATCGGCGACGTGATCGAGCCGGGGCGGACCGGCTTCGTCGTACCCCCCGAGTACACCGGGCCCTTGGAAGAAGCCCTCGTGGAAGCGGCCGGAGACCCGGCGCGGATGGACGCTTTTGGGGCCGAGGCCCGCCGCACCGCGCAACATTACGAGTGGGCCGGGATCGCCCGCCGCCACTTGGCCCTGTTCACCGAACTGGCCGGCCGGAAACGGCTCGCCGCGTAGTGCTCGCCCGCTCGACCGCGATCGGCGTTCCTCTACGGGTTGTCCTCCCAGGTATCGCGGAATGGGCGGCCTTGCTGGTAGAGGGCGATGCGGGCCTGGACCGCCTCCACGAGCGCGGCGTCGGTGGCCGCCTGGCTCTCTCGCGCGGGCCCGGGGAACCCCGGCCAGGGCGCGAGCTTGTCGCCGCCGGCCCGGGCCAGGACCAGGGCCTGCTCGGCCACGCGGAGGGCATCGGGGAACTGCCCGGCTGCCGCGTAGGCCGCCGCCAGGGCATCCATCGCGGCCGCGCTCTGGCCGCGCGACCGATCGACCGCGTTCCGCCCCAGATCAATGGCCTTGGATGCGTTGCGGACGGAGTTCAGCGGGCTGGTGGCCAGCGACCAGGCCATGAAGGTCCAGGCCCGGGCGGCCTCGTCCGGTTTTTTCTGCTGGTCGAAGATCGTGCCGAAGCGCTCGGCCAGGACCGACGGCTCGGGACTGAGCCGCAACAGGACGCGGAGGTACGGGGCCGCCGCGGCCCGCTTGCCCTGCTGCCAGCAAGCCATTGCCATCTGGTCCTGCGCGGCCAGGTTGTTGGGATCGAAGCTGACCGCCTTAGCCAAGGCGGCAAGTGCCTCGTTGGGCCGCCCAGTTGCGGTCGAGATCGTGGCCTGGCACAGCCAGGCCCCGGGATACTTGGGGTTCGTCTTCAGCATCTCGCGGACCTCTTCCTGGGCCTCGTCCCACTTCTGGAGAGCCATCAGGAGCTTGGCCAGGTTCTCGTGGGCGGCCATCAGGCCGGCGTCGTACGTGAGGGCCTCGCGGAACTCGGCGGGTGCCCCTTCCATCTCGCGGCGGGACTCCGCACGCTTCCGCCGGGCGTCGTCCGGCTTGCCCTGGCCCGCCAAGACCCCGGCCTCTTGCTCCAACCGGCCGGCCTGGGCCCAGTGGATCCGGCCGTACGTGTTGTGCGGCTCCGGCAGGATGGACCGGTTCGCGATGGCCAGTTGGACCTGCTGGGTCGCCTCGGCCAAGAGCTCGGCTCGCTTGCGCGGGTCTTGCTCGGACTGGCTGGCCTCGAACAGGACGTGGCCGAGATTGGCATGCGTGTAGGGGTCGTTGTGCTGGATGCTCTCGGCGATCCGCCAGTGCTCCCGCGCCTCTTGCCGGTACTCGGCCGCCTTTCGCCTGTGTTCCTCGGCCTCCTCGCGCCGCTCGGGGTCCGCCTCCGCGATGCGGGCCAGCTTGTCCTCGTCGTCCTTCCATTCCCACAAGGCCACGCCGAGGTTGTTGTGAGCCTTGCAGTTGCGGTCGTCGACGGCAATGGCGTGTTCCAGCACGGTCTTCCTGTCCTGCCAGAACTGGAGCTGGTGGTGTGTCACCCACGCGCAGGCGGCCAGCAACGCCAGCGAAACCACGGCCACGGCCGACGTCAACCTCGCGCGGAGATCCGGCCAGCAGCCGACCAGCTCGCCGGCGCCCCAGGCCGCGATGAGGAACAAGCCGACGAGCGGAATGTAGGCGTAGCGGTCGGCCATGCGCTGGTCGCCGACCTGCACCAAGCCGATCACCGGCACGAGCGTCCCGAGATACCAGAACCAGCCGACGGCCACATATCGCCGTCCGCGCCAGGTCACCCACAGCACGCCGCCAGTGATGACAACCAGGGCCAGCCAGGCCGCCGTCGCCATGCCCGGGTCTTGATGGAGAGGGGGGAGCATGTACAGGCAGCCCATGTTCCGCGGCACGAGCATCTTGCCGATGTAGGACATGTAGGCCACGCTGGCGTTCTCCAGGCGGTCGGGGATGGCAAGTTGCCTGACGTCGGCCATCGCGCCGCCAACCTGCTGGGCGTAGTAGGTGACGCGGGAAGAGGCGACCGCCAGCAGGAACAAGGGCAGCTTCTCGAGGACGAGGCATCCGAGGGTCGACCAGAGTGGCGGTTGTTTCCCGACCGGGGACCCGGCCGCCGCGGTCCGGGCGGACGGCGGACTGTTACCGCCTCTGGCCCTCCGCAACCTCCTGGCGGCGGCCTGCGGACCGAACACCCTCGCGGGGCTCTGCCGCGGCTCGGGACGCCGTTGGGGCCACAGCCTGATCGCCGGGATGCGTCGCAGCGGCCAGTAGTCCAACAGCAGGCACATGAAGGGCAGGGTGACTAGCATGGGCTTGGCCAACAGCCCTACCGCCAATCCCGCAATGACCAGGAAGAAGCGCCAGGAGAGGAAGCCGTAGGCGGCCAGCACCGGCAACGTCAGGATGGCGGCCGCCCAGACGGTGGGCCCCAGTTTCAGGCCAAACGCGAGGTCCTGATGGTTCACAGCCGGTTGGATCGCCAAGAAGTAAGCCGCCGCCCAAACGATGGCCACCCAGATGCTCAACCCGCCCACCCACAGCGTTCGGCGGGCACTCATGGCCCGCGGCGCATAAGACACGTAGGCGTGCAGTGTCAGCAGCCCGAGGAAGGTGCTCAGAACGTCTTTGCGCTCGGCGACCCAGGCCACCGACTCGACGTGCAGCGGATGGATGGCGAACAGGGCCGCCACCAGCCCGCTCCGCCAGGTCGCGCCCGTCATCCGCCACAGCAGCCAGAACAACAACAGCGTGTTGGCCAGGTGGAAGGCGAGGTTGACGACGTGGTGCTTGCCCGGATCGGGCTCATAAGATTTGGCTTGCGGTTCCAGTCCGGCGGGGCCGGGCTTGGCAGCATCGTCCTCGGCGGCAGGCGGGGTGGTGTCCGGCAGATGGAAGAACTGGCAGTCCGCCATGTGCGACAGCCAGCTCAGCGGATGCCAATTGCTCTGGGCGAACGAGGTGAAGGCCCAGCCGACGTTCTCCCAGGTCAGGCCGCGATGGACGAAGGGGTTGTTCTTACCGACGTAGCCGGGGTCGTCGAAGTAGACGAATTCAAGGCGCCAGATCCCCCAGTAGGCGGCCACCGTGATCGCCACCAGCGCCAGCCCGATCGCCAAGCGGGTCAACGCGTTGCGGCGGGCAGGATTCAGGCGGGAACCCGGCGGCCCCGGCGCGGCATCGTCGGCCGGTCCGCTTCCAGCTTGGGCCGCCGCGCCGTTGGGGGGATTCTTACCTGGGTCCATTGGGCCTTGCGAGGTTGGTTGGGCGGGAAGAGTCCGGAACTTTCACTATATTCTACCGCGCACCGCGTGTAAAACCGGTGCTCCCCAGTCGGGTGGACACGTTATTCTACCGCGCACCGCGTGTAAAACCGGTGCTCCCCAGTCGGGTGGACACGTTCGGTCTTTGGGCCGCCGGAAGATGACTTCTGCGATTGTCATTTGCAGGGGTTATCGGTTCTCCGTCTTCGCTCCGCCCGGTGGCCCGGCAATCGGCCGGTCCTCGACCAGCCGCAGAAGCAAGGCGAAAAGGGCCTTGTAGCGGAGTAGCTCCCGCTCGTCCGGGTCGTGGGACCATTTCATGCCCATCCGGGCGTCGTTGAAGAGGTTGCCGAAGCCGATGGCCAGGACGAGTCCGTCGCCGTAGCGGGCCTCGGCGGCGATGGTCCGCTGGTGGCCGAGGCTGGCCACGCGCCGACCGCCCAGCACCTCCCAGGCGTGCTCGACGTGGAGAGTATCCGGCACACTCCGTGTGCCGTTCGGGTACCCACTTGCGGGTGGCGGCACACCGACCATGCGAGCATGGTGCCCGGTGCCGGATACATTCCAAGGCCACCCGTCGGCCATGTCCAACTCGCCCTGCCAGTTCTGCTGGTAGGAGATCTCCAGTCCGAAGGGCCGCAGGAGACTATTGGCGGTCGAGGGCCCGGCCCCGTCGCCGGAATCGATCACCAGCAGCCGGCCGCCTTCGGCCACGTAGCGGACCAACTGCTCTTGGTATCCCGGGTCCGGCGACAGGCTGGGGCAGATCACCACCAGGGCGTCACCGCTGGTGGCCTCCCGGCCGGCGGCGCGGACGGTCATGTAGCCCAGCCGCGGAATCCACTGCTCCAGCAGGCCGAAGCCCCGGCCTTGCTTGTCTTCGTTGTACGCCCCCTTGGCCAGCGGCACCTGCGAGACGGTGCGGTCGATGACGACCCG
>Ga0187848_10001663_pt1 | contig 18601 bp, 16 predicted proteins | sample June2016WEW_4_40_FD_132424 | JGI IMG/M metagenome (GOLD analysis project Ga0187848, IMG submission 132424) | Peatland microbial communities from SPRUCE experiment site at the Marcell Experimental Forest, Minnesota, USA - June2016WEW_4_40 | ecosystem: Environmental > Terrestrial > Soil >... | reverse complement strand
TGGATTATGCCGCATTGCTGAAGCAACCCGCTGAACAAAGGCGGGGAAATCAAAACTCAATGCGGCATAATCCGGCACGCGGCATAAGACCCATTATGCCGCTAACGGCATAATGGGTCAAACTGTGGTCCCGGTGGTGGCGGTGGCGTTCCCGGCAGATGGATGAAAAGGGCTGGCCGGACATGAGCGGTGGTTTTTCCTCCATTTCGTCGCAATGCACCGCTCAATACCCACGCCAACAAAGCCAGCAAGAGGTAGATGGCTCCAATGAGAAAGTAGAGGGCGTGTTCGTGGATGAAGCCATCAAGGTGTTTCAATCCCGACGCTTCCAGTTCCAGTGCTTTAATTTGCCAAGGTTGCATGGTGTCCTCCTTATGCCGCGACGCTTTGCGCCGCTGGTTCGGGGTTGTGGCTTCCAATAATGGCCTTCTGTTGCCGCTCGTATTCGCTTAACGACGGCATTTCCACCGGAGCCTTCCTGGAATATGCCCGCGTCATGGCCTTGCTGTTGTGGCCAAGATTCACCTGGGCATACCGTTCGGGATAGCCCGCCGTTTTTGCCCGTTCTGCCCACGCGTAACGGTAGCTGTGCAGCGAGACACCTTTGATGCCAAGTCCAGTGCAGCGTTGCTTGAACTCCGTGGCGCGGTCACCAGAGCGCACGGTTCGCATATATGGAAACAAGGGGCCGCTCCCCGGCAAGTCGCGCAAGATTTCCGCCATGTCTTCATCAAATCGCATGATGGCAATCGAGCCGGTCTTCTGGCGCGCATAGCTGATAACGTGGTGTTCCCAATCAACATTCTCGGCTTCAAGGGATGCCAGATCGGATTGCGATGCGCCCAGATGCCACGCCAGTTTGTAGAATGCCTTGCGTTCGGGATTGTTTTCGCGGGCGACGATGGCGGCGTGTTCTTCCGCCGTGATGCCACGCTTCTCTTTGAACTCAACGGCAGGCCATTGACGTTTCGGCACCAGCGGCCACGGCAGCCAACTCATGTCCACGCAGAAGTTGTGCAACCGCCGCAGATAAACATTCGTCGAGACAGTTCCCATTTGCAGGGCTTTCAAAATGGCCTCGCCCTTGGTTTCAATGATGACCTGCGGCAACAGCATCGCCAGCGCCTTGTCCTTCGCGGCGGTTTTCCAACGGTGCTGGTTCGCTCCCTGTTTGGTGTTAATCAATGACTCAATGGCGTGCTGCCATGTCCGGGTGGTGATGCCGTTGTCACTGCCCGCCAGATATGCCTTGGCGATTTGCAGGTTCAAAACCGGCTGGCGCTCGGAATTGTTTTTGGCCTCGATGATCTGTTGGGCTTCATCGGCATTGCCGGTGTGAAGGCTGGTGCGTTTGCCGGTCTTGGTGTCCACGCAGTAGAAACCATTGCCGCGAATGCCACGACGAATTAAGCGATAACGTGTTTTCATAATTTCACGCAATCGCAAGGATAACTGAAACCGGTTCCGCAGAGTTAGCGAGTATCAGGCGGGTTAGCGCCGATTACGCCGAATTCTAACGGAGTAGGAAAAATGGTGTCCGTTTTGGTGTCCGTTGCGGACGCCCTGCCTCTTAAACCGTTGCTGCACCCATAGTTCGGATTGGAGGCGAGGGTCGGAATCGGGCGGTTCACCGTCTATTAACCGTCAATTTTCACTCATAAATATATGCTTTTTCGCCAATAAATGCAAGGGTTTTGTCGCTACTCTTGACGTTTCCGAACCTACCCCTTGCATACCCCTCTACTGAAGGTTTTACTGAAACTTTTACTGAAGGTTTCAGTGAGATTCGTCCGAGTAAAATCAATGTTGTCATAGGTTTTAAACGTGAAAATAACCAAGTTCGCGCAAGCTCTTGTGATTGGGATGGCCGATGACCAGATGGTCAACCAGTTCAATTTTCAAAAGCTGACCAGCGCGGATTAAATCCCGTGTCACTTTAATGTCCGCCTCGCTTGGGGTCGGGTCGCCGCTCGGGTGGTTGTGGCAGATGATGATGGCGGCGGCGCTGGCTGTTACCGCCAGCCGAAAAACCGAAGTGGGACTAACCAGCAACGTGTCCAGCGTGCCGGTGGAAACAAGCTGGTGTCCTTTAATGCGGCGGCGGACATTCAAAAGCAGGACGGCCAAGCATTCGCGCTCCGGGTCAAAATAGGGGTTGGTGGCGATGTGAAGTTTCCAATAGGCGGCAACCTTATCGGGCGTGTCGCATTCCTGCATTTCAGCGGGTATGGGACATTCGCGCAAGGGCGTCACCTTGTATTCGTAGGGCGTGGCCGGAAACTTGAACGGTTCAACCAAAGCCGGAAAATCAGGAGTGGTGTTCATATTCATTTCAGGCGTTGAGGGTGGAAGCGAAACGGGAGCCGTATTTGCCGCGCGGGTCGCCTGAATGGACATTGTAAGGGGCGCAAACACCGCAAGGATGCTGCCACAAACAACGGCGTTGATTCCAATGAAAGCCAAGACGCCAAAGGGCATTGGCGGCGGCGCGGTGGGTGCGGGCGGGAAAATCCAGCCAAATCCAGCGGCCAACGATTTCCGCCAGTTCGTATTGTTTGGGCAGTTGGGCTTTGAGCAAGTCCAAGACGGTTTGCGTAGGCAACTCCCGATTTGCCGTATGAGCGGCGAAGGCGCGAGTTTTTGAAACCGACGATGGCCGGACATTCGCCGGTGCTGACGCTTCAATTCTGGAATTTGTTGTCTTCATAGCTTTTTTTTGAAACCGCTGTCCGTCACCCTGCCGTTTGCTGCTCGCTTCACAGGTGGAGGAGGCAGCAAGCCGCGCGCGCCAGCGCATTCAAGACCTGGTGAGCGCAAAAACCGTGACAGTGGGAGGACCAGAAGGGGGGGAACCGCTGGCGCGGTTTTTGATGTCACCTCCAATCTCGGCTTGGTGCCGGATCAGTGAGCAGCAAACGGGAGGAGTGACGGCGAGCGTAAAAAAGGCGACGACAGACAACCTGACTCACCCTTTAAAGGGCGGAGCCAGCGAGAGGAAACGGGTTTCTGAAAACTTGGAAGAAAGCCCGTTTCTTCTCGCCCGCCCTTCCGGGCCGAAGTCTTGCGATGTTTTGCGAGTGTGAGCGTTCCGGCGAAAGGGCGTGGGGGTGAGCCGGATAGCGGCAGGAGCAAAGCACGCAAGTCTTCGGCTTTTTTGATTCACTGCTGTTGCTGAACCTCAAGCAACTGCTTCAATTCCGATTCGGGGCGGGGACTGATGAAGAAAATACGTCCATTGCCGTCTTTCATATCCGCGCCTTGCGCGTTGGATATGTACAGGCAATAACCGCTTGGAATGAGATTGCCGCTGGAATCCGCACTGCGCGTGACATAAACCGGGGCACCGGCTACCGCCAATTGTTGAAAGGCATCCTCGTTATTTTTTAATGTGTATTTTTCCGCGCTGATTTCATCCGCCAGCGTCCTGTCAAAGTGGCGTTTCATCTGCCAATACGTTGCGCCGATTCCCAAAGCGGCGACGGACAAGCCAACTATCAACCCCGCCGTCAATGCCATTTTCCAAATGCGTTGCGGCCACAGTTGCGCGGCGCTTTCGCTTGCCGCATTAAGCTTTTCCAAGGTCGGCTCAATGGTTTTGGCCAATTTATCCGCCCGCGCTTGCAGCGGCAGGAAAGTAGATTTCATGGCATTTTCGATTCCCTGCACAACCGCCTTGGTGTCCACCTGCGAGCCAAGATTTTTCACCAGCAATTCAATGCTGGCAATCGTCTCATTGCACTTGGCCTGGGTGATTTTGCAAAGCTCATCGGTCTTGGCGGCATGATTGGTAATATTCACATCGCGGGTTTCAACTGTCTTGGCGATACGCGCCATTTCTTCCTGTATCTTCGCAATCGTCGCCAACGTATCAGCATTGGCCGAAACCATCCGCGTGGGGATGGTTTCGGTGTAACGGGCGTAAACGTCCAGCACCAGCAAAAGCTGGGTGAAAAATTGTGTGCTGTCACCATCGGCAAAGCGATGATACACCTCCCGCGCCAGCTCCCGCTTTTCGGCGGGATAGGTGGCGAGCATTTGTTCAAATAAGTCGGTTTTAGCCATAACGTCTTAATTTGCAAGATTCACTTTCGCGCCGCGCTTGGTTGCCAGCGGCTCCCCGATGGGCGGCGCGTTTTTAGGTTTTATACCCGCCGCCTCAACGGCTGGCAAAAGTTTTCCGGCAATCTGGTCGTATTGCTGGAACATGGTGCCGAGCCAGTCCTGCAAGACACCCCGCGCCATAATGTCCAGGCCAAGGGCATCGCTGCCGATGGCTTCATTGAACGGGATGCCGCGCTGCTGGTCGGCTTCCAGCTTGGCGAGCCGAAGCTTCACAAATTCCGAGAGCACCGGCACGGTGATGGTCACGGCTCCGCAATCAAGCAATTCCTTTTCCAGTGTGCTGCGGTCGAACATCCGGGTTTTGGGTGCGCGGGCCGGGTTGCGGACAATGACATAATCCACCTGCTTGCCGCAAAACTGGCAAACCGCATCGAGGTTGGTCATTACGTCAAGATCATCGAACGGGAACACCATGAGCGTAATGCCGATATTCTGCTGGCCGGCGATGTCAAAGAAGTGCGTGGCGGAAAGTGCCCGCATTAGTTGGCCGTCGAGATGAGCGCGAGGGTCAACCAACGTCACGGCCTTGGCCGTCGTCTTCCGTAGAATGGAGATGAGTTCGTCCAGGTCTTCGGCTTGGCCGGTCAATGGCGTAAGCGTGACGAGGCCGGGGAATAGCCGAGATAAAGTCCGGTTATCCCCGTCGAGGTCGAATCCCTGCCAAGGGATGCCACGCTGGTTAAGCCAGCACGCACGGGCGGCGGCTTCGATGCTTTTGCCCATGTTTCCTTTGGCCTGCATGGGCAATATCAGGCGATGTTTGTTATTTTTCATATGTCGAGGTTAAACCGATGTTGTTGCATCGGCGGTTCATTGTTTGTTGTTTGCGGTGTTGGAGTGAAAATCGGCTTTTCCGGTTCAATTTCAAGCGCGGTTTGGCCGCGCGGGCGGCGGGCAATCGCCCGCTCGCAAAAGCGGTAAACGGACGTGAGCGTAGTCGTGACGCCGCGCTCATTGAGCCAGACGGCGATCTGGCCGTATGTCCAATGCTTGCGGCGCAACGCGAAGATGGCTTCGCGGTGCGCTTCGAGCTTGCTGCGCGTCCGGCGCGGCATTTCGTTTTCAGCTTGTTGTTGCAAATTCATTTTTGTTCGATTTTTTCCGTCCAATAATTCCGGCAGACGTTTGCGCAAAATTTGCGGAAATTTTGCGCAACGCCGCGCTGGGCGGCGAGTCCCTCTAGCTGTGCTAAGGGAAGATGTCTGACGGAATTATTGGGGCTTTTAATCATGTGCATAGCTGTGTGCATCGTTGTCATTACGATACGGCGGTTGAATTGAATACCGTTACCGAGTAGTGGGAGGGTAGGTTTGGAGTAAGTGCGAATAGTGCTTTCAAGGGGATGACGAGGAGAAAATTCCGGTTACAGTGGCCTCTATGTTAAGAGTCATAGCGAGTCGGAATGCCAAAGAATACTTCGCTGAATCTTTGAAGCGTGAAGATTATTACAGCGAAGGGCAGGAAGTCAGCGGCGATTGGAACGGGATTGCCGCTGAACGCTTGGGACTTTCAGGAGCGGTAACAACGGCTGCTTTTGAATCCTTGTGTGACAATGAGAAGCCGGGGACAAATGAACGGTTGACGCAACGGAATAAAAGCAATCGCACGGTCGGTTACGATTTCAATTTCCATTGTCCAAAATCAGTTTCGGTCGCTTACGAGTTCACGCAGGATGAACGGATTTTAGCTGCGTTCAAAATGTCCGTGAACCAGACGATGCGGGAGATTGAATCGGAAATTAAAACGCGCGTGCGAAAAAATGGGGCGAATGAAAATCGTCAAACCGGAAATATGGTTTGGGCGGAGTTTATTCACTTCACGGCGCGGCCTGTGAATGGCGTTCCCGATCCACATTTACACGCGCATTGTTACGCCTTCAACACGACTTGGGACGACGTGGAAAAGAAATGGAAGGCCGGGCAGTTTCGGGATTTGAAAGCCGATGCACCGTATTTTGAAGCGGCTTTCCATGCACGATTTTCCAAGCAACTGAACGATTTGGGTTATCAGATTGAACGGACGGCCAAAGGATGGGAATTAGGCGGTGTCCCGCAACGGGTGCTGGATGAATTTTCCAAGCGCACGGAGCAGGTCGAGCAAAAGGCAAAGGAATTGGGCATCACGTCGGCGAAAGGAAAAGACGGACTGGCGGCACTGACCCGCGAACGAAAGCAAAAGCAGTTCACCAAGCTGGAATTAAGAGAACTATGGAACGCGCGCGTTTCGGCAGAGGAACGGGCGAGCATCCAGAAAAACCTTCGCAACGAGACTTCTCAAGCCCCAACAATTTCGGAAATGAAGGCGATGGATTTTGCCATGCAGCATTGTTACGAACGCGCCTCCATCGTCACCGACAAGGAACTGCTCCGGCACGCGCTGCGTTTCGGCATGGGCGATGTGGACGTGGCACAAACCAAACGCCAGCTTTTGCGTGATGAACTGATTAAGGAAAACGTGGACGGTAGGCAATGGCTCACCACCAAGGACGTGCTGGCGGAAGAAAAACGGCTCATTGATTTCGTCGCGGATGGCAAAGGAAAATTCAAGCCGTTCGGTTCGGGCAAATACCAGTTTCAAAACCCGAAACTGTCCGATGAGCAGCGTAACGCCGTCCGGCACGTCCTGCAAAGCACGGAGCGCGTCACGGCCATTCGCGGCGGGGCTGGCACCGGCAAGACGACGATGATGAAGGAAGCCGTGGCCGCGATTGAATCCGGTGGCGCGAAAGTTTTTACTTTCGCGCCGTCGGCGGAAGCATCGCGCGGGGTGCTGCGGGCGGATGCCGGGTTTGCCAACGCGGAAACTGTCGAGGCATTGCTGCAAAATCCAAAACTGCAAGCGCAGGTTCGCGGGCAGGTGATTTGGATTGATGAGGCCGGGCTTTTGAGCGTCCGCACACTGGCGCGCGTGGCCGATCTCGCCGAAAAGGGAAACTGCCGGATTATCCTGTCTGGTGACACGGCGCAACATCGCGCCGTTGAACGAGGCGACGCGCTGCGCCTCTTGGAAAAACACGCCAGCCTGCCCGCCGCTGAACTGAAAGAAATCTGGCGGCAAAAGGCCGATGCCCACAAGTCCGTGGTCGCTGATCTGCGGGGCGGCAATCTTGAAGGTGCTTTCAAGCGATTAGACAAACTTGGAATGTTGCGGGAAATGGACGCTGACAAACGGCATGAAGCGTTGGCAACTGATTACGCTGCGGCCGTCAGCGAAGGCAAGTCGGCCTTGGTTATTTCGCCGACGCACGCGGAAGGCGAGCGGGTGACGCGGGAAATCCGGGCGAAACTGAAAGCTGCGCGAAAGCTCGCCGATGATGAGCGCGAATTGCTTCAACTCAAAAACCTTCAATGGACGGAAGCGCAACGCGCCGATGCCAGGAATTATCAGACCGGGCAGGTCGTCCAGTTTCACCAAAACACTGCCGGGTTCCGGCGCGGGGAACGGGTCACGGTAAAAGCGCATGATACCAGCGGCGTCATGGTCGAGCGGCAGAATGGCGGGACAGCCTCGCTCCCGTTGGACATGGCGGCGCGGTTCCAAGTTTATGAGTCCCGCAAAATCACCCTGGCTGCCGGTGACTGGCTTCGCATCACGCAAAACGGTTTTACCAAGGAAAAGCAGCGGTTGAACAATGGCGATTTGAAACAGGTGAAAGGCTTCACAAAAGACGGCGACATCAAACTGGCCAACGGATGGGTGGTTCCAAAGGATTACGGCAACCTGACGCATGGCTATTGCCTCACGTCTTACAGTTCGCAGAGCAAGGGCGTGGACTGCGTGTTTGTGGCCGAAAGTTCAGAATCATTCCGCGCCGCCGACCGCGAGCAATTTTATGTTTCCGCCAGCCGGTTCAAGGAAGCCCTGACGATTTACACGGATGACAAACATGAATTGCTCAATGCCGTCCGCAAATCGTCGCACCGGCCTTCGGCGATGGATTTGGTCAAAAAGGAAATTACCGAAACGACTGGCGAAACCGAAATGAAGAAATCCATGCTGCCGGTGGCTGTGGAAAATGAGCAAAAGGAAACGCCACAAATCCAAAGGCCGGTCTGGTCGCCAAGGCCGCATATCCGCAAGTCACAGTCCAGAGGCATGGGAATATAAAAGAACTGGCAGTCAGTTTGACTGCATTGCTATTAGTTCTGTGGCTTCGGGCTTACTGTGATGGCGCGTTAGCGACAGGAATGGCACGATAAAATCGGCTTGAATCTTTCGGAGCATCGGGATCAACAAAATCAATCGAGCCTTGAAACACCTGATTGGTGCAAACCGGCAACCAATTCACCAAGTCCGTCGAATACTGAATGTAAAACCATGCGCCGTCTGGCCCTGTGGCCGTCAGATGAAAACTGCCGTCTGGCAAAACAGCCGAAGGCGGACGCAGCCAATTTTCCCAAATGAGCGCGGCGGCGCGCGGCGGAAAACCGACAATATAATCCGGTGTCGTGTTCGTGGATGGCGTCAACGTAAGCACAACGGTTTTGCTGACATTCGACGTGCCGGTGTCAATCGGCACAATCGGGATTAAGGCGTAAGCAGAACCGGCGGGAATGGTGACAAAGCCCGGCAACGCCGCGTAATCCACGCCGTTGCTGGTCGTGCCGCCGATGCTGTAATTCACCGTCAAATCACTGCTGGCGTCGCCAAAACGCTTCACGGCGAAAAGTGCATCTTTCGGTCCCCAATTCGTGAACCATTGGAAAGCCGCTCCGCTCCAATTCGTCCAAGTCGGTGTTGCATTCGTCACGCCGCGCCAGACGTAAGCGTTTGTTCCGGCAATAGCAACCGGATCAATGGCGTCAATGCTCACGATGTCGGTGGGATTCGTGTTTGTTGCCGTCGCCAAAATGGTGATGTTCACCGGCGCGGATGTTCGGGATAAGCCGGACGAAGCGGTTGCCACGGCGGTCAAGGCGTAAGAGCCGATTGGCGCATTTGTCCATACGAAGCAATACAGTGACGAAAGCAGCGGGGTTGCTTTGTAGAGCAAAATCGGGCGATTTGTCGCGCTCAAATTGACGCCAGAACCTAAATCAATGGCATTGGCAAAAAACTCGACATTGCTGACAGAATTTGCCGTAGGCAGATAGCCAACAAACGGCAATCGCGCATACGCGAAAATCGGAACGTCCACCGGCGCATAAAACGTGGCATGATTTGCCGGACTTGTAATTCTCACTGGCGGAGCCACGGGAATGGGAGAAACGACTTGGGTGAAACCAGACCACGGACAGACCAGAAGCAAAAACAAAACAATCTGTCTGCTATGTCTGGCGATTTTGACCGATTGGCTTATTTTCATAAAATCACCTCGTTGGAACAGTTAGACTAAATGGAAAAAAGAGAAACATTGATATGATGTTAAGCGATGCAAAAATCAACGCGCTACGGAATTCGCGCTTGTTTTGCGTTTTGGCGGCGATCACTGCATCTGCCAGTAAAATCACAAGCGAAAAAATATAACCAAACTCTATCGTGCGGAAAAACTTCACACTTTCCCTTTCAATTATTTGCGATTGCAAATGTTGTGAGCCGGCCTGTAAATTGGATATGTGAAACGGTAGGATTTCTACAACGAAAGATTGGCAAATCAAAACGACTACTGGCACGGCAATTATGTAAGCCTTAAACAGGAATATAAACCAACGCCGACTTTGATTTGAGGAATTGTTCATTGTGGCCGTATCAACATACCCCCTCGAAACCAAGAATTAGTCGGTGAAGTCAAATCTAGGTTAGTAATCTGCAAGGATGGTCGAAGAATGTATTCAGATTTTTTTACATAAAGTTGCTGCAAGATTTTAGCTGGCTCAATCAGTTCCACTCCCGCCACACCTCCACGCCCACCGCCCGACTTTTCAGTCCAATATACACGGTATAGGGGAATAAAGTTTTTACTACCTTCTCCCTCCGGTGTCCAAGCGCGAATAGTAAGATTGCAGTCACGATTTAAGGCGTTGACATCAATAGAAACGGCTGCGAGCCATTGCGTTGCTAGTTGGTAAGCAGCGTTGGTGTCCATTTGGCTTATTGGCAAAGAATGCTTTTGCTTCAATTCATCCCTTACCCGATTTGAATCAGTTCGGACTAAAGAAGAAAACTTATCACCAACGGTAACATAATAAACGTAATTTGAGGTTGTTATGTTTCCAAAACCGATTTTTGTCATTCGAGGGGGTGTGATATATGCTTCAACCAAGTTGCTTTCTGTGATTGGCAATTCTTCTGGCAAGTTTAATTTTTGCGCAATGTCGTTGGCTTCTTGGATGATTAACCCCAATGCTTCTTTTCGATATTCAGGTGGCACGGATGTCAATGATTGAAGCCGTTGTTTAGAAGTTGGGCTAGTCCCATTGATCCAATTCGTTCGTGACACCGGACTGGAATTGTTTTGAGCGCAGACACACAAAGTCATTGCTAGAAAAAGACATATTGATAAGCGCATAATCTTTTGGTGGTTGAGATCAATAGCCGTCGTCATAATCAACTCGTTTAATTCCACGATAACCATAGACGTTGATATGGAAATTATTCAAGCCTCTCAAGCCATAGTAATTTTGGAAGATGTTAAATCTTTTGCCAAGCGGAAAATTTAGTGTCACAGAGCCATCACCCAATGGATTTGAGCTAGAAGCAATGTCAATGCACTCCTGCAAATTATATCCATTTTGCCACGCACTAAAAAATATTGTGTATGTTTCTGCGACATCATTCCAGTCATCATCGCTATTTGGTGCTCGCGGTTCACCTTTCCAACCAACAAAGGCTTGCGGTGGGCTTGAACCATTGTCCAGTTCTGCACCTGTAATCTTATCAGGTATTCCAAAGGCGTGCGCCCAGCCGTCATCGTCTGCCGTGTCACAAGCATTTAGAAAAACGAAACGATAAGGGTGTTGTGGCGTTGCGCCGCTCTTGCCTGAAAGATTGCCCAAAGCAAAACCGACCTGATTATTAAAGAAAGAAACTTGACCTCTTGCATCGTCTCCTAACGTAGATGGGTTCCCATGTCCTTCAAAATAAAAATCCATTGTATCCACGTCCGTTAAATTTGTGATCAAATTATTAACGTCGGATTGTCCTGAAAGGTATCCCGGATTGCCATTCAAATTACCCGACCATGTATAATCGTTGAAAGTAGAAAAATATGGGTTAAAACTACCACTGCCGCCAGATTCCAGCGGACTAATAAGTGGGTCAACAACGCCGTTTTCAATCGCATCGTGCATTGTTCCATGCGCATAATAATCTACGTCCCATGTGTAGGAAATGGTGAAATTTCCATCGTCTCCAAGCAAGGCGCGATGGAGTAAAAATTCCAGCGAGCCGGAACTTGGGTCAAGCAATGAAACATTGAAAACTGCCTTTATCGTGTCATCCGTGACAGGATTGCCATTGTCGTCGGTCAAATCCCAATTCTCCATGATAATGCCGCTCGAAGTGCTGTTGGCGATTGTTTTAATATGAACACCGTTCGTTGTTTGCAATTCGATGGTATAATTAGCGTCTGGTTCGGGCAATGCAGCATAGAGCGTCGCGCCGCTGTTATTAAACCTCGAATAGAAGGGATCGAATTGGCAAATGTTCGTTGAATAAAAGGAGCCGATTTTCCCCACACCGGCAAGAATAGTTGGGTCGGGCGAATCACCTTGATGGATTTGTCCGTTCACTGTAAGTTGAACTTGCAAGTAATGTTGTCCTGGGGAATTAAATGTAGTGTTCCATTCAAGCAAACAATTGCCGTCGGTGGCAGGGTCGCACTCTTGGTAAGGAGCTACATTGCCGTCCACCAATAATTTTAATCCCCCCATATTGGTCAAGGCGTTATAGCTGATAGGCACTTCAAAAGTTGCAACTTCCGGTTCTTCTCCAGTCGTAATTTGTGTGAACGATAACGGATTACTGGTATCAAGAGGATTCATTCCCAAAGCCTTTTTAATGCGGCCAACAAGTCCGTCACCGGAAAGATCAATGTTGTCGTAAGCCGTATTGTAAATGTCGTTTGTAATGCCATCAGTCATTGGGTTATTTGGGTCAGTTTCGTTGGCGTTCACTATTGGATTGAAATCTACTTGGCCGTTACCATTTGCATCTTCCACATAATCAGGAATGCCGTCGCCGTCGGAATCTTTCGGTTGGCCGTAATTATTTGCTGCGACATAATGCAACCCGATATTTACCATGTGCCCCGATGTTTCACTGCCCTCTTTGGTTTGGTCTGTGCGCGTGGTGTATTGGTAAAGCCCTGCGTCGGCTGGCGAACGACTGCCCGCGCCGTAAAGTGGCGTTGTGTCTGGCAGATAAAACTTTCCAAACGTGCCGTGCTGATACGGTGGTGCGCCGCTTAATGTCACTTCATTGCCGCCGTCCGTATAGCCGTCGCCGGTAGTGGTAGTTTGCAGTTGGTTGGTGTTATTTACATACCACGGATAAAAATTATAGTCATAAGTCAATTCATCTGCCGATAGTGGCCAATAGCCGTTGTAGTTGTAATCTAATGGCTCATTTACGTCTTGAACCAAATCTGCATGGTCAAACAAATTGTCCGTGAATATCCAGTTGCCCGCCGAAGATGTGAATGGTTCAAGATGAAGCCAGAGTCCGCCCTTGAAAAGGTTGTTGTAAGCTACAACTTGCTCGTCACAGTTGATACCGTAACCGTATTCATTATATGTCGGGTCGAGGTTAATGCTGACATTCTCAAATGAATTATTGAGCAGCGAAACTGCACCGGCAGCATAAACCTGACTCGGATCGTAATTATAGTAATCTGGGTTGCCTAGGTTGATTCGTCCGCCATGAACCTGACAATCTTGCAGACTTAAATAAATGGAACTGTCCGGCGACACTTCAAATTGACCATATTCATCCATGCCAGCCCAAAGGTGATAGTCATTGGCCGGTAAATAAAATTTTGAAAATCTGAAATCGAATGTCGGCGCGGGAGAATTGTAATCATCAAATTCAAAATCAGAAGCAAAGGCAATGGTGCCGAACCACCAGTTGTAATAATAAACCTGATAAATTGCAAAACCCGTTTCGGGAAATTCTTGAACCATTTTTTCAGCCGTAAAAACATTCGGCTTGGTCGGTGTGCCGTGGCTGGTAAAGGTCGAACCTTGTTGAACTAAAAATCCCTCGACGGTGTAATAATCATAGGCCGCAATATAGTCATTGCGAACGGCGATAGCTGTGCCGGGCAGCACAGTAATGTTTCCGCCGGATAAAGTGACGTTGGCGACACTATAATCAAGAGCGTCATAATAATAGCCAATGTCTGGCGCGCCGTTGGTGTAGCGCAGTGCTTGTGGAAATAAAGTCAAGCTGCCTGTGATTTGTATATTGGCCGCAATCGGGACGGGGGAGTAAGTGGTTTTATTTTGCAATTCAGCTTGCAAACGCGAACTTATATTTGCCGTTCCCGCTTTGTGAAGCGGACTATTGGCTGCTAAATAATAGCTGCCATTGCCTTCATATACAAAATTTGTGCCGTCGGGATTGGAAGCAACATTAACAGTTGAAAGATTTGAAGCGGTGATGCTATTTCCCCAAACAATGCTGTTCGTCAAAGCGATACTGCCCGGCGTGACATTTGCCAGACAAAAATCGCCAACGTCCGCCGTCACTTGTTCTCCTTCTATGGCGACGGAATTGCTCGAAGCGCCGACGGCTGCGCCGCAAGCTGCAAAAAGGACGTTATGCAAACTGTCGTCCGCGCCAGTTCCGGCCACCAAGTTGATGAGGCCGTAATTGCATTCGACAAATTGGCAATCCCAAACGTCCAGCTTTCGAGAAGCAAGCGGCGTGGTCACGCCCCAATCTGCGAAGCAAACGCGCAAATTGCTGATTAAATTGCTTTCGGAATAAGTCATGTCGAGGTAAGGAGTGCCATTCGCGGCTGTCTGCGGATCGCTGCTACTAAATCCGAGATACTCCCCTACCGCATCGTCGTCAATCGTCGTCAGGATTGCCGGATTATACGGTTCGGTTTTGCAAGTCAATCCACCCATAACGACCAAACTTGAATTGTAATTCCAATCGAATTTCAAAACCGCGCCGCCTTCGATGGTCGTGTTGCCGTATAAATAGGTTTGCGAACCGATATAGTATGTGACGCCGCTTTTGAATGTGTAGTTCTGCCGCCCACTTGTGACAGGAATCAAATTTGCATCGCCAGTGCTGCCTTCGGTTGTCAGTTGCGCCGCCGGAGTCACCAGCGAATTTGTTCCGTCGGAAATGATGACTGCATAATAGCCCGCATCGCTGTCTTGAACACTGTCAATCGTGTAGCTGCTATTGGTCGCACCTGGAATAGCAACGCCGTTGAATGTCCATTGAAACGTCAGGTTTGTGTTGCCACCCGTATTGACATAAAACGTCACTGAGTCACCGTCATAAACATCCTGACTCATAGGCGGCGTGTTGATGTAAAAGGAATACGATTCGGTGACACGCGCCCGCACAAATAATATCGGGTTGCCGTTCATGGGCAATTCCACTTCAATCGAGTTTCCCGACGGGTTGTTCGTTGTCAATTCCGCTGCCCAAGTTATCGGTGAATTAAGACTGGGTGTTGTGAGAAAATCGTAGCTCTGGCCTTGAATGGCATTATGAAGGATGACCTTGAATTGCCCCACATCGGCAAGACTGTCCGCCGGAACTTCAAGCCAAAGTCCGTTCGTGTTAATCGGGTTGATGCTGATTGGCGGATTGGTCAGACCTAGCAACTCGTCTTCGGCTTGCTGTTGTGCCTCTAAAGCTGGGTAGTCAACCGAACGGTCATCAATCAAATACTGGCCGTTTGTGCCAAGCGAATAAACTGGCAAATCAGGGTAAGGGTCAAATGGCAATGGCGCGGCTGCGCCTTTGAGAGTCCAATATGTGCCGGGCGCACTACCAGCCTGTGAAAATTGGGGGACACTCAATTCTGGCTGCGGCGCGGCGAGAAGATTGGTAACGAGTTCTCTGGCGGCGGGGTTGTCAGCGAACACCGGATTCAGCATGAGCCAATCGTCGGGCGGCGGTCTAACGCCGTTGTTTGTTTGCGCCCGTGATGTGAAGTTTAAGCTTGTGAGTAACGCTGTGAAACAAATCAGCGTGCCAACTGATATTTTCTGCAATGTTTTCATATTCGGGTTCTGTTTTAATTTTCTCTCGCAAAATTTTTACTGCCCGTTCCGACAGATAACGCCTTATTATGGCGTGTTCCTGTTCCGACGAAAACTTCTCACTGTGGATTGATTTGACTCCAATTTTCTAACCGCCGCGTCCGCATGGCAACATTTTTTTTGTTAATTTTGCACGACGGACACTAAACATTTTTTGGCTTTGGAAGATTATTTTATGGCTTGCCTAGTAGTTGTTCCCACGGACAACGCAAGGCTCTTTGCAGCCGAACGAACGTCGTAAGCAAGATATTTACTTTTCCAGCCTCGATTTTTTGGATTGTTCGAGGATGCAGCCCTACCATTTCAGCGAGCCGTTCTTGAGTGATTTTTTGAAGCACTCTTTCGCGGCGGACATTATCGCCGAAGGATTTGAGCTGTGATGCTTGGGCGCGTTCCAGTGGCACGCCCTATTGAGGCGGTTGCCGTGCTTTTTGAACACACCACAACGGGGCGTGAAAACAATCGCTGCAATCATTCCTGCCAAAATCTTATTTTCCAAAGATCAATGCGAAATCGAAACGTTTCCGTTTCGTTCAACGTGAGATAAAAGTCTCGGCGCAAATTCAAATGTTTCAAACGGCTTGGTAATGTAATCGGCTGCGCCAACATCGAGGCCGTGCTGTTGGTCTTCAATGCAACAACGGCCACTCACAAACACAATCGGCGTCTGGAAAAATGGATTTCCCTTCAAGCGGCGGCAGACTTCAAAGCCGCTGATGCCCCCCGGTAAATCTGCGTCGAGCGTAATCAAATCGAAGTTGCCATCTTGCGCCTTTTGCATTGCGTTTGCGCCGGTCGTTGCCACTTCCGTTTCGCATCCGGCGCGCGCGAGCAAAAAAGTCATCATCATGGCCACCGGCATTTGGTCTTCGACGATCAAAATTTTCACTTTTGACGCTCTGCCATGTTGTTCGCCATTCATCGTGTATGTGAAGTTCACATAAATAAAAACAAGTTTTCCGGTAAATGTCAAGTATGTGGATTCCGCATTTCACATACCCGTGAAAAAAACTCATCAATTGCCGTCCAGAAACGTGATTGGCCGCCGCATTCGTGAGGCGCGGCTGAAAAGCAAACCGCCAGTTTCACAAGATGATTTGGCCGGACGGCTGGCCGCCAAAGGCATTGTTTTGGATCAAACCGCTGTTTCCCGAATCGAACGGCAGGAGCGTTATTTGATGGATTACGAAGTTGCGGCGATTGCAAAGTGCTTGAAAGTTTCCGTCGCATGGCTTCACGGTGAAAAATAACAGACTGCTTCGGTCGGCGGTTCGGCGAGCGGTAAAGTGAAGCGGAGCGGAGAGACGGCTGGAACGGAGCCGGAGCGCAACGTCCGCCGCCGTGCCGCTGACGGAAGCAAACGCGGCTGCGTTTTTCAATTTCCGTCCGCGATGAACGTGCGTGAAGCCGCAGCGGAACGCGCGTTGGTCGCGGATTCTTCCAAATCCCGCCATTTGAAAATCATTCAGAATAACCAAAAAGAAAATTCATTTTGTGCAATCATTGCGCAAACCTCGGCATTTTTTCTGTCAGATTCGCCGGATGAAAGCGTTGTCGTCTTTTTCGATTGCGCCCAGGATGGCGCAATTCGCTCAAATAAATTTGCCATCATGCTGTCTGACACATGGGGCTTCTCTGCCGGGAAGCATTTGCCGGTTGACACGGTTGCGCATGGAAATAAATTGCAGGCAACGGCTGACGCCCCCTGACAGCAGGAGGCGTCCCGCTGGCCATGAAAAGAAATCGAAAGTTGTAACGAATTCATTACAACCTTCATTTCTGGTTTTGGCTAAACTTGGTCTAAAAAACCAAAGGAAAATTATGCAAATAAAAAATGACGTGTCGGAGTCTGACGCGCTGACCATTGGCAAAAGCGCGTCCGCCCTGGGCATTCACGAATTCAGCCTGCTTTCGCGTGTCCAAGCGGGCGACATCATCGCCACAAGGCTGTGGACGGGTGAAATGGCCATTCCCATCAGCGAACTGGAACGGCTCTCAAAACTGTCAATTTATTCGCTGGCCATTCCACCAGACAAACCGGAAACGGTTTTGTCTGACGCCCGCTTGGGCATCAAACGAGAATCTTTAGGTGGCGGATTGATGCGCGATGGTGAACGTCAGGAATACAATGTGCCGGGCGGTGATTTCCGGCGTTTCACCGATTCCGAAATGAGGGGATACCGCGCGGCCTTCAGCGTCATCGCCCCCGAATTTGAATCATTGGGTGTATTGCGAAAGCAGTTGGAAAAACCGTCGTCGGTCGCGGCCTCGCCCGAAAAGGAAATCTGCACTTCAAAGCTCGGTGTCTGGCAGGTGCGTTCAACTTTGTTAAACCTCGGCCCAAGCAACATTTTGCTTTGCCAGAAGCAAAATGACTTCGCGGTGATTGAACGATTCCGCGACAACGTGCCTTACGCCAAAGCCAACGGCATCGCGGAGATTTTGCTGGAAAGAAATGATCCGCTCGAACTGGCGGCGGCATTCAATGCCAATGCAAGACACACACTGGAATTTATGGCGAGCAATGAGGTCGCCACGGCGCAGCGGGTGATTTGGGGGCAATTTCAAGAGCATCGTCCGGCGCGTTTGGTGGCGGCGATTTCGGAGCGTTGCCGGTTGGCGGTCTCGGATGAGGAAACGATTTCGCAGACGCCAGCGGTGGACGATTCAAATTCCCACAAGCAAGGCCACAACCGGGGCATGAGCATTTAAGGAGGACGTATGAATGAAGACATCGAACGTCTTTTGAATTTAAGAAATCCTCCACAACGGCTGACGGCAGAAGAGGCGGCGGGCAGGCTCGGTCTTTCCCCGCATGAAATTCCCATTCTGGTAGCCAAAGGATTGTTGAAGCCGTTGGGACATCCAGCGCCCAATGGCCCCAAACATTTTTTAACGGCGACGCTGGATGACTTGAGACGTGACGAAAAATGGCACGGCAAGGTATCCGACGCGCTTCAGGAATACTGGCGTCACAAAAATGCCCGGAAGCAAGACGCGACGGACAAACGGCAACCGTCCCGACTGCAAACCCAAAATGCAGGTTTGGAAAATTGATGGGAACAAAATAAATGGCGCGGGCGGAGCATCATCCGCCCGCGCCTTGCCGTTTATACGGCGGCTATCGAGATCATTCCGCATAATCATCACGATGATCGTCATAGGCCGGATAGTGCGGCGGTGGAAACGGGTCTTATGCCGCGTGCCGGATTATGCCGCATTGAGTTTTAATTTCCCCGCCTTTGTTCAGCGGGTTGTTTCAGCAATGCGGCATAATTTTAAGCCTCGCGCCGTTATGATTGGCGCGTATG
>Ga0187848_10001659_pt1 | contig 18616 bp, 16 predicted proteins | sample June2016WEW_4_40_FD_132424 | JGI IMG/M metagenome (GOLD analysis project Ga0187848, IMG submission 132424) | Peatland microbial communities from SPRUCE experiment site at the Marcell Experimental Forest, Minnesota, USA - June2016WEW_4_40 | ecosystem: Environmental > Terrestrial > Soil >... | reverse complement strand
CAGGAAAAAAGAGTAACGCGCCCTGTCAACGGGCAGCGTCTCCGGCCTGAACGGGAGCATCTTGCCGAGGAACGGAATACTGTCCTGGCCGCCGACCTCTATGACGCCCATGTGGCTTACGTCGAAGAGCCCGGCCGTCCTCCTGACCGCCTCGTGCTCCTTCACGGTGCCCGAAAACTCAAGCGGCAGCTCCCAGCCGTGGAAGTCGGCGAATTTCGCGCCAAGCGCCTTATGCCTGTCGTAGAGTGCGGTACGTTTCATCACTCCTAAAATCTATCACACCCAAAGGAGCTTGTAAAGGCTTGCAGGGCCTCAAGAAGCATCCGGTTCTCGCGCCTGCTCTTTACCGCGACCCGTATGAAGGTGCCCCCCAGTCCCCTGAAGCTCGAGCAGTCCCTGACTAAAATGCCGCGGGCCGCCAGGCGCTCCGTAACGGCATTGGAGCTTAGCCCCTTGCCGAGCTTTACAAGGATGAAGTTCGCAGCCGACGGGAAAGGCCGCAGGCATGGAATACCTGAGAGCCCGCTCAAAAGATGCTTCTTCTCCCGTTCCGCCAGCTCCAGGCTTTTCCTGGTATACTCCTCGTCCGCAATCGCCGCGGCCGCGGCCTTAAGGGCAAGGCCGTTAACGCTCCAGGGCTCCTTGAAGGCCTTAATTTTCCTGACCAGGCCGGGGCTAGCCGCCAAATATCCTATCCTTATGCCGGGCATACCGTAGAACTTGGTGAAGTTCCTTAGCACCGCCACGTTTTTTAACTTCACGGCCTCTTTTATTATTGACTGTCCGGGCGCATACTCGATGAATGCCTCGTCGACGCAGACTACGGCCCCAATCTTTGCCGAATAATGAAGGACGTCAAGGAGCCTTTCCCTCTCCATGAGCACGCCTGTAGGGTTATTCGGGTTGCACAGGAAGAACAACCCGCCGCCTTTCAGCTCCTTCATGAGCCTTTCGGTATCCGGCTGGAAACCCTGCTTCTCGCTGAGTGTTAACCGTGTAGTTTTGTACCCGGCGAGGAGCGCGGCCCTCTCGTAGTCGGAGAACGTCGGGGACAACACGACGGCCTTCTTGAGTTTTAGCGCCCTTGGGAGCAGGTATATGAACTCGGTCGAGCCGTTCCCTATCAGGATGGAGCCGGTGCCTATCCCAAGGCGTTCCGACAGTATCCCGATCAACTCCTTGCAGTCCGGGTCGGGGTAATTAATAAGGGAGCTTTTGGCCTCATCCAGCGCCACCAGCGCCTTTTCGGGAGGGCCGAGCGGGTTTATGCTCGCGGAAAAGTCGGCTATGGAATCCTCAGGGATTCCGTACTTTTTCGAATAGTGGTATATGTTGCCGCCGTGCGGGAGCGCCAAGCCGCCTCCTTGATATCAATGTACCGAATTGAACGCCGCGCTCAGTTCCCATCTGTAATAGAGAAAGACCCCGAGGACAACCGAAAACAGAAGTCCCAAAAGAGCAGTTATATTCATCAGGATTACCGCGTCCCTTATCTTTCGGGGGGTTAAAGGCCCGGAAGGCTCGCCTATGAAGGGTTTTGCGGACTTAACCCCGGAATATGAGCTTTCGCCGCCCAGCCTGACGTTCAATGCGCCCGCCGCAGCCGCTTCGGGGTAACCGCTGTTCGGGCTCGGATGCTTCCGCCTGTCACGGATTAGTATCGACCATGAATTTTTCCAGGAGAGGATTTCCGCCCTCGCCAGGAAAGACGCGGCGACCATCAGGAGCGCGGTGAGCCTTGCGGGTATGAAATTCGCGATGTCGTCGAGCCTTGCCGCCGCCCGCCCGAAATAGGCGTACCTCTCGTTTTTGTAACCTATCATGGAGTCCATGGTGTTTATGGCCTTGTACGCCAGCGCAAGCGGGGCGCCGCCTATTGTCAGATAGAAAAGCGGCGCGATTATCCCGTCGGACGTGTTCTCGGCGACCGTCTCGACAGCGCCCCTCGCCACCTCGGTTGCATCGAGGTTCGCGGTGTCCCGGCCGACTATCATGGACAGGTTCTTCCTGGCTTCCGGCAGGTCGCCTTTCTCGAGCGGAAGGGCGACGTCCTTCGCGGCGTCCGCAAGTGATTTTATGGACAGGGTCGTATATGCAAGGTAGATTGAGACGGCCGCCCCCGCATAAACGCCGAGATATTCATATGAATATTTTATGAGGAAGGATGCCGCCAGGTAGACCGACAGCGTCACGAAGACGGCTACCGCCAGCCCGGCCGAGAACAGGGCCGCCCTCGAAGCCGATTTTTTATTGAACAGTTTTTCCAGGCCCCCGACCAGCTTCCCGACCGCCATGACCGGGTGGGGCATGCGCCTCGGGTCGCCCAACAGGACGTCAAGGATGAAAGCGAGGATAATACTGATGGGCGGCATGGATGGATTTTATTTTAAAAGGGGATGCTTAGTCAACCTTTATTCTCGGCGGCAGGGGACTTACGGCTGAGCAGCTCGCCCACCTTCGCGATAAGCTCGTGGGTCTTGAACGGCTTCGTTATGTAGGCGTCCGCGCCGGACTTGAAGCCCCTGTTTATCTCCCAGCGCTGCGCCCCCGCGGTGAACATGGCTATCAGCACATCCTTGGTGGCCTCCTCGGCCTTCAATATCTCGCAGACCTCGTAGCCGCTTATATCTTCCATGTATACGTCCAGCAGCAGGAGGTCGGGCCTTTGCTGCCTGGTCTTCTCTATCCCTTCCCGGCCGTTTTCGGCGGCTATGACGTCATAGCCGTTGTCCTTGAGTATTTTTTCCGTAAGACCAAGTATGTCCAGGTCGTCCTCGATGACCAGTACCTTGAACTTCTTCTCGCGCCGCTGTCCCGCGGCCGCCGGCGCGACCGCCGGGGGCGCAGCCGCTTCGGGCTCCGTTGTCTCCGCGACAACTCCGGCCAGGGCCTTCTCCCTCGTCTCCATATTTACCGGAAGCATGATATGGAAGCTGCTGCCCGGGTAATTCTCCGGGTCGTACCCGGCGCTTTCCGCCCAGAGCCTGCCTCCGTGCGCCTCTATTATGCCGCGCGCTATGGGCAGGCCCAGTCCGACTCCGCGGCCCAGGAAGGCGAATTTGCTGGTCGCGTGCTTGTCGATCTCGCCCACCTCGTAGAACTTCTCGAATATCCTCTCCAGCTCGTCTTTGTCCAGGCCTATCCCGCTGTCCTTGACCACCAGGTGGACGAACCCGTCCCCGGACTTCCCGTAGTTTATTACCCTTCCGCTTTCATTTTTCTTCTCGAAGGCTATCTCGATCTTGCCGCCGTCCGGCGTGAACTTTATCGCGTTGCCGATGATGTTCACCAGCACCTGATGTATTCTCTTCTTGTCCAGGGAGACCTCGGGGAGATGAGAGTGGTCGCCGACCGATACCTCCTGCTTCCTCTCCTTGATAAAAGAGCCTAGCTCGCCCAATACATCTTCCACTATCTGTCCGATGTCCGCCGGAGAGAAAACGAGCCTCAGCCCCTTTGCGTCTATCCTCGATACGTCCAGCATCTCGCTGATTATTATCTTGAGCCTCTCGGCCCCTTTCTGAATGCCCTCCAATGCCTCCAGCACTTTGGGCTGGTAACAGTCGCTTTTATCCGCCAGGAGGTTGCTCGAATACCCGGTGATAAGAGACAGGGGCGTCCTCAGCTCGTGCGACATCATGCCCAGGAAGTGGTCCTTCAGGCGGTCTATGCGCCTCAGCTCAACGTTTGCGCGCTCGACTATCTCCAGGTTCTCCCGCACCCTGTTCCTCGACTCCTCGATCTCGCTCGCGAACTTCCGCAGCTCTTCCCTGGATTTTTCAAGCGCCTCCGTCCTCTCGTCCAGGTCACCCATCATCGAGAGCAATGTGCGGTTAAGGCCCTCAAGCTCGCTGGTCCTGCTCCCGACCTTCTCCTCCAGCGACTGCGCGAGTGTAGAAAGCTCCCTGTTGGCCTTTTCGAGCTCCGCACCCTTCTCGTCCACCTGCGACTTATATTTTACTAGGGCCAACGCCATGTCGTTGAAGGACGACGCGAGCACTCCCAACTCGTCTCCGCTCTTGATGGGGAGCATGACATCGAAATCCCCGCCGGCTATCCTGCGGGAGAGCTCGCTTAGGGACACTACCGGGTCGGATATCCTCTTCGAGACGAAATAGATAAGCACCAGTACGAGCACGAATGTCAGGGCCATTATGACGAAGACCTTGTGCGTGAGGTTATGGACCGGTGAGAAGGCGTCGTCGTAATCCTCCTTGACGACGAAGCCCCACTTCGTCTCCGGGATATAGCGGTATGCCGCAAGCACCAACACCCCGCGGTAGTCCGTGGTCTCGGTTATGCCTTCCCCGCCGCTCGTAGCAAGGGCCGCGGGGAGAGCCTCATCGCCTTTTACCGGGAGCATCAGGTTAAGCGGGGCGTCAGGCCGGAACCTGAGCCGGTTCAGGAAGACTATATAGCCGTCATCCCGCCGGGCTATTATGGTGTCGCCTGTCTGTCTCATCCCCGGCCAGGACTCGAATATCGGGTAGAAGCTCTTGTCCATCCCGACGATGAGGACGGCCACGCCGATGGTCTTTCCGGGGCGGCCGGGGTCTTGGACGGCCCTGGAAAAGGCCATGGATATCTTCTTGAGGTTGGAGTCGTTGTATATGTCCTGGATATATGTCTTGCCTTTATCCTTGATCGCACCCTTGTAATAGCCCTCGTAATCCCGCGGCTGGCCCACGTCCGATTCTTTCGTCGCGACCATTACGCGGCCCTCGTCATTAAGGATAAGCGCTTCCAGGTCGCCGTGACTGCTGCATATAAGGCTGATGGACTCCAATAATTCACGGTATTGGGGCGTCCGTGTATACGCGGAGGTGCGGCCCGCCTTCTCTAAAAAGGCCAATACTTTTGCATTTCTGGTATCGCGGGCGATGTAGGCCGCATCGGCAGACCGTTCCATGAGCCAGGACTCAAGCCTCCCCTTCTGTATGTCGGCTATGGATGTGAGGTGTCCGCGGATGCGCTCCCGGAGCGCCGCCTTTTCGCTCTGATATGCCATCAGCCCGAGGAATATGAACGGAACAATGACGAGGAGCATGTAGTAGAGCGAGAGCTTTACCTTTATGCTTCTTTTGAACTGCAGTTTCCGTATGAAGGCGTTTATATCCACTAATCCATCCCTATATAAGCCCCTATAAGACGGGTAACCCTATCATTTTACTATATTATATCAAAAAATAGCAATATTTAGCATGAGTTACTAATAAGAGCCATTATGGAAGGCATATCGGCATGGCCTTCGACCAGGTCCGCAAGCGCCTCGTAGGCATCTTCCTTGGTATCAGAATAGCTGGCGCTGTTCACGCCGACCAGGCCCTTTTTCTTCCTCAACCCGCCCAGGAGATTGCCGCGGAATCCGTCGTTTTCAAAAATACCGTGTATATAGGTCCCCCAGGCGCTGCCGTCCCGGGATATCGCCCCGTCTTTGTAACTTACGTTTTCGGCGTTTCTGGATGTTATCCTGAAAAGCGCGCTTGCGCCCCCGCCGAGCTCCGTCCTGCCCATGTGGATTTCATAGCCGGTGACCGTCGCCTTTTTATCTCCCGTGAAGGGTTCGGCCTCCACCTGGGCGGTGACCTTCTCGCTTTCGAGCACGGTTTCGGCGTCGAGAATCCCCATCCCGTGCACGGAGCCGTGCGAAGACTCAAGCCCCTCGGGGTCTCGCACGACCCTGCCCATCATCTGGAACCCGCCGCAGATACCGGCTACGTACCCTCCGGAGCCGTAATATTCCAGCGTTTTTTGCTCGAGGCCGGACGCCCTGAGTTCCAGGAGGTCCGTTATGGTGTTCTTGCTGCCCGGTATTATCAGCATGTCGGGCCTGCCGAAGTCCCGGACGTCCCGGATATACCTGACCCGCACGTCCGGCTCCTGAGAGAGCGGGTCGAAGTCGGTGAAGTTGGATATATGCCCGAGCCTCAGCACGGCGATGTCCACGGCGCCGTCCCCTCCGTGCGCGGCCGGCCCGGAGAGCGCCACGCCGTCCTCTTCCTGCACGTGTATGTTCCTGAAGTAAGGTATCACCCCCAGCACCGGCTTCCCGGTCCGCTCCCTAACGAAGTCCAGCCCGCTGGTTAACAGCGAGGCGTCGCCCCGGAACTTGTTTATCAGGAACCCGGCCACCATGGCCCGCTCTTTTTCGTCGAGTATATCCATCGTCCCTACTATCTGGGCGAAGACTCCGCCCCTGTCGATGTCCGCGGCTATTATCACCGGGGCGTCCGCCATGGCCGCCGTCTTCATGTTTACTATGTCGTTTTCCTTGAGGTTTATTTCGGCGGGACTGCCGGCGCCCTCGATTATTATCAGGTCGAATTTGGATGAAAGCTCGCGGTAGGAATCCTCAACCGCGCGGAACGCCTCATCTTTATAGGCATGGTATTCCCGCACGCCCATGTTGCCGACCACCTTGCCCCGGACTATCACCTGGGCGCCGGTATCGCTATTCGCCTTCAGGAGTATGGGGTTCATCAGTACCGACGGCGGTATGCACGCGGCCTCCGCCTGGTATGCCTGTGCCCTGCCTATCTCGCCGCCCTCCGGGGTTATGAACGAGTTGAGGGCCATGTTCTGGGCCTTGAACGGGGCTACCCGGTAACCCTTTCTTTTGAATATGCGGCACAGGGCCGCGACTATGACGCTCTTACCCACGTGCGAGCCCGTGCCCTGTATCATGAGGGCCCTGGCCTTCATGAGCCTCCTTTTAGCGCACTGAGCGCCTTGGCAAGCAGCGCCTCGGTCGCCGCGCCGATAAACGGGGTCGTCCTGTCAATACCTAGCGGCGTCTCGTCCAAGGCGTTGCCCGAGGTGTCCGTGACTATGCCGCCGGCCTCTTTGACCAGCAGCCAGCCCGCCGCGTAATCGAAGCTCCTGGAAGGCGACGGCACAAGCACCGCGTCGGTCGCGCCGGATGCGAGGCAGGCAAGGTCGAGCGCCGTGGTCCCCAGGCATCTCACCTTATGGGCCGCCGAGAGCAGGGGCAAGGCCGCCATTATGTCCCGCTTCGGCGACGACCCCTCGAAATTGAGCATCCCTATCTCGCTGCTCCCGGAGGTCTTTATCCTTATCCCGTTTTTATAGGCCCCCTGTCCCTTTATCGCCCAGAACTCGTCACCGTTGCCGTGGTTTATAATGTAGCCCAGGCCCACATCGGAGAGCTTCCTCCCCGTGGACATCGCCAGCGCGGTCGAGAAAAAAGGTATGCCGTACTTGGCGTTATTGCTGCCGTCGATCGGGTCGGCCAGGATGACGACCCCGCCCTCTCCGAACGACCTCTCGCCAAGCTCTTCCGAGATGAACGAAAAATCCTCCCCGGAGGCGTGGAGCTTCTCAAGCAGCAGGACTATGGCGTCCTCCGCGCGCTTGTCAAGGACAAGCGTGGTATCGCCGCCCGCGCCCTTTCCGACCGCCTTGCCCGCGCTCGTCCCCTTGAAGAGCTCCTCAAGCTCCTCGCGCACCTTCCGGCCCATCTCTCTGAATGCATTTAGCCAGCTGAAATTTTCCATTAAATGAGCCTCTTCCTGAGCCTGAGCCCGGTTTTTATGTATGAATTTATCCTGGACGGCTCGAATGCCTCCGCCCGGAGCACGCCGTGCATGAACGCCATTATCCTTGCCCGCACTTCGTCCGTCACATCCGGATAAAAGAGCGGATTCGCCACGACCGCGCCCCTGAAGGCGTAAAATGGCGCCGCAACCCCGGTTACGGCCCTGTCGCCGGTCTCTTCTATGTATTCCCTGTAGAACATCTCCAGCGCCTCGGCATATGGCCCCGCCATCTCTCCATATTTTATCAGAGAAAAGAAAATGTAATTAATCGTCAGCGCCGTGACGTCGTCCGCCGGCTCGCCATATTCGCCGCGGCTCCTGTCAAGGAGGCTGAACTTAGTCCGGGAGCCGAACAGGATATTGCCCGGGTGGAAGTCGCCGTGCACCCTCGATAACCGCGCATGGAGCGGCTTGAGCCGCGCCCGCCAGTCCACGCACGCCTTCTCTATAATTGCCATCTCGGAGAGCGACGTGAACCCTGCCCCGGCGGTTTCGTAGGTGTCGAATACGCCCATAAGGCATTCACCATGCCCGATGGTATCCCTTATCTTCCTGAAGTATAGGGACGGCGATTCCTTTTTTTCGGCATGGACGGATGCCAGGTACTTAGCCATTTCCTTTATCCTGTCACGGTCCAGCGCACCGAGGCTTTTCTCTCCGGCCATTTTCATGAGGTCGCTGAAATAGCTTCTCCCTTCCGCCTCTTCCATAACCAGGTAGTACTCGCGCCCTCCGTCGATTGAGAACATCCGGCCGCCCCCGCCAAGCGCCAGCACGTCCACCGCCTTCACGTGACGGGGAAGCCTCCCGTAGGAGCCCCTCGCCTGGAGGAGCACGGCCGCCCTGTCGGAAGGGTAGTCATGCCCGAGCCCGACCCCTCCGTCGAGCGTCTTCACGATGAGGTGTTTCGTTGCCCCATCCCTGGCGAACCTCACCCTGTACCCCTGCCCGTGGCTGCCCCGGCCCAGCGGCGTCACTTCCAGGCTTCCGGGGGAGGCCCCGTAGGCGCCGCGGAAATATTCCGACAGAAGCTTTACGGAAGGTTTCATAGATATGCCGTTAAAACGAAACGGGGGGATTGTCGTCCCCCCTTGTTGCTAATGTTGTTATGCTTATATTATCCCTGTCTTTTCTGGCTCAACCTCGAGACGCCCCTTTTGGCCAGGGTCAAGGAGTCCTGGATGCCCGGGAAGTCCTTGTCCAGCTTGAATACGGCCTGGAACTCCCTGAGCGCCTCCTTGTACTGCCTATTGTTATAAAACGCAATGCCAAGGTTGTTGTGGAACTTGGGCACGTCCGGTCTTAGCGACACCAGTTTGGAATATATGCGCACCGCATCGGGATACTGGTTCAGCCTGTTGTATACGAAACCCAGCGTCTGGAGCGCCTGTTCATGGTCGGGTTTGAGCTTTATAACCTCCTCCCAGTTGGCCACGGCCTGCTGCGCATTGCCCAGTTTGTCCATGACAAGGCCCATGTTCAAATAGTTCTCAGGGTCCCTCGGGTTATGCTGTATCGCCAGGCTGAACTCCTCTCTTGCGTTCATGAACTGGCCGAGCTTCGCGTAGCAGGAGCCGAGCATGGCCTCGGCGTGGGGGTTGCCATTGTCGAGTATAAGCGCGTTCCTGAGGACGAACGCCTCCTGTTCCAAGAGCCCTATGGCGTCCAGCGTCTCCGCTTCCGCCATGTACACCTTGAGGTTCTCCTTGTCCGGTTTCAGGTCTATGGCCTGACGGAACTCCTCCGCCGCGTCTTCGTTTCGCCCCAGCTTGACGAGCGCCCGGCCGAGGTTATATCTTATCTCCGAGGCCTCGGGCGCCTTCAGCTTTTTGTTGTCGAGGACATTCCTGTAAAGCAGGGCTGCCTTTGCGTAGTCACCCTTCTGCATCGCCCTGTCGGCTTTGTTGATATCCGACGCGCATCCGGCTAAAAATACCAGCATTGCGAGGATAATGAAATAACGTGCCACTTCCGCCTCCGTTTAGCTAAAGGTCAAAGAGTTTTCAGCGCATATGCGACAGCGCCGGCCAGGTCGCCCGCGACCAGCCCTGCCTGCCCTTTGTCCGCCGCGGCGATATCGCCCGCCATCCCGTGCACATAGACACCTATCTTGGCCGCGTCCATGCCGCTTAGGCCCTGCGCCATGAACGAACCTATTATCCCCGTCAGGACGTCGCCGGTGCCCGCGGTCGCCATCCCCGGGTTGCCGGTGGGGTTTACGTAAAAATCACCGGAGGGACCGGCGATAAGCGTCCTGGCCCCTTTCAGCACCACCGTTACCCCGTACTCCTGTGCCAACTCCAGGGCGGCCTTGGGCCTGTCGGCCTGCACCTCCCTGGTCAGCACGCCCAGGAGCCTCCCCATCTCGCCCGGGTGAGGCGTCAGGACTACCGGCGCCTTTACGTTTTTCAGCGGCGTCTCGTCGAGCGAGAGTATGTTGAGCCCGTCGGCGTCTATCAGCATCGGTATCTTTATGCGCGGCAAAAGCTCCGCCACAAGTTTCGCGGTGTCCTTGTTCGTGGTCAGGCCCGGGCCTATTGCGACCGCCGTCTTACCCTCGAGTATATCAAGAATCTTGTCAAGCGCGCCCGACGAGAGGGTGCGCTCCGGGGTCTCCGGCAGCGGAACGGTCATCTCCTCGGTAAGTTTTTCCTCGAAGACGTCGTTAAGGCTTTCCGGGACGCCCACGGTCACGAGACCCGCGCCGGCCCTTAGCGCCGCCATTGCCCCGAGCACCGCGGCCCCGGTCTTCCCGGCGGACCCCGCCAGCATCAGGAGATGCCCGAAGGTGCCTTTGTTAGAGTCCGGCAGTCTCGCCGGCACGAGGCCTTTCACCTGTTCCCGGGTCAGGAGGCTTGCGGGTATGTCCGCCTCTTCCACTGCGCCCGAGGGGATGCCTATATCTACAACCCTGATATCCCCCGCATTCTGCGCCCCCGGGTAGAAATAAAGCCCCCTCTTGGGCAGCCCCAGTGTCACCGTGAGGCTGGCGTTTACCGCGGAACCCATTATCCTGCCGGAATCGGAGTCTACACCCGACGGCATGTCCACCGAAACAACGCGCCTGGCGTTTGCGTTTATCATAAGTATTGCCGCCTTGTACGGCTCGGTTATTTCGCTTGAAAGCCCCGTGCCGAATATCGCGTCTATCACAAGGTCCGCGTGCGCCGCATCGGAGGTCTCGGCCCTTAAGTCCGATGAGATAACCTTTATGTCCAGGCTCATCTTGCGGGCAATACCGAGGTTTGTAAGGGCGTCGCCCTTCATATCCTCGGAGAAAAGAAATATCTTTAGTTTCGCGCCCCTGTTATGGAGGTGTCTGGCAATGACCAGGCCGTCGCCGCCGTTATTGCCCTTGCCGCAGAACACCGCGAACTTCTTGCCCGCGACCGGCCCGTATGCGTGGGCAATCTCACCCGCCACGTCCCTGCCCGCGTTTTCCATCAAAACTACGCCGGGGATGCCGAATTCTTCTATTGCGCGCCTGTCAAGCTCGCGCATCTGGGCCGCTGTAGCGAGTCTCATCCCTCCCCCGTAAGTACCACCTGGGCGACCGCAAAGCCGCTGTCGTGGCTCATGCTCACAAGCGCGCCGGTAACGCCCTTTTCCTGTGCGAGCCTGCCCAGCCTCCCGGAGAACACTATACCGGGCTGTCCGCTTTCGCCCCTGACCACTTCGATGTCCTTCCAGGTCGCCCCGCCGGAAAGCCCGGTGCCGAAGGCCTTTAGGGCGGCCTCCTTCACGCCGAACCTCGCGGCGAGATGGGCCGCGGGGTGCTTCTGCCTGTCGCAATAACCAAGCTCGCCCTTGGTGAATACCCTGTCCCTGAAGGCGTCCGACCACCTGAGGACGGCCTTCTCTATCCGCTCTATATTTACCAGGTCTATGCCGATGCCTATTACCATTTCAGCTTATAAGCGCCTTCATCTCGCGGACAGCCCGTTCTATTCCTACGAGCACGGCCCGCGATATTATGCTGTGGCCGATGTTCAGCTCGTATATCTCCTTTATCCTGGCTATCTGGCGGACGTTCTGGTAGTTCAGGCCGTGTCCGGCGTTGACCGTCAGGCCGAGCTTATGGGCCAGCTTGCACGCCTCGTATATCTTTTCGAACTCCCGGTGGGAGTCCTCGTAGGTTATGGCCCCGGCGTAAGAGCCGGTATGTATCTCGACGGCGTCGGCCCCAACCTTCTTGGACTCCTTTACCTGGTCCAAATCAGGGTCTATGAAGAGGCTCAGGAATATCCCGCCGTCCTTGAGCATCCTCACGGCTTCGGCGACCTTGTCCCGGTTCATCCGGACGTCAAGGCCGCCTTCGGTGGTCAGCTCCTCGCGCTTTTCAGGGACGAGCGTGGCCATCTCCGGCCTTATGTCGAGCGCAATCGAGATTATCTCCCCGGATGCGGCCATCTCGAGGTTCAGAGGCGTCTTGACCGTCTCCCGGAGCACGCGGAGGTCCCTGTCCTGGATATGCCGCCTGTCTTCCCTCAGGTGCACGGTTATGCCGTCCGCACCGGCAAGCTCCGCCAGCACGGCGGCGTGCACCGGGTCCGGCTCGACCCCCTTGCGCGCCTGGCGCACCGTCGCTATATGGTCTATATTCACGCCCAGCTTGGCCAATGCAGATATCTCCTTTGAAGAATCCGGTCGACTGGTTCGACCTGCTATTATCTCATTTTTACACGAAAATGCAAGTGCTTCATATCCTTATCCCGATGGAAATCTCCATTTCTTTCAGCTCTTTAATCCGGTCCCTTATCTCCGCAGCCTTTTCAAACTCCAACTTTTCCGAGGCGTTACGCATATCTTTCTCAAGCCCCGCTATAACATTCGGCAGCTCTTCGAGCGGTATGTCCAGGCCCCCGGCCTCTGAGCCGACGGGCACCGTGAAGTAGTCCTGCTCGTATACCGAGTGCAGGACGTCTCCGATATTCTTCCTTATCGACTCGGGGGTAATGTTATTGACCCGGTTATATTCCTCCTGCGTCTCGCGGCGACGCTCCGTCTCCTCTATCGTCTTCCGCATCGAGCCGGTCATGACGTCGCCGTAGAATATGACCTCGCCGTTCACGTTCCTGGCGGCCCGCCCGGCCGTCTGGATCAGCGAGCGCTCGGAGCGGAGGAAGCCCTCCTTGTCCGCGTCGAGTATGGCCACCAGGGAGACCTCCGGTATGTCGAGGCCCTCCCTGAGCAGGTTTATGCCTATAAGGGCGTCGTATTTGCCGAGGCGCAGGTCCCGGATTATTTCCACGCGTTCAAGCGTCTGGATGTCCGAGTGCAGATAGCGCACGCGAAGGCCCGCCTCCTCGTAATACGCGGTCAGGTCCTCGGCCATCCGCTTGGTCAGTGTGGTGACAAGCACCCTCTCGCCCTTCCCGGCGCGTATCTTTATCTCGTCCATCAGGTCGTCCACCTGCCCGCGCACGGGCCTGACCGTTATACTCGGGTCCATCAGCCCGGTCGGGCGGATGAGCTGCTCGACCACCGCGCCGCCGGTCTTTCCAAGCTCGTAAGGCCCCGGCGTCGCCGAGACGTAAATCGCCTGCGGGACGTTAGCCTCGAACTCCTGGAAGTTAAGCGGCCGGTTGTCAAGCGCGGAGGGCAGCCGGAAGCCGTACTCCACCAGCGTAAGCTTCCTGGAACGGTCTCCGTTGTACATCCCGGATATCTGCGGCATGGTCACGTGGGACTCGTCCACGATAATCAGGCTGTCCCTTGGGAAATAGTCCATGAGCGTGGGCGGCGGGTCCCCGGGCTTCCGGCCTGTCAGGTGGCGGGAGTAGTTCTCTATGCCCTGGCAGTATCCGACCTCCTTTATCATCTCCAGGTCGAAGTTTGTCCGCTGCTCTATCCTCTGCGCCTCCAGGAGCCGGTTATTAAGCTCAAAGCTTCGGACCCGCTCCTCGAGCTCCACGGAGATATCGCGGACGGCCCTCTTGAGCTGGCCCTCCGGCGTGACGTAATGGCTGCTGGGGTATACCGCCGCCTTCGTCAGCCTGCCGGTCACCTCGCCCTTCAGGGGGTCTATCTCCTCGATGGTCTCGACCTCGTCCCCGAAAAGGGATATGCGGATGGCCCTGTCCTCGGAGTAGGAGGGGAATATCTCTATTATGTCGCCGTGCGCGCGGAACGTGCCCCGGTGGAAGTCTATATCGTTCCTCTCGTACTGTATCTCGACCAGTTTGCCCAGGATCTCGTCCCGTTCCATTTTGTCGCCCTCCTGGAGGTACAGGAGCATCCCGTGGTATGCCTCCGGCGAGCCCAGGCCGTATATGCAGGAAACCGACGCGACGATTATGACGTCGCTTCGCTCAAAGAGGGCGTACGTCGCCGAGTGGCGCATCCGGTCTATCTCGTCGTTTATGGACGAGTCTTTCTCGATGTAGGTGTCCGTAGTGGGGAGATACGCCTCGGGCTGGTAGTAATCGTAATAGCTGACGAAATACTCCACGGCGTTTTCCGGGAAGAAAGTCTTGAATTCGCCGTATAGCTGGGCGGCAAGCGTCTTGTTGTGGGAGATAATCAGCGTCGGCTTGTTCACGTTCGCTATGACGTTTGCGACCGTAAACGTCTTGCCGGAGCCTGTTACCCCGAGGAGCACCTGGTGCTTGTCGCCTTTGAGCACTCCCTCGGTCAGCTCGGCGATCGCCTGCGGCTGGTCGCCCTTGGGCTGAAAATCCGATACAAGCTTGAAATTACGCATGGTTAGATTGTACTACAGGGTGGCGGGCAAGTCAACGGAAAGGGTCTGGCGTTACATAGTATAATTAAATTATGGGGACGGAAATGAAATATCCGCTCAAGGTTTTTTACGACGGCTCGTGCATCTTATGCTCCACAGAAATGGAACGCTACAGGAGGCGGGACAGGCGCGGGAATATGGCGTTTATTGATATCTCAAGCCCGGATTTCCGGCCGGAAGAATACGGAAAGCCGCACGGTGAGTTCATGCGGAAGCTGCACGTAATGGACGCGGAAGGCAGGTTCTACTCCGGGGTGGACGCGTTCCCGTTGATATGGCTCGCCCTGCCGCCAAGCCGGGTGCGCAGGACCCTGGCGCGGCTCATTATGCTGCCGGTAATCCGCTCGCTCGCATGGCTATTTTACAAGGCATTCGCCCGGCTCAGGGGTTATCTCCCCTTACGGCGTCGAAGGCGCCGAAGATGAAAGAAGGGCAGAGCGCCCCAGCTCCCCCAAGCGCCACTGCTGCGACGCCCGGAACTCCGGAGGTAATTAATAAGAAGGGGGTATTTAATTTCGAGTTATCATGGTGAGGTGACCAACTGCCCGTTTTTTGGGCGGTCGTTTACCGAACATCATGATGGCTCGCAAAATAAACACCCCCTTCTTAACTATCTTACCCTTCTTTTGTGTATTTACCTTACCCTTCTTTTGTTTGTTTACGCGACCTGCTCCACGAGCTGCGGCCCTTTCAACTCCAGGTAATCCCTCAGGGCCACGGCAATATTGAACTCGCTGCCGCCGGAGCCGTAAAGGAGCGTAACCGGCCCACTTTGGGACTCTTCCAATACCCTGTACAGGTGCTTGACCTTGCCGTCAAGCTCCCCGAAATACCCGCACTCGAACTCGCCCCACCTTTCCGCCTTCCCGGAGAACCAGGAATACGAGCCTTCGCTCGGCGAGGCCTCTTTAAGCCACAGGCTAACGTCGGCGTCTTCCTTCTTCAGACCTTCCGGCCAACGTCTCTCCACATAGACTCTGAAACCATCGGACTTCTCCGGCCTGTCGTGTATGCTCTTGACTTTGAATTTCATGAGACTCACCTCCTTAAACCACTGTTAATAGTATATCACTAAAAGATATCGGAAATTTATTAAAAAACTCTAATTTATTCTTATTTTATAAATAATTAAGACTCATTCGCCTTTTTGCGGAAAATAAGCTTTTGGATTATAATATAACTAAGGGTGGTTAAGGGTGCAGTTGGCGGTTAGTGGAGGTGAGCATATGCTTTACTGGGCTGTAGTATTCTTCGTAGTTGCGATAGTAGCGGCAATCTTCGGTTTTGCAGGCATAGCCGGGACGGCCGCATGGATTGCCAAGATACTGTTCGTGGTCTTCATAGTCCTGTTCCTCCTGTCGCTCATCTTCGGGCGAAGAAGGACGGTACTATAAAACCATGTATTTTGCGGCGGCTTCGAGAAGCTCCATGCTTCTCAGGCCGCCTTCCTGTGGATTACCTCCTTCTCAAGGTATTCCCTGAGCGCGATGGCGTTATTGTGCTCTTTTTCCTTTGAGGAGTAAACAAGCGTTACCGTGTCGCGCTTAGCGCCGCCCAGCAACCGGCTTAAATATTCGCCCTTGCCTTCAAGCTCTTCAAAATAATGGCTTTTAAACTCTTCCCACCGTTCGGGGTCGTGCGAGAACCACTTCCTCAGGCCTTCGCTCGGGGCTATCTCCTTCAGCCAGAGGTCGATTTTGAGCTTGTCCTTGCTTATCCCGCGCGGCCAGAGCCTGTCCACGAGCACCCTGAAGCCGTCGCCCCTTGAGGGCGCGTCGTATGCCCTTTTCAAGTTTATCTTCATCTCGGAACCTCCTCTTAATACTCTATTTTTATATTATATCAGAACGCGATAGGTATGACTTTACTTGGAAGGGCTTTGATATTATAATTCCATATATGCATATGCCGGGACGAAAAACCATAATAATCATACTCGCGGCAGCCGCGGTGCTGGCGGGAGCGGCCGGGGGCTTTATACTTGCCCATACCGCCGACCTTCCCGAGGTGACCTCGCTCGAAGAGTTCAAGCCCTCCGCCACCACAAGGGTCTTTTCTGAGGAAGGCGAGCTATTGGGCGAATTCTACATGGAGAACCGCACGCCCGTGCAGATATCCCAGGTGCCCCCGAAGGTCATAAATGCGTTCCTTGCCGTCGAGGACCCGCGCTTCTACCGCCATTCCGGCATCGATATTACAGGCATATTCAGGGCCATGTACAAGGACATCGAGGCGGGCAGACTGGTGCAGGGCGGCAGCAGCATCACCCAGCAGCTCGCAAAGATGCTGTTCCTGGAGCCTGAGAAGAGTTTTTCGCGCAAATTCAAGGAGGCGGTGCTCGCGCTGGAGATAGAACGCCGTTACTCGAAAGACGAGATACTGGCCCTGTACCTTAACCAGGTATACCTTGGGAGCGGCGCTTACGGGATAGAGGCGGCCGCGAGGACCTATTTCGGCAAGGACGTAAGCCAGCTTACCCTCGCGGAAGGCGCTATGCTTGCGGGGCTTCCGGCCGCGCCGACAAGGTACTCCCCCTTCAACTCCCTAAAGCTCGCGTACTCAAGACGAAACCACGTGCTGAGGCGGATGCTGGCCGAGGATTTCATCACAAAGGCCGAGATGGCCGCCGCCGACAGCGAGCCTTTCGTAAAACACACGGTGACCAAGGAGGTGTTCAGGGCGCCGTACTTCGTGGAGTATATCCGCGAGCAGCTGGACGAGAAATTCGGCTCCACGGCCGTGTATAAGGACGGCCTCAACGTGTATACCACCTTGAACATGGGGATGCAGGAGATAGCGGAGGCCGCGGTGCAGAAGGGGCTGAAGGACCTGGATAAAAGGGAGCCCAGGAAAGACCAGCAGATCCAGGGCGCGCTCCTGGCGATTGAGCCTCAAACGGGTTATATAAAGGCCATGGTCGGCGGCAGGGACTTCCTGAAGAGCGAGTTCAACAGGAGCATCCAGGCGCTCAGGCAGCCGGGTTCCGCGTTCAAGCCCATAATATACGCCGCCGCGCTCGACAAGGGCTACCGGCCCGACGACGTGGTAATGGACGTGCCGGTCTCATATCCCGGCTCGAGGCCGGGCGAGCTGTGGAAACCGACAAACTTCGACCAGAAGTTCGAGGGGGCGGTAACGCTCAGGAGGGCACTCGCAAGGTCTATAAACGTCGTGGCCGTTAGGCTTTTGGAAGATGTCGGCGTGGGTACGGCCATAGACTACGCGAGGAGGCTCGGCATCACATCCAACCTCCTGCCCTACCTCCCGCTGGCCCTCGGGGCATCGGACGCCACGCTCATCGAAATGACATCCGCCTACGCCGTTTTTGATAATGCGGGCATCTATACCGCCCCGTCTGGAATACTGAAGATAACCGACCGCGAGGGGAGACTGCTGGAAGATAGCGCCCCGGCCACGAGGCAGGCCCTCTCCCCGGACACCGCCGCCTCCATGACGGACCTCCTGACGGGCGTATGCAGGTTCGGCACCGGCTGGCAGGCAAGCTCGCTCGGGCGTCCGGTCGCGGGGAAAACCGGGACGACCTCAAGGTATAACGACGCATGGTTTATCGGGTATCTGCCCAGTATCGTCACCGGGGTCTGGGTCGGCTACGACGACCATAAACCTATAGGCAACAAAGAGACCGGCGCACGCGCCGCGCTTCCCGTCTGGCTCGATTTCATGAAGGAATACGTGAAGGAGAACAAGGTGCCTTACGAGGAGTTCCCGGCGCCGCCAAGGCCGGGATTCAGGAACTACAGCGGCCTCAGGCTAAGGGTTGGGACGCAAACGGCTTCGGAGAAGGAAGAGCCCGAGACGATGGACGAGGCAAAACCGGACGAGGCGGCGGCTGCTACCGTCCCTCAAGGACCGCGCTGACCCATCCCGCCTTTTCCGTCTTTTTTATAAGTCTTAATCCCGATTCTTCCGCAGCCTTGAATACATCGCGCTCCTGGCCGGAAAGGAGGCCGGAGATTATAATCGCCCCTTTCGGGTTCAGGGCCTTGGCGGCTGCCGCAAGGGCGTCCAGGAGCGGTTCCAGGAACAGGTTCGCGGCTATTACGTCATACCCGCGCCCGGCATCCCGAATGCCGCCCAGGATTATATCGGCCTTACCCGCCATGCCGTTAAGGGAAAAATTCTTTTCCGCCGCAAAGACCGCGGACTCCTCTATGTCGGCCGCCGTTACGCTGCCGATCCCGTACAGATAGCCCGCGATTGCCAGGATGCCGGTACCCGTGCCCAGGTCGAGTAGCCTTTTATCCGTCAAATCCCCATTCTTGAGGGTCCATTCCCTGAGCATCTCCAGTACCGTTAT
>Ga0187848_10001658_pt1 | contig 18621 bp, 17 predicted proteins | sample June2016WEW_4_40_FD_132424 | JGI IMG/M metagenome (GOLD analysis project Ga0187848, IMG submission 132424) | Peatland microbial communities from SPRUCE experiment site at the Marcell Experimental Forest, Minnesota, USA - June2016WEW_4_40 | ecosystem: Environmental > Terrestrial > Soil >... | reverse complement strand
GCGTGTACGCTCGCAAACCGCTCGCCGGGCCGGACGGCCAGGCAGCGGTCGATGATCTCGGCCAGGCCGCGGTCCACCCCCTTCACCCGCCGGTGCCCCGCCGGCCGGGGCGCCGTCTCGATCGAATGCCGGTAGTCCGCCAACCGCGCCTTCAAGTCGGCCGTCTTCTCAATCCGCTCGACCGCCGCTGCCGTCCGGTAGGGGGGACTCCCGGTCAGCATGCAATACAGCAGCGCCCCCAGCGCATAGACATCCCAGCGGACGTCGGGCATGGCCTCCAGGTCGGCCTGTTCGGGCGCCATGTAGAACATCGTCCCCAAGGCCGGGGCCTGCTCGTGCGACAGCCGCGACTGCCCGAAGTCGGCCAGCCGCGGCTTGCCGTCCTGGTCCAACAGGATGTTGGCCGGCTTGAGGTCGCAGTGCAGGACCCCTTTGGCATGGGAGTGGACCAGCCCGGTGGCCACGTCGCGAAAGATCCTCACGGCTTCCGCCACCGGCAGCGGGCCGGCCTGCAGCCGCTCGCCCAGCGAGCCGCGCTCCAGGTACTCCATGACGTAGTAGGGCGGCTCGGCCTCCCAACCCACCGCCAGCAGTTGCACCACGTAGCGGTCGGCGAACAGGAAGGCCAGCTTCTCGACCTCGCGGCTCAACAACGACCAGTCCAGCCCGCCGCGATGGGCATAGAACTTGATGGCCACCCGCCGGCCGGTGTTCCGCTCGACGGCCACCCACACCTCGCCGTAGGCCCCGGCCCCGAGGAACTGTTCCGGGTCGTAGCCGGGCACTTGCGTCGGGGGGTGCCCGCGATTCAGGCTCATCTCCTGCGAGCGGCGCCGCTCCTGGCCGCCCTGCGGTTGCGTCATGTCGGTGCTCATCGTGGTTAAGTATATCCACCCCCCGCCCGGCAGTCAGCCCCTTGGCGGCTGCCGGCCAGGCGGGCGGCACATCCCTGCGGATTCGTTGCGAGCCGCCCCGGCGGCATTTATGATGGACATCTCGCCCGTGCTCGATGCCGTCCACCACCCCGGAGCCGCGACCATGCCCCGCCCCGTCTTCCCCATGGCCCTGCTGATTGCCGCGACGTTCTGCCTTTCGGCGATCCGCCTCCCCGCGGCCGAGGTCACGGCCGAGCGATCCCCGGGCGGCGTGACGGTCAAGATCGACGGCCAACCCTTCACCGAGTACCTCACCCGCTCCGGCACGAAGCCGATCCTCTGGCCGATCCTCGGTCCGACGGGAAAAGCCATGACCCGGGCCTACCCCATGGAAAACGATCCCGGCGAGACCCGCGACCACCCGCACCAGCGGTCCCTGTGGTTTACTCACGGCAGCGTCAATGGCGTGGATTTCTGGGCCGAGTCGGGCAAGAACGTCGGGACGATCCAGCACCGCGGGTTCGTCAAGGTCGAGAGCGGCCCGGAGGCGGTGATCATCGCCCGTAACGACTGGCTCGGTCCAGACCGCCGCAAGGTCTGCGAGGACCAGCGGGCGCTCAGGTTCGGCGGCGACGCCCAGTCGCGGTGGATCGACTTTCTCATCGCGCTCAGCGCCACGAATGGCCCGGTCACGTTTGGCGACACCAAGGAGGGCACGTTCGGCGTGCGGGTGGCCGAGTCGATCATGGTCGATGCCAAGCGGGGCGGCCGCATCGTCAACAGCCGCGGCCAGAGCAACGCCGCCGCCTGGGGCCAGCCGGCCGAGTGGGTCGATTACCACGGCCCCGTGGACGGCCGGACGCTGGGCATCGCCATTCTGAATCACCCGGCCAGTTTCCGCTTCCCGACCGGCTGGCACGTCCGCACGTACGGGCTGTTCGCCGCCAACCCCTTCGCCCAGCGGAGTTTCCGGGGCAAGGGCGAGTCGGGGGAAGGGTATACGCTGGCGTCCGGCAAGACCCTTTCGCTCCGCTACCGCGTGCTGCTGCACCCGGGCGACGAGAAAGAGGGCCGGGTGGCCGAGGCCTTTGCCGCCTATGCCAAGCAGTGAGCACAACGTATCCGGCACACTCCGTGTGCCGCCCGGGTACCCGCTCGCGGGTGGCGGCACACGGAGTGTGCCGGATACGCTACTCGATCTCGATGATACTCTCGACTTCCCCGTCGCGGCGGAAGCGGGCCACGAGGGTCTCGGTGGCGAGATTGTGTCCCAGCACGCTGCGGTTCCGCGTGCGGGCCAAGGAGCGGTAGACGAGCCACTGGCCGCGGCCCAGTGCCACGCGGTAGCCCACCGCAACGTCGGCTGCCTGGGCGGCCAGCGACTCGGCCACCGTCAATTGCCTCCAGGTCCGCCGCCGGCCGGCGCGGCCGGGGTCGAGGTCCAACCACAACGGGGCGAAAAGCCGCCGCCCCTGGATCACTTGGCACAATTCCATTCCTTCCGGCGAGCAGAAGAAATCACCCACGTGACGGTCGCACCGCCACTCGGGCAGGGCCAGCGGCAAGACGGTCGCCAGGCGCTTGCCGCGCGGCCTGGAGGCAGTCGCCCCGATCAGGAAGCCCTCGCGGGTCGACCCCGCGCCGCGGAAGGCGATCTCCGGTCCCAGCGGCATCAGGCCGCGATACCTGAGCGTGCCGGGCCGCATGCCCAGCACCGCGTCGGCCAGCAGCAGGAAGCGGTCTTTGCGTGCCATGACGAGGTGCCGCTCGAGGCGGAGCCCGCCGGCAAGCTCCATCTGCAACTCCAGATAATCGACATTCTCGTCCGAGTGCCGGCACGTGGCCTGCCAGGGCGAGATCGACGGGGCTGGCCGGCAGGCACCGGCCGAAGGCTGGTCGCGGACCACCGCGACCTCCCAGGGCCCCGACAGCAGGACTCGCCCGCGGCACGCCAGCTCCAGGCGGACCACGGTGCCGCCATAGGAGACGGTCAGACAGTCGGCCTTTGGCCACCCACGACCATGCCGACCAACGCTCCGCGTCGGCGCCCGATGGTGCCCGACCGGGTCGCGGCGGAGGATGGCCCGGGCGGCCCGCGGGGCGGCGGGCCGGCCCTTGACCGGCGAGGTGTCGCTGAGAATGATGCTCATGGTCCGGCAGTGGGGTTAACGCGGATTATTCATGGCCTTGCGATACTAACCCGAAGCGCAAGCGAGGGCAAATCTTTACGCAGCCCGCGTTCCCCTCGCTTGCGCTTCGGGTTGGTATCCGGTTATGTCTAAGCCGGGTTGGACAACGGTGCGAAAAATCGGTATCTTGTGGGTAACATTGTACCCATTCTATCGAAAGGTCCACGACCATGAAACGATGCGGACTGGCGGGAAAGGCCGTTTGGGCCGCCGGGATCCTGGCGGCGGTGATGTGGTGTGGTTGCCAGGCCGGGCAGGAGCCGTCCCAGCCGGGTCCCTCCGGCAAGAAGGCGGCGGAGGCAGCCCGGAAAACGGCCGAAGAGGCCGAGAAAACGGCAGAGAAGGCGGAAGAAATGGCCGCAACGGCCGAGAAGACCGCCCGAGCGGCGGAGAAGACGGCGCAGGCGGCCGAGAAAGCCGCCGAGCCCGGCCAAGAACCGCAGCCGCCAAAGGAGCTCGACCTCGGGGCCCCGCTGGTGGATGACGTGAAGGCGCTAACGCCCCTTCACAAGACGCTCCCCATCTGGATCGACAAGCAGCAGAAACAGGTCATCTTCCTGGCGGCGTCTTGCCGTGCGGATTGGCCGCTGGAGTTCTTTGCCACGCTCCGCGATCGGAGCTACGAATCCGTGGTGGTGACCGACGTGCGGCCGTTCCTGGTCCACACGGGGCTGTTGGCCGTGGGAGCCAAGCCCGGCAAGCCGGTCCAGTTCGAGCCGACCTACACCCCGCCCAGCGGGACGCCGGTCGAGATCGAGGTCCGCTGGAAGGACAAGGAGGGGAAGGTGCAGAAGGCCCCGGCCCAGCAGTGGATCCGCAACATCCGCACCAAAAAGGCCATGGACGTCACCTGGGTCTTCGCCGGCAGCGGTCTCCGCACGGACGAAAAAGGCCGTGAGCACTACCTGGCCGACGGGGGCGATTTCATCACCGTGCTGAACCTCTCGACCGCCATGCTCGACGTGCCGACCGCGAGCGTGCGGGCGATGGAGGGCCGAAGCTACGAGGGCTTCACCGAGCACATGCCCCCGCCCGGCACGCCGGTCACCGTCGTGCTGAAGCCGAAGGTGGAGGCGCCGTAGCGGCGCCGAGTGGGCTTCGCGCCCGTTTTGCACAGAGTAGCGGAGGACCGTGTAACAAAGCCGCGATTGGCGCCACCGCGTGCGTGTTTCCCGGGGATTCGATCCGCGGCGGAAAACGGTCGGGGAAGATGAAGGGGGGAGCCGACAATGAAGGCAGAATTCACGGCGATCATAGAAGCCGCACCCGAGGGCGGCTACTGGGCCATTTGTCCGGAGGTGCCCCGCGCCAATGGACAGGGCGAGACGATCGAGGATACCAAGGACAGTTTGCGGAAGGCAATTGAACTGATCTTGCAGGATCGCAAGGCGGACATCCTTCGCGGCTTGCCCGAGGACGCCATCCAGGATACGGTGCTGATCGGATGAAACGCCGAGAACTGGAGCGCAGATTGAGAATCGCGGGTTGCCACCTGAAGCGGGAAGGCAATTCGCACGCGCTTTGGATCAATCCGAAGAACGGGGTTACTGAAGCAGCCCCCCGCCACGCCGATATCAAGTATCAAAGAGCCATTGGCGCGGAAGATCTCGAAGAGCCTGCACGCGGAATGAACGGCCGGGTTAAGGAGCCCGGGCCGGCTTGGAGAGGTCGGGGCTCTTTGGCCGCGCCCTGAGGCGGCAGGACGGCCGTCGCCCAAGAAATCGGTGAAACCCGTATTGTGTCCCGATTTTCCCTCGATTTTCCCTGCTCTTTTTCCCCACAGGGAGGTTGCGAAGCGACCGCGGCGCGCCACGAGCAGGGGGCAGGGTCCGATTTTCGCATTCTTGGGGCGGGTTACAGAGCGGGGGGCTGCCCAGGCGGCGGGGTCGCGTCTCTAGTACTTTGATACCCCAAAAGGCTTTCCGCCTCACGCAAGACAAGGCTTGGGAAGTAGTTGATCTCCACGATATTCGTGAAAGAGATGGGCATTCGGGCCGCTGACGCGGCCCCATCGCCCGTGAACCGCCACTCTCCGTCGCCGGTCAAAGGATTGTAAGTCAGTATTTGGCCCAGCGTTCCGGTGAAATTGACGTCCAGGTAGACTTCTGGAATACCCCAGCGGGCAGTAGGTAGGTCGTTGTTGACCGTGATCGGCGCAATTGTGCTCGGCGTAACGTAGACATTGACCGCCGTAGTCTCCGCCAAGGGCCGCGACGCGACCTCGGTGCCGTTGTCGAAGACCTCGATGTTGCCGCCGATGTCCTGCACGCTGATAGTGGTGGCGGCCTGGCCCTCGGGAACCTCATAATCGAGCGGGCCGTTGACGTCGGCCAGGTCGATGACGAGTTGGTTGGCAATCGGGGTTCCCAGTCCGGTCATGAGGTCGTAGCCGGCGCTGGCCTGGTAACCGTTGTAGCCGGTCGTGATGTCGTGGAAGTCGTAGGATGGAAGGCTATAGAGGCGGGAGAGGGTCGCCGCACTGCTGAGCGCCGGTTTGTGAGCCAAGGCCCGGCCCTGGTCGGCGATCGCTATCAAGCCGGCCCAGCAAGGCGTGGACAGACTGGTGCCGCCAATTTTTTTCACCACGGGCTGGTAATTCGGTGCATCGGTCGGGTTGTACGAGTCGTACATGGTCGCGCCGGTGCCCGGATCGGCGTCGAAGGCGACATCGGGCGTGGCTCGCATACCGTTGCCCAGGCTGACGCCGCTCTGATAGGCCGGCTGCGTCTCGACCTGGCTGATACCACCACCTGTCGCGCCGCCGGGGGCCAAGCCGACGGAATCCGCCACCACCGTGCCGTTGGCGGAACCGGCATTGAGCACCACGGTCAGCGTGTCGCCGGGCGAGACTTTACAATCGGCCAACTCTTGGAAATACTTGCCGTTGACAAGGGTGCCGATGGGCGCCTTCGTCTGGTCTTCCTGGGCCACGGCAATCAGATTGCCGTTGTCGTAGATCTTATAGGTCGCATTCGTGGCGTTGCCGGGGGCGGCCGTCCAGGTTGCCGAGACCTCGGTGAAATCTCTGCCGTCCCGCTCGGAGTCGTGAACTTTCGTCGCCCAGGTCGCAGTGGCGCCGCTGCCGGCGGTTGCGGTGCTGTAGCTGCCGTAAAAGCCGCCGGGGTTTGACGTCCACGTACCGGACTGCGAATAGGAAAAAGGTGCAAGCACACGGACGCCGCCCGCCGGCCCCAAGCCGGTAGAGTCCGCTACCACCGTGCCGTTGGCGGAACTGGCATTGAGCACCACGGTCAGAGTGTCGCCGACTGCGATTTCGAAGTTGCCCAACACCTGGAAAGGCGCGCCGTTCTCGGCCATTCCCGTCGGTGCAATCGTTTGGTTCACCGTGGTGGTGCCGATCACGGTCCCGTTGTCGTAGATCGTATAGGTCGCATTCGTGGCGTTGCCGGGGGCGGCCGTCCAGGTTGCCGAGACCTCGGTGAAGCCAGTACTGTCCACGTCGGAAGCGGTAACGTCCGTGGTCCAGGTCGCGGTGCTGTTGCTGCCGGCGGCAGCGGTGCTGTAGCTGCCGCTATAGCCGCCCGCTCTTGCGGTCCACGCGCCCGACTGCGAATAGAGAGAAATGCCCTGCGAGAAACTCCACCCCGTTTCACTGTTGTAGGAGCCGTCGCCATTGAGGTAGAGCGTGGTGCCGCCGACCGCCACGACGCTGGGCGAACTCGCGGGATATCCAACAGCCGATGTGGAGAAATGTCCCAAGAGAGGAGAGCCATTGTCGCCCGTTGATGCAAGAAAGGTTACGCCGGGCGCGGTGAAGTCGGCGTCGTACGTGCTGGCCAACGCGGACGTGGCAGGCTCCGCAAATGAGTAGCTCATGGAGACGACCGATACGCCGTTCTGTGAAGCGGCAAACTTGGCGGCCGCACAGAAGGTGCTGAAAGACGCACCCGGGGCACTGCCGAAGTTCGGTCCCAAGTCCGTGTCGACCAGCAGGATATTGGCCATCGGGGCAATGGCATGCGCCCATTCCACGTCAAGCGACGTTTCGCCTGCGAGGCCTTGCTGTTCCTCGTTGTTTGTCGCCGCATTGGGCGAAAGGCTAGCTGGGTCAGTTCCCGGTACGCTAATCTGCTCAAACCACGGCTTGCTTGATCCGCCTACAGGACCGTTATAACTGCCGAACGTATCGAGGTTGACTTTCAGGCCGGTGAACAACTTTTGATCGAAGTACTTTAGATCCGCGACAATGTGCGTGTCGTCGCCCCGGTCTATGATCGCGATCGTTTGCCCCGCACCGTTGCCCGTGACATAGCAGCCCGGCGCGCCGAACTGGATGCGATCGATGCCGTACGCCTGGCGGATTTGATCGGGCGTGTAAGACGCCGGCGAACTGAGCATTGTGCGATCTTCCAGCACTTCCAGCAGGGCACGGCGGAAGACCGGTCGTTGCTTGCCGTGCCAGCGCGCGCCGCGATTATTCGCCGAGAGCCAAGAACGTGATTTCGACGAACCAGCCATAAAGGGTACCTCGTGTAAGGGGCAAAGGTGATACGAGTCCGCTTCGGTGGCCAACTTGTCGCGCTGAACCTGGGGTGATATTGTAGCATGGACGAACTTGGCTTGCGAATATTTTCAAATACAGCCCGCCAAGTAGCCGTTCAACGCCTGTCGCACGCCGAAGAGTCAAGTCGAGCGGTACGACCGCTATTCTGCCTTGCCCGAAGGAACCTGCAAAGGGGTCGGGAGTCTTTTTCGTTGACGGGATCGCGTGGAATCCGGTTCCGGGACACATAACTTAATTCGCACGCTGTTTGGGCTTGGCACCGCGTTTCTGCGGGCTTGAGGGCGCGCCCCGCCGACCGAGCTCCGGGGAGAGCGCACTCAATTACGCGTTCAACGTTAGCCCAGCAGGCGGCCGACGCTGTCCAGCAGCCGGTCCATGCCGAAGGGCTTGCGGATGTAGTCGTCCACGCCGAGCATTTCGGCATAGGCCTTGTGGCGGCTCCCCTCGTTGGCCGTGATCATGATGACGCGGATCGGGACCGGCCGCGTCCGCCGCAGCTTCTCCAGCACGAGAAAGCCGCTCCGCTTGGGCATCATCATGTCGAGAATCACCAGGTCGGGATTCTCCCGCACGGCCAGCGTCAGGCCCTGATTGCCGTCCCGTGCGATCAGGACCTCGTAACCGCCGGCCTCCAGCGCCAACCGCATCGACTCGACGATCTCGCGGTCGTCGTCCACCAGGAGAATACGCTTCCGCGGAGTGCTGCTTGCTTGTGCGTCCATGGGCTTATTGGTAACTCATGCCGTCGGGGATTGCAAGGGCTGGGGCTGGGGCTCGGCGAACGAGACGGGCTGCGGGAGGGCCTCCGCCAACCGCCGGAGATACTCCCGCCGGGGAATCTCCGTGCCGCCGAACCGTGCCGTATGGGGGGTGAGCTGCTGGATGTCCAGCAGCCGGTAGCCCCGCTGGCGAAGGTGCTCGACCAGATGCACCAGCGCCACTTTCGACGCGTCGCGCAGATCGTGGAACATCGATTCGGCGGCGAACAGCCCCCCTACGGCCACCCCGTAGATTCCCCCGGCCAGCCGCCCCTCGTGCCAAACCTCGACGCTATGCGCATGGCCCAACTCGTACAGCCGCTCGTACGCCCGGATCATCGCCGGGATCAGCCACGTCCGCCCGCGACGGCCCTCGCACGTCGCACAACCGCAGATGACTCCGTGGAAGTCCCGGTCGCGGGTGACGGCCAGCCGGCCACTGCGGCAGGTCCGGGCCAGCCGCCGCGGGACATGGAACGCGTCGATCTCGATGATCGCCCGGGGATCGGGCGAGCACCAGGGGATCGGCAGGCCCTCTTCGCCCGTCGGCCAGGGAAAAATCCCGTGCCGGTAGGCGTCCAAGAGCCAGTCGGGCTGGAGCCGCCCGCCAAACCCGACGATCCCGTCGGCATTGGCCTCCTCGGCCGGCGGAAACAGTCGCGATTGGTGCAGGATCGACATGGTGACTAAGCCCAAGGCTGCGTCCGGGGGGGTCGGCTGCCTCGACAACCACCCCATTATACCATCGCGGCCGATCGCACCGCGCTCGGCGGCAAGCGCGTGGCCGAGGGATTGCTCCCCCGAAAGGCGGGAGGTATGATTGTAATATCGAGTGGCGGGCTTTTTGGGGGGAGGAAGGTCATGATCGACGTCAAACAGGCCGTCGCGAATGCCGCCGGGTTCTTACGCGAGACGTTTGAAGAAAACGAGGTGCGTGATGTCCGACTGGAGGAGGTAGAACTGTCGGCGGACGACAAGTATTGGAACATCACGTTGAGCTTTGTGAAACGCGGATATGTTCGCGTTCCATCGTTGCCGGAGAGGGAGGCGGCGAGGTATGGGGTACCGTGGGACCCGCCCGACGACCCCAGGGAGTACAAGCAGTTCCAGGTCGACGTTGCGGACGGCAAGGTGCGGTCCATGAAGATCCGGCAGTTATCATGACGCGCGACTCGACCGGGCCCCTCGTCAGCCGATACGCCTCTCGAGGGGTGCTCGTGGATACGAACGTCCTGTTGCTGTACTTTGTCGGACGGTTCCGCAGGCAACGGATCGGGTCTTTCAAGCGCACCAGTCAGTACACAGAGAGAGACTTCGACCTGCTCGCGCGGCTGCTTTCCCCTTTCGCCCGCATCGTGACCACGCCAAACGTATTGTCGGAAGTTAGCAACCTTTCAGGGCAATTGGGCGATCCTGAGAAGACCAACTATTTCAGGCAATTCGCCCGGGAGATCGCACTTCTCGACGAGCGCTACGTCGAAAGCACGATGGCATCGCAGGAGGAGTGCTTTTCACGGCTGGGCTTAACGGATTCGGCGATCCTGAGGGTTGCCAAGGACCGCTTCCTGGTTCTCACCGCCGACGCGGGCCTCTACGATGCGGCCGCACGGGCGCGAATTGACGCGATCAATTTCGCTCACTTCTTGGAGTCGGCGGCGGAAGTTGACCGCCGCCGCTAGTAGCCCATGCCCTCCGAAAAAGCCACGGCGATCGTCTTGCGGACCATCGACTTCAGCGAGACGAGCCTGGTGGTGACCTTCTTCACCCGCGAGTTCGGGAAAATAGGGGGTTTGGCGAAGGGGGCTCGACGGCTCAAGAACCCCTTCGAGTCTGCTCTTGACGTGCTCTGCCTCTGTCGAATAGTCTTCCTCCACAAATTGTCCGAAGCCTTGGACTTGGTGACGGAGGCCAAATTGTTGCGGCGCTTCCGGCCGGTGGGACGGAGCCTGGCTGGCCTATACGCCGCTTACTATGTCGCCGAGCTGCTCGGCGAGCTGACCGACCAGAACGATCCTCATCCTGAGCTGTTCGACTTGGCCGACGAAACGCTGGAAGCCCTGGCCGCCGGAGACGCGATCGCGCGGCGGCTGGTGCGATTCGAGCTCGGTGCGCTGCGGCAGGTCGGACAAATGCCTTCGCTGGAGCGCTGCGCAGAGTGCGGCGCAGCGGTGCCGGCCCAGGGACGGATAGCGTTCGGGGTGCTCCACGGCGGCGTGCTATGCCCCGCCTGCCGTGCGGGCAAACCCCAGGTCGCCTGGCTCGACGCCGGCGTGCTCCGCACGATGACCCAATTGGCCGACGTTCACGGGCAAACCTGGCGGCGGATCGAAATCAGTCCCCGCGCGCTGGGCCAGCTCCGCGGCGTGATGAACCATTACTTCGTCAACCTGTTGGGACGCAAACCGCGGATGTACCAATACCTCCGCGAATTTTGGAGCCCTGTTCACGACAAGGACGTCGCGAATGTCGCCAGACGTGGTAAGTAGCGGCCCTCGGGCAAGACCGATACGAGCCCGAACCGCATTCCAGCCCGACGCGCCAGCGAGGGACGCAGACCGCTTCCCTCCCCGGCGCTTCGGGCTTGGAGGCGACGTGCCGTTTTCACCCGCCGGCAGGATGATTTTGGCCTGCATTTTGGGGCTGGCGGGTGGCTGCGCGACTCCGTTCAAGGCCGGCACCGCGGCAAGTCCTGCCGTTGCGGCCGTCGCCGACGCGGGGGCGGTTGCCCCCGCCCCGGGCGCCGTGCCGCCGGGTGGCGTGCCGCCGGGTCCGGCGCCGCCGGGCGTAAGCCTCTTCGGCCAGGTCTATCCGGCCGCCGGCTATCCCGCGCCGACCACGCAAGGCGTGGTGCCCGGCGCGCCGGCCACGGCCTCGGGCGTTGTGCCGGCGGCGGCCAGCGAGGCCGTGCCGGTGGCGGGCAGCGGTCCGCAGCCCATCGTCGCCACCCCGGTGCGGGCCGACGGCACGAAGTCCGACGACGACGGCGGGTGGGAGTGGTCGCACCTCTCCCCGGACTACCTCTGGAAGCAGATGAGGACGTCGGCCGGTTACGGCCCCGACGAGAAGATCGCCCGCCAGGCGTTCCAAGACGGCCTGGCCCTGATGCGCGACAAGAAGTTCGACGAGGCGGCGGAGAAGTTCTACATCGCCTCATGGCGCTGGCCGGACTCCACCCTCGAGGAAGACGCCCTGTTCCTTCAGGGCGAGTGTTACTTCTTCGCCGACCGCTACGGGAAGGCATTCGACGCCTACGCCAACCTGCTGAAGAAGCGCGAGAACACGAAGTATCTCGACACGGTCATGCCGCGGGAGTTCGCCATCGGCCGCTACTGGGACCAGATGGACATCAAGGCGCACCACTGGCCGATGACCCCCAACTTCCGCGACAAGAGCATGCCGTGGTTCGACGCGGCCAACAATGCCCTGGGGGCCTACGAGCAGGTGCGGTTGCACGATCCCGTGGGCCCGCTGGCCGACAGCGCCGTGATGGCCACCGCCAACCTCCACTTTCGTTACGGCGAGTGGGAGGAGGCGGCCGACAGTTACGACGTGCTGCGCAAGGACTACCCCAAGAGCCAGTTTCAGAAGGACGCCCACATCCTGGGCCTGCAGAGCGTTTTGCGGCTCTACCAGGGACCCAACTACGACATCGCCCCGCTGCGGCGCGCCGAGGAGATCGCCAAGCAGACGCTCGTGCAGTTCCGCGGCCGGCTGGGCCCCGAGGAGCGCTACGTGGTCGAGACCCGCGCCCGCATCATCGAGCAGAAGGCCGAGCGGGAATGGGTCATGGCCCGCTACTACGACCAGAAAAGCTGCTACGGCGCGGCCCGGCAGTACTACAACAGCCTGCTGGAGCACTATCCCGGCACCTCCTTCGCCGGGCGGGCCCGCAAGCGGCTGGAGGAGATCCGCACCTTGCCCGACGAGCCGCCGAAGCGTTTCGTTTGGTTGACCGGTCTGTTCGAGCGGGAAAGGTAGCGGGATTGAAAACTGAAGCTGAACTCTTGCAAATTGCTCCCCTCTCCCGCCGGGAGAGGGGCGGGGGGTGAGGGCATGGGAAGCAGTTTTTCGGCCAACCGCCCTCACCCTCGGGCACCGACCGAAGGTTGGTCGCTCCCGGAGGGAGAGGGGACCTTGAATTCCCAGTTGTCAAGAGTCCAAGTCACGACTGTGATTTGCAGTTTTGTGCTCGTCCTGGCCGGTTGCGCGAGCTATCACGTCGGCAACCAGTCGCTGTTTCCGGCCAGCGTCGAGAGCGTGTACGTTCCGGTGTTCGAGTCGAGCAGTCTCCGCCGCGGCCTGGGGGAAGAGCTCACCGAGGCGGTGATCAAGGAGATCGAGCGCCGCACGCCGTACAAGGTGGTCGGCGACCCCGGCGCGGACACGATCCTCAAAGGCCGCATTACCGGCGACACCAAGCAGTTGGCCCTGGAAACCCGCACCGGCGATCCCCGCGAGAACCAGATGGGCCTGACCGTCCAGGTCCGCTGGACCGACCGGCAGGGCGAGGTGATCCGCGAGGGCACGGCCAACCCCGCCCCCTCCGATTCCGTCACCATCTCGGCGAGCTCCGAGCTCGTGCCGGAGACCGGCGAGTCCGTCGCCACCGCCCAGATGCAGGCGATCCAACGGCTCGCCCGGAAGATCGTAGACCTCATGGAGGCCCCGTGGTAGGAGCCGGCGCCCGCGCCAAGTGGCGAGTGGCGAGCGACGTAGGAACCGCACCCGCGGGGAGTGCCCTTCATCCTTTATCCTTCATCCTTTATCCTTCGCTGAAAGAGCCGCACCCGTGGGGACCGCCCCCTTGTCCCGCAGCGACCGCTGGCGACTCCGGACCCGGACGCTGATGGTTGGGCGGATCCCGCTCGTCATGGGCGTGGTGAACGTCACGCCCGACAGCTTCTCCGACGGCGGGCGGTTCTTCGAGCCGGCCTCTGCGGTCTCTCACGCCCTGCACCTGGCGGCCGAGGGCGCCGAGTTGTTGGACATCGGCGGCGAGAGCAGCCGGCCCGGGGCCGAGCCGGTCAGCCCACGCGAGGAGCTCCGCCGCGTGATGCCCGTCATCACCGCCCTGGCCCGTCAGACCACCGTACCACTTTCCATCGACACGTCCAAGGCGGCAGTGGCCCGCGAGGCGCTGGCCGCCGGCGCCGAGGCGATCAACGACATCAGCGGACTGGGCGCGGATCCGGACATGCCGGCCCTGGCCGCCCAGAGCGGCTGCGGCGTGGTGGCCATGCACATGCAGGGCAACCCGCGGACGATGCAGCAATCGCCGTTCTACCAGGACGTGGTCGGCGAGGTCCTCGATTATTTCCGCCGGCGGCGCGACGCCCTGCTGGCGGCAGGCATCGCGCCGGACCGGATCGCCCTGGACCCCGGCATCGGCTTCGGCAAGACGATCCAACACAACCTGGCCCTCCTCCGCGCGATCGGACAGTTTCACGCGCTGGGCTGCCCGCTCGTCTTGGGCGTGTCGCGGAAGCGGTTCATCGGCCGGGTGCTGGGGGACCCGGCGGCGGACCCGACGTTCGGCACGATCGGCGCCGCCCTGGCCGCGGCCCGGCAGGGCGTGCAAATCCTCCGCGTCCACGACGTAGCCGCCGTGCGGCAGGCCCTGCTCCTCTTCGAGGCCGCCGGGGGACTGCTGGGAGACCGGCCGTGACCCAGTGGGTGGAATCCCCTTGTCCGGTGGCGGGCAGGGTGATATAATGGTGATACAGCGTGTTAACTTCCCGGAGGCGCGGCCATGATCAAGACCCTGACCAAGCACGGCAACAGTTATGCCCTGGTGATCGAGAAGCCGATTCTCGAGTTGCTCCGGGTGTCCCCTGAGGCAGCGTTTGAAATCGTCACGGATGGCCAATGCCTCGTGTTGACGCCACTCCGGGACCCGGCTGAAGAGAAGCGATTTCAGGAGGCTCTGGAGATGGTCCACAGGCGGTTCGGCCGCGCCATGAAGCGCCTTGCGGAGTGACGCCCGCCGTGCAACCGCTGTTCTTGGACCTTGATCGGGTGCTCCGCGCCCACCGCAGCCTGATCGAGCGTTACGGCGGGACGGAAGGGGTGCGTGACGTGGGTCTTCTGCACTCGGCGATTGCTATGCCACAGGCGTCCTTTGGGGGCGAGTTCCTCCACAAGAATCTGTTCGAGATGGCTGCCGCATACCTATACCATATCGTTCAGAACCATCCGTTTCTCGATGGCAACAAACGCACGGGCGCTGCGGCCGCGATCATCTTCCTGGCGATCAACGACGTCGACCTTCAAGCGGATGAAGAAGGTCTGACCGAGTTGACGTTGGCCGTTGCGGAAGGCCGTACGGGCAAGCGGCAAGTTGCCGACTTCTTCCGCAAGATCGCCGGTTGACCGCCCTCCGCGGTGTTCTCCCGCAACCCGTTATGGTATAATTCTTTGTGGCGAACCTCGTCGCGGATTTCGCGCGGCCGGTCGCCATTGACTTGCAAGGGCCTCCCGAGGATACTTCCCCCCCATGAACGACCTCCATGCCTACTGCTTGGAGTTGGCCCAGCGGGCCAAGCGGGCGGCCGCCGAGTTGGCGCGGGCCACCGGGGCCCAGAAACAGCAATGGCTCCGCCAGGGCGCCCAACTCCTCGGCCAGCGCTCGGCCGCCCTGGCCGAAGCCAACCATCTGGACCTGGCGGCGGCCCCCGGTTACGGCCTCAGCGATGCCCAGGTCGATCGCCTCCGCCTCACCCCGCCGCGGATCCAGGCCATGGCCGCCGCCATGGAAGAAGTGGCCGCGTTGCCGGAGCCGGTGGGCGAAATCATCTCCTCCTCGATCCGGCCCAACGGGCTGGAAGTGCAGAAGGTGCGGGTGCCGCTGGGCGTGATCTTCTTCATCTACGAATCGCGGCCGAACGTGACCTCCGACGCCGCCTCGATCTGCGTCAAAAGCGGCAACGCCGTGATCCTCCGCGGCGGGAAGGAGGCCGCCCACTCGAACCGGGCGATCGTGGCCATCCTCGCCGAGGCCGCCGCCGCGGCCGGACTGCCCGCCGACGCCGTCCAGCTTGTCGCCACGCCGGACCGTGCGGCCGTGGGCGAGCTCCTCCGCATGCCCGAATACATCAACGTCGCCATCCCCCGCGGCGGCGAAAGCCTCATCCGCCGCGTGAGCCAGGAAGCCCGCATGCCGGTCATCAAGCACTACGCGGGCAATTGCCACGTGTACCTGGACCGCTCGGCCGATCCCCAGATGGCCGAGCGGCTCGTCACCAACGCGAAATGCCAGCGGATGGGGGTGTGCAACGCGGCCGAGTCGCTGGTGGTCCACGCGGCGGCCGCGCCGGCACTGCTGCCGCGGGTGGGCCGGGCTCTGCTGGAACGCGGCATCGAGATCCGCGGCGACGAGCGCTGCCGGCAGTGGCTGCCGGAGGCCAAGCCGGCCGCCGAAGCCGACTACGCCGCCGAGTACCTGGGCCCGATCATCTCCGTGAAGGTGGTCGATTCGCTGGACGAGGCGATCGAGCACATCAACCGCTACGGCTCGCAGCACACCGACGCCATCGTGACCGGCGACCTGGCGGCCGCGCGGCAGTTCGCCGCCCGCGTCGATAGTTCCGCCGTGATGATCAACGCCAGCACGCGGCTGAACGACGGCGGCGAGTTCGGCCTCGGGGCGGAGATCGGCATCAGCACCGACAAGTTCCACGCCCGCGGCCCCTGCGGCATCCACGAGCTGACCAGCTACAAGTACGTGGTCTACGGCACGGGGCAAGTGCGGGAGTGAAGAGGGAGTCGTCCGTTGTCCCTTGCTCGTGGTCTCCTGCAACTGACAACTCACAACTGACAACTGACAACTGACCACTGACAACTGACCACTGACAACTGACCACTGCCCAGTAACCGCCGACGACTGACGACGAAGGAAGTCGCATGAGCACGGAAGTTCTCAGCCAATCGGAAGTGGAGAATCTCCTCAGCGCGATGGCCACCAACGGAGGGCCGGGGGCCGCGGGGCCGGCGGGGTTGCGCTCCGCCCCGGTAGTCCACGAAAAAATCACCCCCTACGACTTCAAGCGCCCGGAACGCGTCGGCAAGGAGCAGATGCGGGCCCTGCAGACCCTGCACGAGGGGTTCGGGCGGAACTTCGGCGCCGCCCTGTCGGCCCTCCTGCGGAGCATCGTCGAGGTGAAGCTCACCAGCGTCGACCAGCTCACCTACAGCGAGTTCGTCTTCAGCCTGGAGAACCCGAGCTGCTTCAACCTCCTGAAGGCCGAGCCCCTCGAGGGCAACCTCATCCTGGACATCAACCCCTCGATCCTCTGCCCGATCATCGACCGCCTGCTGGGCGGGGGGCGCGAGGGCGGACCGCTGGCCCGCCGCCCGCTGACCGAGATCGAGCTGCGGCTGGTCTCGCGGATCACCGGCCTGTTCCTCGAAGAGCTGCGGCACGCCTGGGAGAACATCCTCGACCTGCGGCTGTCGGTCGTGCAGGTCGAGAGCAATCCGCAGCTCGTGCAGATCGTGCCGCCCAACGAGGTCGTGGTGGTGATCAGCTTCGAGCTGGCCATCGGCGACCTCCGCGGCATGATGAACCTCTGCATCCCCTACAACTCGATCGAGCGGATCGGCGGCAAGCTCTCGGCCAACAGTTGGGTGTCCTACGGCCGCCGCCAGGCCACGCCCGAAAGCGTCCGCCAGATCAGCCAGACCGTGTGTACCTCGCTGGTGCAGCTCTCGGTGCGGCTGGCGCAGACGCAGATCGGCACCGGCGAGCTCATCGGGCTGCGGGTCGGCGACGTGATCACCACCCAGAAAGACGTGCACCGCCCGGTGATCGTCTCGGTCGAGGGCGTGCCCAAGTTCCGCGCCCGCCTGGGGGCCTTCAAGGGCCACAAGGCCGTCCTCATCCACAGCACCCTCGACAACCCCGCCGAAGCCCTGGGGGAGTGAGGGGAGGGGATAAGGGAGTAGCCGGCGGCAAACCTGCTCACCGTAGGGCCGTCGCCGGGCACGAACCGACAGTGGAGTTTCGAGATGGGCTCCGCACAACTTCCAGCCGGCATTGGCGCGCGGGTGCTGCCTGAACGTCTGCATTGGGTTTGTGCCCCGCGATCCCGCCGCGTGCCCGCGATCGTTCCGTGGATCGGCGTCGCGTTCTTGCTTGCCGCTTGCGGCGTTTGCGCCGCGGCGGAAACCAAGGAGGAACTGCTGGCCGCGGGCAAGGCGATGTGGGAAAAAGGGGACTATTACGCCGCTCGGGAGGCCTTTACGAAGGCTATCGAGCTCGACCCGACGTGCGCCGACGCCTACTACGGCCGAGGAATGGCCCGCGACGCCAGCGGGGATCACGACGCGGCAATAGATGATCTCTCTGAGGCAGCGCGACGGGATCCGAAAATGGGCCGGGCGTATCGCAACCGTGGCGCGGTGTACTACGCGAAGGGGCAAATCCCGCAGGCGATCTCGGACCTCACGGAGGCGATTCGCCTTGACCCCAAGGACGCGACCGCGTATGTCAATCGGAGCGCCGTATACCTCGCAAAGGGCGATTTCGATGCTGGAATTGCCGATGCGGACGAAGCCCTCCGGCTGGACCCAGGCCAAGCGATGGCGTACTGCAACCGCGCCAACGGCCGCTGTGGGAAAGGTGACTGGGACCGCGCGATCGCGGACGCCAACGAGTCCATCCGCCTCGCGCCGGATAACGCCCCGGCGTATCTTAACCGTAGCGCCGCCTACGGCAGTAAGGGGGACCACGCTCGGGCCATCGCCGATGCGACGCGGGCCATCCAACTCAATCCGAGACTCGCGGGCGCATACTCCACACGCGCCGGAGCCTATGAAAAGTTCGGCAGGGTCGGCGAAGCGATGCAGGATTACGCTCGTGCGGTCGAGCTCGACCCGAGGTGCACCGAATCGCGCGTCTGCCTCGCGTGTCTCCGTTATGCAACTGGCGACCGCGGCGGGGCTATGCAGGGCTTTGCCGAAGCGATCCGCCTTGATCCGCAATCCTCCTTTGCGCGCTACTGCCGGGGCAGGGTAAATTATTATGAGGGGCGAATGCCAGAGGCGATCTCCGACCTTACCGAGGCGGCTCGACTCGCCCCCAACGGCGCGGCGCCGCGACTGATCCGGGGCCTCGCGCATCTGGCAAGAGGGGAGTACGATCTTGGATATGCGGACGCCGACGAGGCCGTCCGCCTTGCCCCCAACGACCCCGCGGGGCATCTCTGCCGCAGCGCGGCCTGCGCCGGGAGAGGGGACTTCCATCGCGCGCTCGCTGATGCAACACGGGCCGTCGAACT
>Ga0187848_10001657_pt1 | contig 18645 bp, 18 predicted proteins | sample June2016WEW_4_40_FD_132424 | JGI IMG/M metagenome (GOLD analysis project Ga0187848, IMG submission 132424) | Peatland microbial communities from SPRUCE experiment site at the Marcell Experimental Forest, Minnesota, USA - June2016WEW_4_40 | ecosystem: Environmental > Terrestrial > Soil >... | reverse complement strand
AGAGACGATAAATGCCGTTTACGAGACGGAACGGGATTATACGCAAATGCGTGCCAAACTCGATCCTTACCGGAGCCATATCGTTCGGGAGCGAAGGCCATGAGCGAAAGGCTAGAGAGTGAAAAGGCGTCCAAATACGCGACGATCGATGATAGCTTCGAAATGGTTTCTTCTGCGGACGCAGGTCTATTAAATCAGGCGAAAGCGATCTGTCCGCTCGAACTAGATGAAATGAAGCGTTCACTACGGGCAATGTGTCACAAAGTCGGAGAGCCATACCCGCCATCGATCGTGAAGAGTTCAGGATCCGTTGGGCGTAGGACAATCTGGTAAGAAAACGGTGCAAAAAAGGTGCAGAAATTCACGTTAAAGTCGAATAAGGTGGGCATGTGCACCATATGGGGGCAAAAACGGTACATAAAATCGAGCGGGAGCATCTCAGGGCAACTTTGAACTCAGAGTTAATAAAGACGTTTAAATGAGCTATACTTGCCTATTTTGGCGCTTTTTGCAGTCTGCGTTCATGTGGAACTTAGACATCATGTACACATGGTGAAGCAGTCAGGCGTTGAGTATCGTCGAGGTTGGACTTGTGTAAATGGGTAAATAGTGTATCATCCAGCGCCGCGCACGAGCGGGCCGTTTTTCGTAGTGCGTGCGTGGCACGCACGTGGGCGCACGCAACATTTCTGGCGTACCGCCAAGATGCAAGACTAGACATCGCTGACAGATACTGAGTATTAGCAGCCAAATTCAGGACATACTCTGATCGAGATGTGGGGGTAGATCTGGCGTAAGCTCCGGCACCGCAAACGAACGACGATTTTGCGTTGTTGGCGTGCAAGAAAGTGAGCGTTGGCGCACTTGCTAGATGAGGAAGTGTCCCCGCGTGCCCTAGAGCGTGCTTAAGAACGGGCACGAAGGGGGAGATTCAGGTGGCGGTGGGGGAGAATAGCGCGGTGGTAAGTCCGCGCATTTGTCTAGTGCCGCGAGCTGGAATTGTTAAGAGAGAACCGAGCTCGTTTTAAGCGCTAGACTCATCCAAATGATTACGTTTGCCAGCCTCAAAGAACGTTTTACCTATCCCTTCTTACGCAGCGTTGCAATCAACGGCTGAGGCGCGGCTAAAGCGGAATTTGAGCTCGCACAATCAGCTTGCGACAGCAGAATAGGGACGTGCGATCATCTGAAACTGACAACGCCGCTTCGCGTACTGAGTTGAGATAAAGAAAGGTAACAGACGCAGAGGCCTACAACGTGCACGTGCCTGCGCATTAAATCGGCGGGGCAGGTGGCGTAGGAGAAAAAATCGCGGCAGCTCGTCCATAAGCTTGTAGCGTTTTTGCAAGCAGAATTATGAAGACTTATTTGTGCTTCACTTTGGCGTATACGCTAAAATAAAACAGGCGGTATCCAACGCGGTCGGGTTAACAGCGTGCGTGTAGCCGAAATGGGGCGATTTAGGTGTGGGTGCTGGAGCGAAGCAAGTTGTTTATTATTCGTTAGATGCCAGCTGTCAGGTCCAGTGATACGATATCATCCGTGTCCTTCACTATCGGTGAGATCCCTGTCAGATGTTCTGCGGTGTGAACACCTATCTGAAGAAAGCTGCTAATGCTATTGCATCTAGGCCGAATTGCACGTATCAATGCGACAATTTTTGACCAGTGGTACTGCAAGCTATCACCTAATGACCCAAACTGCTCAAACGGCCTAATTGATTCTTTTAAAAAATCGCCTATGGGCTTTGCAACTTCTTCAGTGGCCTCTTGAGGGAAGATTACAGCAGGATCGTGCTCTGCAAATAATCCTATGCCGTCTCCGAGTCTAGGATGGTAAGTGGCGAGTCTTAGCGTATAGTTTCCATCGACAGGCTTTAGATAACTAAAGATCCAGCCTGTGTTTTCGATGATGCGCTGCTCAAGGCCTGACAAATGTTGATAAAGACGCCTCTCTTCACGTATGATGCTTAGGACTTGATTCGTATTTCTAACATCTTCTTCTTTCAATCTCTTTTTCACGCGATCGATGAGCTCCGTGCTGCCAGCCCCTGTTATCAACCCCATACTTGTCTTCTGGATTTTAACAGAATCATCTTCGTAGCTTATAACACCCCCATTCGGGTTGTAATAAGTAGTGCGAGTGTCTGCGGCCAGCAAAATGTAAGCACCGAAGTTGATTCCTATCGCAATTGTCATTGTTGAAGGAAGATCGTCCAAAGACATAAAAAGTCTACGCAATAAATTGGCACGAAACTCACCTATGCCGTTTTAGACTGACGAGGGCCTAGAATTTAGGGTTTTGGAGCTTCTGTAAATTTTCCATTCTGCTTTCCTACCCGATGTAGGGTTTTGGATCCGTTTTCTCTGCGCAGCTCTGTCTCACACGCCGTGGACTAAGTAGCGCGACACTCATTTCGATGATCAGACGGTGTCAGTGCCTTCTTTTCGGACTTGCATCAGCCCCGCATCCTATTCACACTGCAAAGCCAGTCGGAGAGCATTATGTTCTTGAGATAAGCGCGGCACCACGCGAACTTTCTCTTGAAGATAAACAAAATACCTCTTTTGTTTACTGTCTGAGCACGTATAGAGCTCCAATCCTCTGAGTTTCCCTTTTCATTTATTTTGGGAAACGATTACAGACGCATTGGGCTTCTCGTTCTTGGCTGCCACGCGTTAACACGAACCGACTAAATCGAGGCACGTATGTGCAATCAACTGGTCGCATCAGGCTACGCTATTCTCACATTGTCTTAAAAGCTGATTGCCTACATGTCCGAAATTTCGGAGTTCCGGAGCACTGGAGCTGCGGTCATCTCTCACAGGTACGCATTAAGCGCACGAGACACGCGAAGAAGCTCTGCCTAGCTTCCGGTGCAGGAGCGGACGAGGGAGCAGGAGGGCGATTGCGAGGACATGTGTGTGCGGCGGACTAGCCGGCCCGCGTGTGCGTGTGATCGTCGTAGCAGTGGGTGCGCCGAAGCAGCACTGAAGTGCCGCGTATAACTTTTCCCGTGAGCTGACTATTTAATTGCGCGGCGCCAACAGCCGGCATACCGCGCAAAAACAATTCTTTATCACTTTTCAGTGCATATGCGTACGTCGTGTTTAGTAACGCTGATGTCATAGAGCACGCGCACGAACGGCTCATTAAAAAACAGGGTGAAACGGCCGCTCTTGACGATGTGCTGGCCGATTTCGACCGATGGTATCGAAGGCGCACAGGTATAGCAGTCGATTGGAGTATGCCTCATGTCCGGGAAGTATTCAAGTCGTATTTCCTTTTAACCGGTTTCAGTGAAGGCTCCCAACAAACCAACGAGGGTGTGGAGTGTGAGGTGGTATATGATGCGATGCTGCGCGAGTGAAGGCACAGAATCTCCCGATGACCAGCCAATATTTGCCCTAAACAACTACAGGTGCGGAACATCGTTAAGCGCCACGGTTCAGTCATTGGAAAGGACGTCCATCCGCATACCTTCCGACACTCATCCGCGACACACTGCGTGCGAAACGGCTCGGATATCCGCCGGCTTCAGCAGGTAATTGGTCATTCAAGTTTGAACACTACGGCTGTATATTTGCTGTTCAATGACCAAGATATCAAAGAATTGTATGATAAGACGCCTTTTTAGCTAGCAGGGCTGCGTAGGCAGTTCGACTCGTGACTGGGAGGGGAAACAAGCAGAAAGAAGCAATACAGAGCTCTGAATAGAGATAGGTTAATAGTTTTGAAGGGTCAGTTGAAGAGGTATAGTAAGCGTCGTTTATCTCTGAAATGATTCAGCAAGTCGTAAAGAGTGGAAGGATATTATCGTGACTCGCAAACGCAACGGCAGGTCGAAAAAATCAGAACAAAGTAATGATCTCCAGACGAAGTTACTAAACAGCGAGAACCGAGAGAGATCCGACACGTCGGCCAATCAACACGATCTGATCGAATCTGCGCTATCAACCGCACAACTCAACGGCAAGAGTCTCGACGTTTCAGCGCTCGAAACGTGGTTATGGGATGCTGCCTGTTCTATTCGTGGCGCAACTGATGCCCCTAAGTTTAAGGACTTTATTCTGCCCCTAATCTTCTTTAAACGTCTATCTGACGTTTTCGATGATGAATTTGCGCAGCACTCAGCCAAATTTGGCAGCGAAGGGGCTGCAAGAGAAATTATTGAGGCTGATCATCAGGATGCGCTCAAAACAGGCCATATTCCTATCGTCCGTTTTTACATCCCTTCTGAGTACCGCTGGAACGCCATTCGTAATCACCCGGCAGATGGATCGCTCGGTGAGTTTGTGACTGATTGTATGCGTCAAGTAGCACAGCTCAATCCGGAGCTCCGAGGTGTGCTAGACGTGCGGGACTTCAATGAGAGACAGAGCGGGCAGCGCACTTTGGGTGATGGCCGCTTGGCAGAACTCATTCAAGTGGTGAACCGTCATCGCTTGGGGTTGAAGGACACAGAGCCTGATGTGTTGGGACGTGCGTATGAGTATCTGCTGCGAAAATTTGCCGAGGGACAGGGACAGAGTGCCGGAGAATTTTATACCCCAAAAGAGGTGGGTTGGTTGGTAGCACACCTCATCAATCCTGAGCCACACACGACGATTTACGATCCTGCATGTGGATCCGCAGGGCTGCTCATCAAAGCGCGTTTAGTCTACAAGGCTGAGCATCCTAATGAAAAGAGCGCGGCACCAAAGCTGTTTGGACAGGAGCTAAACCCGACGACGTTCGCAATGGCGAAGATGAACATGTTCTTGCACGATTTCAGTGACTCATCATTTTCTATTGGTGATACCTTCCGCAATCCGGGTTTCACTGACGGAAACGAACTGAAACGCTTTGACTACGTCGTAGCGAATCCTATGTGGCTTCAAGATGGCTACGACGAATCGTTTTACAATAATGACAGCTGGAACCGCTTTCTCTACGGCATACCCCCCAAACCATCTGCAGACTGGGGCTGGATTCAACACGTGCTAGCCTCATTGAACGATCACGGCAGAGCAGCCGTCGTGCTTGATACGGGAGCAGTGTCCCGCGGGTCTGGTAGCAAGTCTTCTAATAAGGAGAGGGAAATTCGTAAAGCTCTCGTAGACAACGACTTCGTCGAAGGGGTGATACTGCTGCCAGAGAACATGTTTTACAATACCACAGCGCCGGGCATTGTTTTGCTGTTAAGCCGCATCAAATCAGCTGAGCGTAAAGAGCAGATTTTGTTGGTGAATGTCTCAGCGTACTTCGTAAAGGAGAAACCAAAGAACGCGCTCACTGACGAAGGGATTGGTTTAGTAGCTGAGGTTTATCGCAAATGGGAGACACGCGAGAAGCTTAGCAAAGTAATTACGGTGAGCGAAGCTCGTGCGGTGGATTACAACTTGAGTCCCTCGCAGTTCGTCGATATCAATGACAGAGCTCCACAAAGACCACTAAGCCAGATTATACAAGATTTATCTTCTGCACGAATCGAACGTGAAAGAGCTGATGCGAACTTATCAAGAATACTTACTCGACTGAAGCTTAACAAGCCATTAACTGAAGATGAGAAATGATTTTCTTCTGAATTGGCAGACTGCAAAGTTGGCTGACGTTTTAACTGTCAAAGGTGGCAAAAGGTTACCAAAAGGCGTGGGTTTCTCTAAAGAATACACTGGTTTTCCGTATATCAGGATTGTAGATCTTTTGGATCGCTCAGTAAGAACAACTGGGCTGAAATATCTCGATGCTGAGACAAAAGGAAGGCTTGGTCAGTACACAATTGGAAAAGATGACATCTACTTGTCAATCGCTGGCACGATTGGGATTGCTGGAACATTGCCAGAAGAGCTTGATGGAGCTAATTTAACAGAAAATGCGGCTAGACTGATAATAAAAGACAAAGATTGCATTTTTAAAGACTTTGTTGCGCTATTTTTAACCAGCGAAGATGGACAAGCTCAAATAAGAAATCTCACCACAAAAACTACTCAGCCAAAACTCGCTCTCACACGAATCGAACAAATTCAGATTCCAGTTCCTCCACTCCAGCAGCAGCGCGCCATCTCCCGAGCACTGGGGGCTGTACAAGAAGCTAAAGCAGCACAGCAGCGCGAAATAGCGCTCGAGCGAGAGCGGAAGGCGGCCCTAATGGAGTACCTTTTTACTCACGGTGCTTGCAATGAACCCACGAAACAGACTGAGATAGGCGAGATGCCCGAAGGTTGGCAAGTACGGCAGCTTGGTGACCTTTGTTCGATTACAACGGGAACTACGCCAGCAACTAAAAATAAGTCGTATTATCAGGGCTCTATTCCATTTATACGAACTGCAGAAATCAAAAATCAGAGAATTAAAGATGCTACGACTTATATTAGCGAGCAAGCAGTCATAGATTACAATTTGAAGTTGTACCCTCCAAAAACTGTATTCTTAGCTATGTATGGTCAGGGCAAAACACGAGGCCAAGCAGGGATTTTAGACATAAGCGCTGCAACCACCCAAAATACGGCAGCATTCATCATAAACGCAGAGCTGGATCCAGAATATCTTTGGCACTGGCTAATAAGTCAGTACAAGAAACTGAGAGGGGCAGGCGCACAAGGTCACATCTCACATCTGAATCTTGGCTATGTGAAAAGCTATAAGATCCCAATACCACCACTTGCGGAACAGGCCGCAATAATTTCTGTTCTAAGAGCGTGCGACCGTAAGATCAACGCTTCGGAGGGCGAAGTTGAACTTTTGAATGAGCTGTTTATTGTGATGCTCGAGGAGTTAATGACAGGAAAAGTCTCTGCCCAGCCGCTTGTGGAGGTCACGTCCTAATGAGTGAAAGACGCGCTGTGCAATACCCGCTGCTAAAATACACCCAAGAAATTGGCTGGAGCTGCATTAATCGGGACCGCTCTTTTAACCTTCGTGGAGGAGAAAATAAAGTCTATTTTACGGAGATACTTGAATCTCAACTTCTGCACCTTAATCCTAAGGTCATGAACGCCGAACGAGCAGCAGAACTTATCAGTCAGCTCAATTTGCTACGGCCAACGATTGAAGGGAACAAAGACGCTCTCGAGTGGCTTCGCGGTGACGGTTCGGTCTTCGTCCCAGAAGAGAAGCGTGAGCGCAATGTCAATCTAGTAGATTTTGATAATCCTGATAATAATCTTTTTCAAGTCACCTATGAATGGCGCCAGAAAAGCGTAATGGGGGCAAATCGGGCCGACATAGTTTTTCTCATCAACGGTATCCCGATTGCCATAGCAGAAACCAAATCAGCTCAAAGGTCTGATGGATTGGCAGAAGGCATCGACCAAATACGGCGTTACCATCGGGAAACCCCCGAACTTTTTGTGCCCACTCAACTTTTCGAAGTAACGCAGATGCTTGACTTCTTCTACGGCACAACGTGGAGCACCAACCGCAAAAACATTTTCAACTGGAAAGAAGAAGAGTTCGGAGACTATGAGCGCAAGGCAAAGACGTTCTTTAACCGCACGCGTTTTCTCAAGGTGCTGCATGATTACATCATTTTCCTCACGCGAGATGACCAACTCATCAAGATCATCCTCCGTCAGCACCAGACCCGTGCGGTCGAGAAGGTCATCAATCGCGTGTACGATCTGAACAAGCGACGCGGCCTCATATGGCACACCCAAGGCAGCGGCAAGACGCTCACCATGATTACGATCGCTTCGAAGCTGCTGCGCGAGGTGAGAGGTGGCGAAAAGCCGACCGTCCTTATGCTCGTCGACCGCAACGAACTGGAGGCACAACTATTCAAGAATATCGCTGGAGTCGGTATGACTACCGTTGAGGTAGCACAGAGCAAAGCGGACTTGCAGCGTATTCTGCGTTCGGATTACCGCGGGCTTGTCGTTTCCATGATCCACAAGTTCGATGGCATACCGGCCAACATAAGCACACGTGAGAGCGTTATTGTGCTCGTCGATGAAGCTCATCGCACGACGGGAGGCGATCTGGGGAATTATCTTATGGCTGCACTTCCGAACGCTACCTATATTGGTTTCACCGGTACCCCTGTTGACAATCTCTCACGCGGGAAAGGGACGTTTAAGGTATTCGGGGCAGACGATGAGCAGGGGTATCTGGACAAATACTCGATTGCTGAGTCAATCGAGGATGGCACGACAGTTAGACTTAACTACGCAATAGCTCCCTCCGACATGCTCGTCGACACTGAGACTTTAGAGCGGGAGTTTTTCGATCTCAAAGAGACTGAAGGAATCAGCGATATCGAGGAGCTCAACGGCATCCTCAATCGAGCAGTCAAGCTCAAAGAAATGATTAAAGGGAGCGACCGGATCAACAAGATCGCGAAGTTCGTGGCGAATCACTTTACTGAGAACGTGGAGCCAATGGGGTTTAAGGCGTTCCTCGTCGGTGTTGACCGCGAGGCGTGCGCGCTATACAAGGCGGCGCTCGACACGTATCTGCCGACGGATTATTCGCGGGTTGTTTTTTCACCCAGCAATAACGATTCTGCTGAGCTTAAGCGCTGTCACCTCACCGAGGACGAGGAGAAAGCAGTTAGAAAAGCGTTTATTAAGAAGGAGGAAAATCCCAAGATTCTCATCGTTACCGAAAAGCTCCTCACCGGGTTTGATGCCCCCATTCTTTATTGTATGTATCTCGACAAGCCGATGCGCGACCACGTGCTGCTGCAAGCGATCGCCCGGATTAACCGTCCCTTTGAAGATGAAAGCGGACTCGTCAAGCCGTTTGGGTTCGTGATGGATTTCATCGGCATCTTTGACAAGCTTAAGAAAGCGCTAGCGTTTGATTCGGACGTCGTCACATCGGTGATACAGAACATTGACGTGTTGAAGCAGTTATTCACCACGCTGATGCGAGAGAACGCACCAAAATACTCACCTTACGCCCGAGGATGGGACGATAAAGCAAAGGAGCGCGCCATCGATGCGTTCAAGGCCAAAGACACAAGAGAGCAATTTTTCAAATTCTTCAAGCAGGTGCAGAACCTCTATGACATCCTTTCTCCAGATGCGTTCTTGCGGCCCTACATAGAACAGTACCTCGCGCTTGCTGAGCTTTATGCTTTGATTCGAAACGCATTTTATGACCGCGTGTATGTTGATCGAGAAGTAACCGCAAAAACGAAACAACTACTGCGAAAGGAGACGGGAATTGATTTTCCTGAATTTCCGGGCGCCATCAATGAGCTGGGGCCTAAAGAGCTTGCCGCGATCAAAAAAAGCGACGCTCCAACGACTGCGAAGATTCTCAACCTCAAAAGGATTCTGAAAGAAACCGTGAGCAATGAGGGCGGATCAAAGCCATTTGTGCTAAGCATTGGGGAGCGTGCAGCTGCTTTGGAGCAATCCTACGATTCACGCATACAAATGTCGGTGGACGCTTTGGATGAAGCCGAAAAGCGAAAACAAGAGGCATTTGAACAAGAAACGTTGCGTGAATACGAAAACCTCGCGCAAGAATATGTTCAGGCTGATGCAGAGCGTCGCCGGCTCAAGCTCGACGAGAACACGTACGCGATCTATACGGTGCTGAAGCTAGTCCACAAGGGAAGTACGCCTATCATTGCCAAGACAGTGAATGAGCTATTTGAGAAGTACGCTGAGTACCAGTGGGATAACAAGCAAGAAGCACAGTTACGGGCTGAAATCTATAAGACCGTGCGCCCCGCGGTGGGCCCGGGAAAGATGATGGAAGTGACTAATATCCTTCTTAGGCTGCAGCGGATATGACAGTGACGCACTACATGAAGCAGCCTGTATCCTCAGCGATGTGGCATAACCCTGAAGACATGAAGGCAGCAGCTTATGAATGGGCCGAAAAGATGCACATCGAGCTCCTGCAGGTGCGTATCCGCTCGATGCGTCGTAAGTGGGCATCGATATCAACAATCGGCCGTCTGACGCTGAGCGCCGATCTACTCAAGATTCCGAAAGAACTGGGAGAGTTTGTCATTGTCCATGAGTTAGTTCATCTTCTTGTTCCAAATCACGGCAAGGTTTTTAAGAGCTTCATGCTCGCCTATCTGCCAGATTGGGAAGAGAAACAGCAGCTCTTGCAAAGATATCGATGAGTGCCTAAGAAGAGCTGCGTCCCAACATCTAACCGCCTTCGTAGATTTCGAGCACCGAAATCGCAAGCTTTTCTGCGTCGTGCGTGCACATCACCTGCTGCAACACCTCGATGATCTGGCGAAGGACTGGCTCGGTGGCCTCTTGCATTTCTCCGCGCCCACGCGCTCGAGTGGGAATGGACGTCACGCAGACAGCGAGGGTCTGGGCAAGCTGTTCTTTTAACTCGAGTGCAAACGTTCGGAGGTACGATCCATCAAGCCTCTGGGCTCTGCTTAGACAGTAGCTGCACGTAGCACCATATATGACCACAAATCTGAGTTGCGCGTCTCTCCGTGCTCGTTCGACGCTTTCTAACAATTGGTCAAGTGGCACTGTGTGAAGATAGGCGGCAAAAAGGGCGTAGAGATCATGATTTGTCTGCCCTACGCTTTTCTCGGGCTCCGTTATTTGCACAGTTGCTGGTAAGCGCTGCAACGGATAAACTCGAGGCAAGAACGTGCTGAAAGTGAGGAGCTTGCCTGCTCAGCAAAAAGAAAAAACACACCTAGGATAGATTACACGTTTTTTAAAGCAGCAGGAGGGATAAACGCTCTGGTTCGAACGCGCAGCTGGCGTTGTGATTGAACCTCGCCAGAGCGGCATCTTAGTAATCTTAGCAGATAACTGGCAGCGCACGTCATACCTGAAAGTGATTTTTCTGGATTGCCATACTTTGCAGTCGGTGGAATGGCTGACGAAGATTCGGTTTGCCACTCCATCTATAACAGAACTAGAAGGCGAAGGTCAATTGCGAAGCTCGCGTGCAAGTCTGGGGCACGCGGAGAAGCCGACCCAACACAAGTAAGTGCAATTATTTCTAGATGCGGAGATCGCGAGGCAGATTTCGCGTAAAATGCTCTGTGAGTCACTTTTCGATACGTTACTCTTACTTTTCTATGGTGACAATCGGACGGAGTACTTACTAAGCTTAAAACGCCGAAATGACCGCTTTTCATGCCTGATAGGAAGCCGTTTCGGCGTTCTTCGTCGATGAAATGGCGTACCGTTAAGGTGACGCATCTCCCGAAGATTGAGAAGTGCCACACTGGAGATAAGAATGAAGGTGCGTCGCTGATAACGGAGTCCGCAAAAGGTCGTTCTATATGGTCGAAGCGATACTTTCTAATAGTTTCTTTTTTCTAGCGGAGCTCATCTAAGACCGTAGAGCAAAAAAGAAACCTTCATAGGCACTCGTGACAATTTCTACTGTCAAAACGGTAGTTTTGGCATGCAGGAGTGAACAGTTGGATGTCAAAGCAATCTTGCGTGGTTGTAGCTACGCCGATTCTGTGTATTTCAGAAGTTTCTGTATCCGTAGCCGGTCGCACGTGTCCCGGGCGACGTGCCTCCGTTGTATACGAGATCAAGCGATGTTTGCCAACGCCTATCACAGGAAGCTCGTGGATAAAGCGTGACTCGTCAGAGAAGAGAACGCGTGATCTATGGTCACGTGGGGGAGGGCTAAAGACTCGACGAAGACCGACTGGTCTGTTTTAAACGAACGCAGGGAGCTAAGAGATGGTCGAGACCTCAAACTTTCGAAGAGCTAAAGGCGACCCGCGTTGTGTAGCTATTAGCGCAAGCGTGCCTAAGCATTATAATGGCAGAAGATGCAAAAAGCTGGCTCCGCCTCATTCGATGGTGCAAAAATCCAAGTCGGATGAAATGACCGACGAGGAATTTGAACGCCAATTTAAGGAATACGTTCTTGATAAACTAGACGCGAAGGAAATCCTGAACGAGATGGGGGAGGACGCGATATTATTGTGTTGGGAGCCGCCCGGAGAGTTCTGTCACAGAAGAATAGTCGCTCAGTGGCTTGAGAGTGAGTTAGGAATAAAGGTTCCTGAGCGTCTATACTCACCGCCGAAAGGTAAACAAATGAAACTGTTTGGACCGCCGCACTGATGACGACGTCAAGCTCTGATTCAGCCGCGTGAATATCCTCCCCGCATCGCATCGAGCTTAAGTTGTTCTTCAACTTGTTTCATTATGTAATCCCGGCTCGTTCTACGCATGATTATGTCTTGGAGATCATCACAACGTTTGTTTAGTTCATCGATGCGCTGCTCGAGCCTTTTGATCGTCTCTTCGTCAGTCAGGTTATCACCTCCGCGTCCGTCTTTGTGCTTAAACCCGTTAAGTGTTGCTAATCATGCCGAGCATGATTTTGGGGAGAAGCGCGGCACTGTTGGGGCACTGAGCAGTGCTGCACTAGGCGCACTGGCTGGCACTGAGCAAGCGAATGTCGCACTAGGTGAAGCGTGTTGTGCCATGGTGAGTATTGTGGCTTAGGTGACGCAGGAAGGGCGAGACCGCAGGAGCAGCTTGGCATATTGGAAATGTTTATCATTCTGCTGACCCTCCTCTCTGATTGTAAAGTGCCTTTAAATCGGGTGATATAATGAATTTGGATTTGAATGGACTCGAATCGAGACAAAAAGTGACTAATCGGTCAAAGTTTACCTCGCAAAGCACGGGCTCGGAATTAGACAGACTGACGGTAGACATCGTTGTCTCAGGTGATAAGTCAAACGATAAGCTGCTAGACATAATCACTAAAGGACGGGAAAAAGGTCTTAACTCGATTGATAAGCAACACAATTTGGAGAAGCAGTGGAAGATTGTCAACGATTCGTGGTCTTATGGAATTACTGAAGAAACGGCAGCTATTACAGATTACTTTCACACTCTGGAGCTTGAGGAGTTGGAAGTCCTGAAACTAGAGACTCTAAAAATCGGCGATTTGAAACTCCAACCCTACGTGTATTCTGAGAAGTTTGTGGACAAGTACTTAATTATTGACCCCGCAAGCGTAATGGTGACTCGCGGCGACGTCGCTCAGTTGAAAGGCATGATCTTGAAAGACGCCTACTATCCCGTCGTAAGAACTGGTATTAATCCCGAGCCCCGCGAGATGAGATTCGGTAAGGTTCTCTGGTCAGAGCATGAGAATAACATTAAATTCAAGTTGATCTTAGTCGAAAAAGGCTATGATGAGCTCGTGAAGTTCCCTGCGCTGAATGAACCTGAGCTCTCAAATTTGATGCAAATAGTCGCAGAAAACTCAGAGAAGCTAAAAGAGCTGCTTGCGGTGCTTAACAGTAAAGGCTTTCTTCATTCGAGAGATATCCAACCAATCAATCTTAAGTCTAAAGCGAACGCGTGGAAAACGTTGCAATTATTCACACGTGTCAATGACATTGACAATTGGTGAGAATCGACATAACCGTAATAAAGCCGTTAGGTATCGGGCTATTTCTGCATAAGTAAGGTAACTGGTTGTACAGCGAGTTTGGAGCATATGAGCTCCACTTGGTGTATTTACGCGGAACCTTCGGCACCGTGGACGACCGATGCGTGCGATTCAACGTGCGTGAGCGAAAGGAGCGATTCAGGTGTGGGTGCTGTAGCGAAGCGCAGCAACAAGTCTGCAGATTTGTGAATTAACGCGAGCTGAATTTAGTGAAACAAAGACGCCATGGGTAAATTATCCGACGTGAGATCACGGCTACCGATATATCTGGTGCAAATGTTGAACGTAGTAATGGAAGTCGAGTGCATACGTCTCGGTTTTTAAATCACCAAGAATGTTCTTGTACTTCAGGGTCACGTCAACAGCTTTGCCGATCCGAGTTGCAGCGCCCCACTCAACAAAAGCGATAGTTTTCTCATAACCGGGAGCTAACCCTTTTAAGCCGCTTTGCACGGCGGGTAACATAGAAAAACTAATTGGGCGATCGTCTTTAGCGTCCGTAACAAGCTGAAAGGATTCGGCTTCAAAACGAATATCTTGAGCGGGGTTGCCACCAATATTTTTTGCAAATACCTTAAAGAGACCGTCTTTTCTCTCCTCCAAATCGATGTAGACCAGTGGATTCGTTTGAGCCGCGAACAATTTTGTTTGTGTCTGCACCAGTTCCTTCGTTAACTCAACGTATCGCTTTGTGACATATGCCAGATAAACAGTTGCGATTACCAGCGCAATGGCTGCGGCCGCCGCAGTTACAGCGGTGATGTCACTGGCAGAAATAGAAGGCATGATTTCAACGATCATACGTTACCTCATGTAGGAGGGCATGCTTAGTCCTTCCTCTGTTTAACTTGGGGAATAATATGATTAGTTCTTGGAAAGAGAACTTCCGCTAGCGCGTTAAAAAATGTTGGATTTCTAACAGCGGCTCAAGACACGCAAAGAAACGCGGGGAAGCGTGCGGAAACGAAAGCGTTAAGTGAAGAGCTCTAACTTACTTAAGCACAACCGATCTGTGGGAGGATCTTATGCCGAAAACATATTCGCTTTTCATAAGTCATTGCTGGGATTACGCCGATGACTATGTTCGATTGATAGATCTACTAGATGATGCCGCCAACTTTAGTTACAAGAACTATAGTGTGCCAAAAATGGATCCACTTCACGCAAATAACGAAGCGAAGCTTAAGGAAGACCTAGAACGACAAATCAGGCCAACAAGTATCGTGATAATTCTTGCCGGTATGTACGCTCATCACAGTCATTGGGTCGGGATCGAAATGGATATTGCTAAAAGGCGGGGGAAGCCTATGATCGGTATTAAGCCGTGGGGTGCTGAGAGAACGCCGGTAGATGTCCAAATCGCGGTTCGCGAGCTTGTGTCGTGGAACACCTCATCTATTGTTAACGCAATTAAAACCCATAGCTTGTCGTAACAAGAACTCGTTAGACGGTGTTAGGCGTGTCTGAGCACGAGGAGAAGGGAGCAAAAATCTACAACAAAGACAGAGATCCGAATGAGGACACCGAATATGTCAGACTCTTGCTCGAACAGTACAAGCTATACGTCCAGATGGCGGACAAGATTAGCGATCGGAGAGCCGATGCTAACAAGTTCTTTATCTCATTGCTCACAGGATTGCTCGCGCTGCTCTCTGCTGTTGTAGCACTCAGGACACCGGCAACGATTCAGTCAGCCGTGCTGTTCACTGTTGCAATTCTAGGCATAGTGCTTTGCATAATCTGGTGGTTCATCATTCATTCTTACAAGCAGCTCAATACTGGCAAATTTAAGGTTGTTCACGAAATGGAAAAAAAGCTTCCGTACGCCTGCTATGACCGTGAATGGGAGGTCCTAGGACGTGGAGAAGACAGAGCGAAGTATCTTCCTTTAACACACGTCGAACAATATGTGCCATTATTGTTCAAAGTGCCGTTCGTCGTGCTGCTTATTGCCGCAGCGTATCTACTTTTTCACTAGTCGTGAGCGCGCACCAAAAGGGCTAAGCCGCTAATGCGAACATTCCTTTCATTATGATAGCTGCCGAATCTTACCCTCTAGATGACGCTACGTGGTGGGCGCGCACAAACGCGCTACTCGAAGTTCACCACACCAAGATTTCGCTCCACCGTGCAAGTGCAGAATACACTTACCCTACTGTCAGGCTACCTCATTACCTCGCTGGAAAGCTTGCAGGACTGTCAACGCGTATTTACCAAACCGTGCACAACCGGGCGCTTGCGTTCTAGTTGTGGTTTCATTGGATAGAAAAGCGGTACGCTAAAGTGCGGAGAAATCAGATACATCTCAACCGAAGGCTTAGTGGACTTGGACTCGTTTTCGCATCCATTCAACTCTATTGGCGACGCGGGTTGTTTCTATTACTTAATCGGTCTATCTTAAAGCTGCTCTGGTTCTATGCGGGATCTGGCGTACCGCTAAGATAAAAGCTTAATTATTGCGCCCACCACCCTTTTTGATATGAAATCTTACTCTTTCAGTGGCAACTGTAAAAAGGCGAACTTACAGGGCTCCAAATAGCGATTAGACGTTTTGCCGACCTATACGCACAGCCGATTTGGGCATATGGCGGTGCTGCGCTTGTTTGCGTTGATCGCGCCTCGGCGATGTGCCTTTTCCCTACTGAAGGTAAGTTCAACCTCAGCTTAAGTTTGATTTGATCAGATTTCGCCGCCCGACAGAAACCATCCTCTCTGTTATCGATCCCCGCATTCGCGCTACCAGCTTGTTTAAGCAAACGTGGACCCAGTTTTGCTTGCGATAATTCCTGTAATAATCACCGGTATGCTCTTTTTAGCAACTTCACCAAATTTCAGCTGGCCACAAATGCCTAGCTTCTGGCCACAAATGGTGTTGCCTATTGATTATTCAAACTGAAGGGAAAGGTGCCAACGGTTTTTAGCTCGGTTTCGGTAAATGTCTTTTAATGTCGAGAGTCTTTTCTGGGTCGTGTTATAGATGTTTTTAAGTGCGCCGATTGTCCGGCTACAATCGAGATGTTCACGTTATTTCCATTTCGTGAAGCACCAGCTACCAAGATAGTGGCGTAATGCTGGCCAATGAACAGATCATTAGGATATAGTAACGTTAGAAGATGATATATGGCCCTTTCCACATCTAGAACATAGCTGATCGCATCTTGGGGATCAATATTCACTTGGCGTCGATAATGCAACAAGTCATTTCGTATTTTCGCCCCATTTTTAAGCTGTTCTAAAACCGGAGATGCCTCTTTCTTGTCAGAATACTCTTTTAAGTATTTATCATACAATTCGTCTATAGATGGCGATCTGCCTGTTTTGAAGCGTTCCTCAAAACGAGATGGATCCTTAATGAGTAGATACTGTTTAATTGCCAATTCTGCCGCAATGGCAGCGTCAATCCATTTGTAACGAGGGATTGTTTCGGTTCGTGCTCGTTGCAAGTGTCGTAAGGCAACAAGCGGTTCAATTCCTTTATTTATATTGTTTTGAACGAGTGTCACCGTTTTCGAATCAATGGGATAAATGGTTATTACATCCATAGATGAGCCATATAAAGAGGGTAAACGCTTCCATTCCGCTTCGTCCGTCAACCAATATTCGTCTCGAACTGACAATAGGTTCTCTTTAATCTCGTAATGGTTAAGACAGTATTTCAACGTAGAAAGCACGTCGCTCGTGGCGTCAGCTATGTGAGTTGTTAATCCTGATAACTCTGATTGTAGCTCCGATGACAACAATCTACCCTCATGGACATCCGTTAGCAGCACCCCCCTGAGGTTGTCAGTTACATCCTTCTCTCCATATGAGTCAACGCACTTCTCCTTAGGGGACACCTCAATAATCACGTCCTTACCAAATTGTGAAGGGACGGTAAACGTGTATTTGTCTTCGCTTTGTTTTGACAGATTCATGCTGCCTAACAACGTGTAACAACATTTCAGTTGGATAAGCATGTAAATATCACTCCCACTACTGTTGTGTTATTTAAGATTCACGTTGTCGATTTCTCGCGTAAAAAAGATTTACAATCATAAAAATATACGAGTCATTAACGTAAACTTGCTGTAACTGGACACCGTCACAAATCATACAAAAGGGGATTAAGCGGGATAATGAGGCCACAAATGCCTTAATCGCTTCGCTGACGTGTGTCAATGTTTAATAAGCACAATTAACAATATTGAAAGGGAGTGTGCAGATTTGTATGACAAACCAATTCACACACATCACCGACGTTAAAGTCGGTAAGGTAAGGGGCAACAGCAAGACTTACCCTCAACTTCGCCTGCCCAGCCAGTACGCAGAACTCGTCGGGAAAAAAGCCAGTCTTTACGAATTAAGCGGACTTGAAGGCGAACCCACATTCATCATTAGATTTGATAACCAAAACCACATAGCGGCCTATCATGGGGACACACTGCCCGAAGGGCGTGTGGCCGACGGGCGCGAAGTGCCCGTCAAGCCCTGTCGAGGCTCCGACTCGGGTTCAAATCCCGACTCGGGCGCTTTATTTTTGCTTTTAGTTCGCCGATTAAAGCTTCACACAGCTCCTGATCACGGCGGTCGATATTTTTGTCTAATTTAGCTAAATTAGCTAAATGTGGCATGACAAAAAAACCCTGAACGCCTTCAATCTCTGTTTCATAGATATTCACGATTTGACCTGCGAGTTCTTTGAGGTCTCGTGGCAAGCGAATGATCGGGTACGAAAACGTGGGATTATGTGATTGCAATGAGATCTTCGTCGTGAATATTTTTTTCATGCCACTTACACACCTTGAACTTGCTTTGTTATCGCAGTGAAAGATCCACACCAACACTCTCACGAATCATTCATTTGTGTTAGCACTTGCGCGAGCATTTCATATACTTTGGCCGTTCACCTTGATGGGGCAGGGCACAACGTCATGACGTGCTGGCTTCTTGCGTGGGGCTCTCAATCAATTTTAGTGCCTTTCTTGCAGTTTCCCGAACTTCCCTAAACATTTCGCGCTGATAAACAACCCCGTTGAGAACTCCTGTCGCGAGCTTAGTGTTGAAAGAAGGCCCCCCGATACTTCCACCAGTCGCTTTGTCTTTGCTGTAATACTCTTTGTAAAAAGGGGCTGCCCCGATCCAACCTAATGCCTCAGCCGTAGAAATTAGAACAGCTATTTCCTCTAGCATTGGTTTAGCGCGAAAAATGAATCCTAACGCGTCTATTATGGCGTTAACGTCACCTATCATTTTAAACGCCTCTATCACATTTAATCGGTAAGCAATATTTTCATAGAGTGCCTT
>Ga0187848_10001656_pt1 | contig 18659 bp, 14 predicted proteins | sample June2016WEW_4_40_FD_132424 | JGI IMG/M metagenome (GOLD analysis project Ga0187848, IMG submission 132424) | Peatland microbial communities from SPRUCE experiment site at the Marcell Experimental Forest, Minnesota, USA - June2016WEW_4_40 | ecosystem: Environmental > Terrestrial > Soil >... | reverse complement strand
AGCGCGGGTGGAAAAAGAAATTGTTGGCCGTAGTCGGGAGCGATGGGTTGTGCCATGTCTCTCAGACGCCAACCGCCGCGATTCATTCAAAAATTTGCCGGAGTTTTGAGACAGTCTCTGCCGGTTTGCCCCAATCTCACCGCCCGCCAGCGCAGCCATGCTGGCGGAACCATGGGGCTACGCCCGCGAGAACATCGCTCCGCTCGTTCTGGTGGAAATTTGGGCGGCGCCGCCCTACCTTGGTGGTGTCAAGTTGCGCCCGCCGCCTTCTCCACTGCCCGTTTTTGCTTTCGCCTTTTTCCCTTCGCCTTCATCCTGACGGTGTGGAATTGTCCGCCGCAGAAATCCGCCAGGCCGTCCAGGCCGCCCTTGCCGAGGACATCGGTGAGGGCGACGCCACAACGCTGGCCACCGTGCCGGAAACGGCGACGGCCCGCGCGGTCCTGCGCGCGCGTGAACCGCTCGTCGTGGCCGGGCTCGATTTCGCCGAGGCCGCTTTCCGTGGAGTCTTTGAATTCATCAATCGGAGGGGCGAGCTCTGCGAGCCCCAAAAATCTCAAAACGAATCAGGGCGTCGTGGCACTCCGCCGTCCGAAGAGGAAATCAAAATTGAGCGATTGGCCAAAGACGGCCAGCGCGTCAACGGCGGCGAAATTTTGCTGAAAATTTCCGGCTTGGCGCGCGCGATTTTGAGCGCCGAGCGCGTGGCATTGAATTTTGTCCAGCGGCTTTCCGGCGTGGCGACATTGACTGCGCAGTTCGTTGAGGTCATCAAAGACACGCCGGCGCAAATTCTCGACACGCGCAAGACGACGCCCGGCTGGCGGCGGTTCGAGAAATACGCCGTCACCTGCGGCGGCGGACACAATCATCGCCTGGGACTGTTCGACATGGTGCTCATCAAGGACAACCACCTCGCCGTCCCGCAGGTGCGGGATGCCGCACCAAATCCAATTGCCGCCGCCGTCCGGCGCGCGCGCGAAAAATTTCCGCAACTGAAAATCGAAGTCGAGGCCGACACGCTGGAGCAGGCTGAGCAGGCCGCCGCCGCGGGCGCGGACATCGTCCTGCTCGACAACATGAATCCCGTGCAATTGCGGCTCGCCGTGCAAAAAGTCAAAGGCCGCGCGAAAACCGAAGCCAGTGGCGGGGTGAACCTTGGAAACATTCAGACGATTGCGAAAACCGGTGTGGATTTCATTTCCATCGGCGCGCTGACGCATTCGGCGCGCGCGGCGGACATGGGATTGGATTTTGAAAACTAACCACGGATTGACACGGATGAACACGGATGTAACAAGGCATTTGAAGGTAGGGCGCATCACTCCGTGCGCGCCGTGGTTGGTATTTCTGCGAGCGGCGGGCAGGGGACTGCCCGCCCTACCGTTCCATGTTTTTTTATCCGTGTTCATCCGTGTTCATCCGTGGTTAAAAACCCATGACGACTGACGCAAAAATTCTTTCCGCGTTGCGCGAAAATCCCGACGGCGTTTCGGGCGCGGACCTTGCCGGGCAATTGGGTGTCACGCGCGCGGCGATTTGGGGGCGTATCGAGCAGTTGCGCCAGCTCGGCTACGAAATCGAGGCCGGTCCGCATTTTGGCTACCGGCTCGTCAGCGCGCCGGATGTGTTGCACGCCGACGATTTGCTCGCCCGCCTCGGCAAAACGAAGGTCATCGGCCGCGACATCCGCGTGTTCGAGCAAACAACCTCGACGAATGACGTGATCGAAAAACTCGCCCACGACGGCGTCAAGGAGGGCGCGGTCGTTTTTGCCGAGTCGCAGACGAAGGGCCGGGGGCGGCTCGGCCGCAAATGGATTTCGCCCGAACGAAAGGGACTTTGGTTTTCCGTTTTGCTGCGACCGGATTTGCGCCCGCAGGAAGCGACGCAATTGACGGTCGCTTCCGCAACGGCCCTTCGCCGCGCGATTCAATCCGAAACCGGTTTGCATCCCGAAATCAAATGGCCGAACGACATTTTAATTGGCGGGAAAAAAGTCGCGGGCATTTTGACCGAGTTAAGCGCGGAATTGGACCGGGTTCGTCACGTCATCCTGGGCATCGGCGTGGACGTAAATCTGGGCACGGGCGAGTTTCCGCCGGACTTGCGCAAGCTGGCGACTTCGCTCAAAATTGAATCGGGCAAAACGATTTCGCGCTCCGAACTGGCGACGGCGATTTTGCGCGAACTCGATGGCGATTACACACGGATTTGCGGCGGTTGCTTCGCGGAGGTGGCGGACGAATGGGAGGCGCATTGCCAGACGATTGGCCGCAACGTGACGATTCAAACTGGCGAGCGCAAGATTCGCGGCCGCGCCGAATCGTTGGATGATGACGGCGCGTTGCTGCTGCGCACCGAACACGGGCATCTGGAGCGCGTCACCGGTGGCGATGTGACGCTCGAAAAATGAACCGCAGATTACGCGGATGTATTTTCAAACTTGCTTGCTTTTATCTGCATCTATCCGCGTAATCAGCGGTTAAAATGATTCTGCTTTTCGACATCGGCAACACAAACACGCACGCCGGTCTGGCGAACGACCGTCGGGTTGTGAAGCAGGCCAATCTTCCCACAGTGAGCTGGTTCAACGGCGCGGCGGTGAAACTGGTGCGAAAATTCGTTGGTCGCGCCCGGCTCGACGGCGTGGCGCTTTGCAGCGTCGTCCCGCGCGCGACACCATTCGTTCACCAAACGGCGCGCGCCCTTTGGAAGTTGAACGTGTTCGAACTCACGCCGAAAACCTTGCGGGGCGTGGGCATTGATTATCCGGAACCGGACACCATCGGTCCGGATCGCTTGGCCAATGCGGTTGCCGCGCGGCACCGGTTTGGCGCGCCGGTGGTGGTGCTGGATTTCGGCACGGCGGTCACGCTGGATGTGGTCAATCGCGCCGGCAATTACGCGGGCGGCATCATCGCGCCGGGGCTGGCGGCGATGACGGATTATTTGCACGAGAAAACGGCGTTGTTGCCGCGCATCAAAATCCGCGAAATCAAAACGAGCATCGGCAAAAGCACCGGGGAAGCGATGCTGGTCGGCGCGGTGCATGGTTATCGCGGGCTGGTTCGGGAATTGATTGGTGAGTTGAAGCGCGAGTTGAAAACGAAACGTCTGCCGGTCGTCGCCACTGGTGGTTACGCGAAGCTGATGGCGTCCAAACTGCCGGAGATTTCAGCCGTTGAACCGAATCTGACATTGGAAGGTTTGCGATTGGTGTGGCTGGCGGGTTGAGGGTAAAATTGTTGGAGTTCAGGCTTCAGCCTGCTTTTTGTGGCAAGCTAAAGCTTGAACTCCAACCCGCAGGCTGGTTCCTCATGCGGTGCTTGGTCAACTCCGCGATTGCTCCCGTGCGCCGCTTTCAGCAAAATTCAATTTCTATGTCGAGCAGTCGCAGACAATATCCGTTTCATTTGATCGAGCCCAAATGGCAGCAATTTTGGGACGAACAGCAGACCTTTCGCGCTTGGAATCCCGGTGAAGTCCTTCCGGACGGGCACCCGTTTGCCCGGCGCCATAATCTTTCCGGCAAGGTGGCCGCTGCGCAGTTGCCATCAAAATTTTACATCCTCGATATGTTTCCGTATCCGTCCGGCGCGGGCCTGCACGTCGGCCATCCGGAAGGTTACACCGCCACGGATATTCTCGCGCGCTACAAACGCGCCCAGGGCTTGCACGTGTTGCATCCGATGGGCTGGGACGCCTTCGGCCTGCCGGCCGAGCAATACGCCATCAAGACCGGCCAGCATCCGCGCAACACCACCGAGGCGAACATCGCCACGTTCAAGCGGCAGATTCAGTCGCTCGGCTTCAGCTACGACTGGTCGCGCGAACTCGCCACGACCGACCCTGATTATTTCAAGTGGACGCAATGGATTTTCCTCAAGCTTTACAATTCGTGGTTTAATCCGGAAACGAACAAGGCCGAACCGATTGAGACGCTGAAGTATCCGAAGGAACTTGAAAACCGGGAGGGCGAGCGTCCCCGCGAGCCCCATTCCAATTTGGGCTCGTCAGGAGCCTCGCCCTCCCAGGATTTGGAAGCCAAGCGCCGCGCCTATCGCGACTCCAAGCGCCTCGCCTATGTCAGCGAACAACCGGTCTGGTGGTGCGAGCAACTAGGCACCGTCCTCGCCAACGAAGAAGTCGTGGATGGCAAAAGCGAAGTGGGTGGATTTCCCGTCGTTCGCAAGCCGATGCGCCAATGGATGCTGCGCATCACCGCCTACGCCGAAAAACTCCTCACCGATCTCGACACGATTGACTGGAGCGATTCGCTCAAGGAAATGCAGCGGAACTGGATCGGGCGGAGTGAAGGAGCGGAAGTAGAATTCAGAATCCAGAATTCAGAATCCAGAATTACGGTTTTCACCACACGGCCGGACACACTTTTTGGTGCGACTTACATGGTACTGTCACCGGAACATAAGCTCGTTAATCAAATCACCACTCTGGAACAGCGTGCTGCGATTGCCAAATACAAAACTGCAGTCGCCAAGAAGTCCGACCTGGAGCGCACTGAACTGGCCAAGGAAAAATCCGGCGTCTTCACCGGTGCTTACGCGATTAATCCGGTAAACGGCGAAAAGATTCCCATCTGGATTGCCGATTACGTTTTGGCCAGTTACGGCACGGGTGCGATCATGGCCGTGCCGGCGCATGACACCCGCGACTTCGAGTTCGCCACCAAGTTCAATCTTCCGATCATCCAGGTTGTTCAGCCGCCCGACCCGAAAACCGATTGGCATGGATTTGTGGACGACGGCACGTCGGTGAATTCCACCGGTCCGGAGATTTCCATAACCGGCCTGCCCACACCCGAAGCCAAAAAGAAAATCACCGCCTGGCTCGAAGCAAAAGGCCTCGGCAAAAAGACGGTCAACTTCAAGTTGCGCGACTGGCTGTTTTCGCGTCAGCGCTACTGGGGCGAGCCGTTCCCGATCGTTTGGAAGCGCGACGCGGGTGGAAATCTTTATCACGAGGCTTTGCTGGAAAGCGCGTTGCCCGTGCTTCCGCCGAAGCTCGACGATTACAAACCCATGCCCGACGGTCAGCCGCCGCTCGCCCGCGCGAAGGATTGGGTGAACCTGCCCGACGGTTCGGTGCGCGAGACCAACACGATGCCCCAATGGGCCGGCAGTTGCTGGTATTATCTCCGCTATCTTGATGCGAAAAATTCTGCCGCGTTCGTCGGCAAGGAAGCGGAATCGTATTGGATGGGTAGCCGCAGACGTCAGTCCGCGCCAACTCCTTCCACCGGAAAGAATGCGCCGACTGACGTCAGCGGCTACGCAGCGCAGGGCGTTGATTTATACGTCGGCGGCACGGAACACGCCGTGCTTCACCTCCTTTACGCCCGTTTCTGGCACAAGGTTTTGTTCGACCTCGGCTGTGTTTCCACGCCGGAACCGTTCTTCAAGCTCGTCAACCAAGGGCTGATTCTCGGCGAAGACGGACAGAAGATGTCCAAGTCGCGTGGCAATGTGGTGAACCCGGACGATATTCTCAAAGAGTTCGGCGCGGACGCGTTCCGCCTTTACGAAATGTTCATGGGCCCGCTCGAAATGGTGAAACCGTGGAACACCAAGGGCGTCGAAGGCGTTTACCGTTTTCTTGGCCGCGTCTGGCGATTGTTCGTGGATGAAGCGAGCGAAACGGAGTTCGAGCAGGCGGAAACCACTGTCGACACCCGTAGCCGTGGATGTGAATCCGCGGACTCCCGCGCTTTGACAAGCGCGGCTACGAAGCTGCTGGAGCTGATCAAACTCAGCCCCGCGATCAAAGATGTTCCAGCCACGCCCGCACAGCTCAAGACGCTGCACGCCTGCATCAAGAAAGTCACTGGAGAACTTGACGGGATGCGCTTCAACACCGCCATCTCAGCGATGATGGTCTTTGTCAACGACGCGATAACGTGGGAGATAAAACCGGTTTCCGTGCTGCGCGAATTTTTGATTTTGCTCGCGCCATTCGCGCCGCACATTGCGGAGGAGTTGTGGGAAAAGCTTAACTCGTCACTCGTCACTCGTCACTCGTCACTCACTTACGCTCCTTGGCCGAAGTTTAACCCCGCTCTGCTCGTCGAGGACACGCTGGAAATCCCGGTGCAGGTCAACGGCAAATTGCGCGATGTGATCAAAGTGCCGGCCAACGCCGATAACGCCACGGTGGAAGCCGCCGCCAAAGCCTCGGAGAAGGTGCAGCAATTCATCGCCGGTAAAACGATCAAGAAAGTCATCATCGTGCCGAAGAAACTGGTGAATATCGTGGTGGCATAAATTCCTGTAGCCGCCGACGTCAATCGGCGCTGAACTCAATAGTCAAGCAGTTCGCTGGATATAAATTGGCGCAGATTGATGTCTGCGGCTGATGGTCAGCCCTTTTCCCCACTCGCTAAAATCGTCTGGAAAGGTGGCAGTTTTCCCGCAAGAAGATCATTTTATACCGAAAAGTCCGGTGAATTTTTTTGAACGGGACGGCTTGACTTGGTGTATATCTTCCTGAAGCTGTGCTGAAACAACAAACCGTTCATAATCAGTAAGCAGTATCATGCCCGTTATTGGAAACCTCCAAAGCTGTCACCTGCGGGTATTGCTCCCGCTCTGGCTTGCGGCGCTTTGTCTGGCCCGGCCCGGCGTGTCAAAGGCCGACGACACCAACGGCGCCCTGCCCGTCGTCAGTGTGCAAACCGCCAGAAACGCCACAATGTCCGGCTCGCAATCGGGGGCCTTTACAATCCAACGGACGGGAGACACGGGACAGGCACTGGTGGTGAACTATCGCATCAGCGGCACCGCCACCAACGGGGTTGATTACCAGCGATTGTCCGGCACAGTGACCATCCCCACCGGCCAGTCCTCCGCCACCATTGGGGTAATGCCGATTGACAATCTGGCGGAAGGAAGCAACAAGAACGTCACGGTAACGCTGGTTCCGCAGAATCAGCCGTTCACGGTTGTGGCGCTGCCGGATACGCAGTATTACACCCATGAAATCAATGGCGGCGCGCGTGACATTTTTACGGCGCAGACCCAATGGATTGTGGACCACAAGTACGACTCGAACATTGTTTTTGTTTTGCACGAAGGCGACATCACCGATGGGAACAGCGCACCGGAATGGACGAACGCCACGACCAGCATTGGCCTGCTGGATGGTGTGGTGCCGTACGCGCTGGCGGTGGGCAATCATGACGGACTGATGGGCAGCCAAAGCCAGACGGCCCTTTTCAACCAATTCTTTCCCGTGAGCAAGTACCAGAACTTGCTGACGTTTGGTGGCGTGTTTGAATCCAATCGCATGGACAATTGCTACCACTTGTTCAGCGCCGGTGGCGTGGATTGGCTGGTGTTTTCTCTGGAATTCGGGCCACGCGACGAGGTGCTGACATGGGCCAACCAGGTCGCGACCAACTACCCGAATCGCCGCGTCATCCTGCTCACCCACACCCATGTATATTATGACAACACCCTGCAGGGCAGTTCCACCAATCAATTATGGATGCCGACGAGCTATGGACGTGAAAATAACGGGACGGACGTTTGGGAAAAATTCATCCGCCACCATGCCAACATGGCTTTTACGTTCAACGGGCATGTCTTGGGCACTGGCACCGGACGGCTGGTGGGCGTGGGCGATTATGGCAACCAGGTGTTTCAGATGCTGGCCAACTATCAGATGGGCCTGTTCGGGGGTGGGGGCTATTTCCGCATGGTCCAATTCTTTCCGGACCAGGACAAGATGTCGGTCACGACCTACTCGCCATTTCTGGACAGTTGGCTCACCGACACGAACAATCAGTTTGCGTACACCAACCTGGGCGTTTTCACCAATGCCGGGCCCGGTTATCTCCTGGACACCCAATATGCCAGCGCCGGATTGATCATCACCAATGACAACGTGGATCTGACTCCTCCGGGTGTCTGCGGGATCAGCTACGCGGGCGTGCCACCCGTCTTCAAGGTCACATTCAATGAACCGGTGGAAACGGTATCAGCGCAAACCGTCACCAACTATTCCGTTGACAATGGGATTCACCTGACCAGCGCCACTCTGTTGTCTGACGGCAAAACGGTGGCGCTCGCCACGGACTCCGATTTTACTCCCAACACACTTTACACGCTGACCGTCAACCATGTGAAGGACTGCTCGCGCGCAGCCAATGAAATGGTCGTGCCGGTTGCAAACACCTTCATGTATTCGCCCATTTTGCTTTCCGATGACTTCACGAACGGCGTTCTCCAAGGTTGGATGGTTGTGGACGAAGGAACCCTCGCTGCACCGTCCAAGTGGCTTGAAGGATCCGGACGTTTGATGCAACTCAGCGACATTTACGGTCCGAATGCGAACGCGACCGACCATCGCAAGGGAACATACCTTTACTGGAACGATCCACAGGCGCTGGGTTGGAATACTTACGCGCTTTCCGTGACATTCAATTCCGTTGATGATGACGGGGTTGGCGTGATGTTCCGCTATCAGAACCCCTCGAATTATTACAAGGTGGATTTGGATTCCCAAAGGAATTTTCACAAGCTGTTCAAGATGGTCGGCGGGATTGAAACCACCCTGGCCACCGAGTCCGGTGGGTATGTTGTCGGAAGCAACTATGTCCTGCGCGTCGAAGTGACCAACAGCGAAATCACTGTCCTGCTCAATGGCACAGTCCTGTTCGGCGGCGCGATTACGGACAGCGATTTGAAGGCGGGCACGGTCGCGCCCTATTCCTGGGGTAGCCAGGGCGTGTTTTTTAATACTTTGAGAGTCACCCCCCTGTGCCGTTGGCCTCGCCTCACAATCCAGAGTCCTACCAATGGCGCTGCGTTCAGCCAACCTGACCCTGTCCCCGTCGAAGTGGATACTTACGATCCCGATGGTTCCGTCAAGCGGGTGGATCTGTTCTGGGAAACCTCCATCTTGGCCACATGGACCAATGCCCCTTATTTCTTTCAATGGACCAATCTGCCACCGGGGAATTACACCCTGACAGCCCAGGTTGTTGATAACGCGGGCCTGATCGGAATTTCCACTCCGGTCAATTTCGTGGTTACACCTCCGTCCCCCAAACCTATGTTCATTGTTCAGCCGGCGAGTCAAAACGTGCGTTCCGGGAGCGCTGCCATGTTTAGCGTGCAAGCCACCGGGCCGCAGCCGATTTATTACCAGTGGTTGTGCAACGGCGTGCCCCTGAACGGAGCGACCAACACATTTCTCATCCTGAACAACGTTCAACCCGCGAATGCCGGAACCAACACCGTGCTGGCCTCCAACCAGTGGGGAAGTGTTGTCAGCCAACCCGCGATTTTGAGCGTGGATTTGACGCCGTCGCCCGCCGGCAATATGAACGGCCCGCCTTCAGTGTGCCTTTCCGGCGTGGAAATAATGGATCCGGGGGTGCCGTTGATTTCCGTCGATGTGACCAACGTCACGGTGGTGAGGATTGACTGGTCTTCGAATTTATTGGGTTGGGCCCCGTTGCTCACCCTCACCAATGGCGGCAACATGCTTTATTTCGTCGACCCCGATGGGACCGGCCAGCCCAGGCGGTTTTACCGGGCAGTGGCGCAACAGTGAAGCATTGGCGCCGGCGCCTCAGTTCTTTTCCCCGCCGGCCAGAATGGTCTGGAAATGCGGCGGCTGTTCCTCGCGGGCAACCACACTGATTTCAATTTTCCTGAAGCCCGCCGCTTCCAGCCAGCGGTGCAAGTCGCTCTCGGCAAAACCGGGCCAACGGTCGCCGTAAAGTTCGTGCGCCTTGTCGAAGTTGTGTTTGAGCAAATCAAGAATCAGGATTTGCCCGCGCGGGCGGAGGATTTTATGGGCGGCGGCAATCGCGTCCGCCGGAATTTCGGCGTGATGCAACGCCTGGCTCAAAATCACCAGGTCAACGCTGCCGGCTTCAATCGGCGGGCTTTGCAAATCACCGAGCCGGAACTCCAGGTTTTTCAGCCCGTTCTTTTTCGCCTTGGCCGCGCCGAAAGCAACAATCTTTTCCGAGTTGTCCACCGCAATGACTTTTTTGCAGCGGCGCGCGAGCAGTTCGCTCAACAAACCTTCGCCCGCGCCGAGGTCGGCCACGGTCAGCGGCGGCAGAATGCGCAGCAGCAGATGCCCGAACGCCTGCCACGAACGGCCCGGTCCATAGACCCGGTCGAACCGCCCGGCCACCTGGTTGAAATAAACCTGCGCCTGTTCGCGTCGGCGGTTCACCACGCGCTTGAGGTTGATCTGGTCGCCGGTGTATTCGGGCAATTCTTTCGCGCCGCGAATGGCGAGTCGGATGAATTCGCCCGTGGCCTCATTGGCCTGCTGGTTCAGTTTGTAAAACGTCCGCTTGCCCTCTCGCCGTGATTGCACCAGCGCGCAGTCCGAAAGCAGGCCCAGATGCGTCGAGATGCGCGACTGGCCAAGCCGGGTGATTTCCTGCAGCTCGTTCACGGACAGTTCGTCCCGTTCCAGCAACGCCATGATGCGCAGTCGCGTCGGGTCGGACAGGGCGCGTAATGATTTCAAGGTCGAGGACATGATTGTTTGTCGTTTTCCAACGGTTTGGTGTCCCGCCTTTAGGCGGCATTGCCGTGGACACGAATTCCAACAAAACCGCCTGAAGGCGGGACACCGAACGGCGCACCCAACTTTTTCTCAAAAAGCATTTGACGCGCTTCAAATTAGATATATCATCTTATCTTGATACGTCAATATGACATTTTAAACCATTGATTCATGAGCAAAAATTACATCTTTTCCTCGGAGTCCGTCGGCGAAGGCCATCCGGACAAGGTTTGCGACACCATTTCCGATGCCGTGCTGGACGCCTGCCTCGCGCAGGACAAGTTCAGCCGCGTCGCCTGCGAATGCTACGCCAAATCCAACATCGTCATCGTTGGCGGCGAAATCACCACGCGCGCCAAGCTTGACTTCACCAAAATCGCCCGCGACACCATCCGCGAAATCGGCTACGTGAACGACGATGACGTGTTCCATGCCGACAAGGTGTTCGTGAACACCATCATCACACAACAATCGCCCGACATCGCGCAGGGTGTGGACGCCCGCAAGGCCAAGGGTAAGAAGACCAGCAAGCAGGGCGCCGGTGACCAGGGGCTCATGTTCGGTTACGCCTGCAACGAAACGCCCGAACTCATGCCCGCGCCCATCATGTTCGCGCATCGGCTCGGCCGGGAACTCACCCGCATCCGCAAGACCGGCAAGGTGCCGTGGCTGCGCCCCGACGCGAAGTCGCAGGTTTCCGTCGTTTACGAAAACGACAAACCCGTTGCCATCTCCAACGTCGTCATTTCCACGCAGCACAGCGCGGACGTGGAACATCGCGAGATTGAAAAGTTTTGTATCGAGCACATCGTCAAAAAAGTTTTGCCCAAACGGTTGCTCACGAAGAAGACCGAGTTTCTCATCAACCCGACCGGGCGTTTCGTCGTTGGCGGGCCGCAGGGCGACACGGGTTTGACCGGGCGCAAGATCATTGTGGACAGCTACGGCGGCATGGGCCGTCACGGCGGTGGTGCGTTCTCCGGCAAGGACCCGACGAAGGTGGACCGCAGCGCCGCTTACCTGGGCCGCTGGATTGCCAAGAACATTGTGGCTGCCAAACTGGCTGCGAAGTGCGAAATCCAATTTGCCTATGCCATCGGTTATCCCAATCCCGTCAGCGTCAGTGTGGACACGTTCGGCACGGCGACCGTTCCGGAGAGCAAAATCATCCGCGCCGTCAACCGCGTGTTCAGCTTCCTGCCCTCGGACATCATTGACCAGCTCAACCTGCGCCGTCCGATTTATTTGAAGACCACCAACTACGGCCACTTCGGCAAGAGCGACCCGGCCTTGACGTGGGAACGAACTGATAAAATCAAGGCGCTCCGAAACGCATTGAAATAACTCTCAACGCTCAACTTTCAACTCTCAACCAAACATGGCTGCCATCAAACTTTCGCCCCCGCGCACCAAACCCGCCAAGGTCAATGGCAACGGCGCGAAGCACGATTACTTCGTCAAGGATCTCTCGCTGGCCGACCTCGGCCGCCGCGAGATTGAAGTGGCTGAGCAGGAAATGCCCGGTCTCATGTCCATCCGCGCCAAATACGGCCCGCTCCAGCCGTTCAAAGGCGTGCGCATCTCCGGTTCGTTGCACATGACCATCGAGACCGCCGTGCTCATTGAGACGCTGGTCGAACTCGGCGCGTCCGTGCGCTGGGCTTCGTGCAACATCTTCTCCACGCAGGACCAGGCTGCCGCCGCCATCGCCAAGTCCGGAGTGCCGGTATTCGCCTTCAAGGGCGAATCGCTCGAGGAATACTGGGAGTTTACCCTCAACATGCTCACGCATCCGGGGGGCAAAGGTCCGCAACTCATTGTGGACGACGGCGGCGACGCCACGTTGCTTCTGCACAAGGGTTACGAAATGGAGCAGGGCGACAACTGGATCAACACGCCCAGTGACAATCACGAAGTCACCGTCATCAAAAACCTGCTCAAGAAATGCGCGAAGGAACGTCCGGGCTGGTTCAAGCAGGCGGTGAAGGACTGGAAGGGCGTCAGCGAGGAAACCACCACCGGCGTGCATCGCCTTTACCAGATGCTCGAAGCCGGCAAGCTGCTCGTGCCCGCCATCAACGTCAACGACTCCGTCACCAAGTCCAAGTTCGACAACCTCTACGGCTGCCGCGAATCGCTGGCTGACGGACTCAAACGCGCGCTAGGCGTGATGATTGCCGGCAAGACCGCGTGCGTCTGCGGTTACGGCGACGTCGGCAAGGGCAGCGCGCATTCGCTGCGCGGCTTCGGCGCGCGGGTGATTGTCACCGAGGTTGACCCCATCAACGCCCTGCAGGCCGCGATGGAAGGCTTCGAAGTGAAGACCGTCGAAGACACGCTGGGTGAGGCGGACATCTACGTCACGTGCACCGGCAACTGCGACATCATCACGCTGGAACACATGTTGAAAATGAAGGACCAGGCCATCGTCTGCAACATCGGCCACTTCGACAACGAAATCCAGGTGGACCGCCTGAACCACGCCAAGGGCGTCAGCAAGGTGAACATCAAACCGCAGGTGGACCGTTACGACCTGCCCGGTGATCGCAGCATTTATTTGCTCGCCGAAGGCCGGCTGGTGAACCTCGGCTGCGCCGAAGGTCATCCGAGCTTTGTGATGAGCAACAGCTTCACCAACCAATGCCTCGCGCAACTGGACTTGTGGAAGAACAAGGACAGTTACAAAGTCGGCGTCTATCGTCTGCCCAAGAAACTGGACGAAGAAGTCGCCCGGTTGCACCTGGAAAAAATCGGGGTAAAGCTCACCAAGCTGTCGAAGAAACAAGCCGACTACATTGGCGTGCCCGTCGAAGGCCCTTACAAACCGGAGCACTACCGGTACTAATTCCAAATTTCGAACCATAAACAAGGCGAACAGGAAACCGTTCGCCTTTGTATTTTTAGGACGCTACGCTTTGCTCAATATCTTGATGAGTTATAAGCTGAAGCTCCGCGGCACCTTGATGCGTACCGCAATTCTCCAGCGAAAAGGCGTGAACCGAAAGCCGGTCTGAACGGACATATTAAAGTGAATGCAAAATTCGGCCCAGCAGGTCATTGACCAGATTCTGGTGATGGATGCCCAGAGCGGGCGCCGCGAGGCATTCGAGATGCTGGTTTCGCGCTGGCAGAAGCGTCTTTGGTGGCATGCCTTTAATCTCACCGGCTGCACCGAGGCCGCATGGGACATCACACAGGAGAGTTGGTTGGATATTGTGCGGGGTCTGGCTCGTCTGAAAGATCCGGCCAAGTTTGGCTCCTGGGCTTACCGGATCATCAGCAACAAGGCGTATGACTGGCGTTGCCGAAACGGGCGCGAAAGCTCGCCCGGAATCGTACCGGAAGACCAGCCTACCCCGGCCGCCGAACAGGGAAAGCACGAAACGGCCAGTGACGTTCACGATATCCTCCGCCGGCTGCCAACCCGCTCCCAGGTGGTTTTGAACCTCTATTACCTGGAAGGCTTCGATGTGGCCGAAATCGCGGGGATTCTCGGAGCGCCCGAAGGCACGGTGAAATCGCGTCTGCATACGGCTCGAGCCGAATTCAGGAAGCATTGGGAATCGCTCGGCGCAGTTTCGCCGGCGTTGGTTCCCGCATCTGGAAAGGAAAAACAACATGAATAATGAAACGATCAAGAAAATCATTGAGGACAGCTACGATGAATCGAAAGAAGAAGGGCTCCGCTCAATTGTACGGGATTTCTACAGCCGAAGGCTGCTGTCCAGCGCCATTCTGGCGTGGGTGATGGCGGCTGTGTTTCTCGGCCTGGCGATCTTTAGCGCCGTCCATTTTTTCAAAACGGATCAAACCCAATGGCAGATCCTGTATGCGGCACTTTTCATCGTGGGCGTGCATGAGTTTGGTGTGATCCGGATTTTTGCCTGGCAGATGGCCCACCGGCACAACCTCAAACGCGACATCAAGCGGCTCGAACTACGCGTCACGGAATTGACCGAAGCGCTGAAATGCAGATAACCACCACTGCAGAAAACCGGTCTCTGCCCGGCTGCACCTGGAAAAAATCGGCGTGAAGCTCACCAAGCTCACCAAGAAACAGGCCGACTACATCGGCGTGCCGGTGGAAGGCCCCTACAAGCCGGAGCACTACCGGTATTGAATTCTGAATCAACGTAGCCGCGTTTGTGAAAACGCGGATTGCATTGACCGCGCTTTCACAAGCGCCGCTACAACAAGAGCGGACGGGAAACCGTTCGCCTCTTTGCATTTTGTCCTCTTCCGCGATTCCCTGACCCTGCCAAACGTCCTCTTGCCGACCATGACCTTCGACCTATTCAAATCGTGACTTCAGGGTCTGTTCGCGGACCGGCTTAAAGGCGCAGAATGGCGGCAGGTATTGGGGCAACCGTGTGGTTGAAATCCCAACGCGAACACGAAATCAAATGCGCCGCTTCGGCGGCAATGAATGAAAGAACAGTTATGAAACAATTAATCTACGCAATCCTTGGCGTCGCCGTTATCGGCGGTGGAATCGCATTATCTGCCAGCCGGCAGAAGAACCCGGTGGTTCCTCCGGCTCAAGCCCGGACTGAATCGTCCCCCAATCCGACGACGGAAAACAACCCGCCCGTGCAACCACTGGTTGCAACACCGGTGCCGCCCCAACTGGCTCCGGCAGACACTGGCGATTCAAGGCCGGCTGCAGTTGCGGCCGCAACTGAAACCAGCGCCAAAGCGGTTGATACCGCCTTCAACCAGGCCATCGCAACACTGCTATCTCCGCAATCGAGCCATGAGCAGAGGTGGGCGGCTTTGAAACAACTGAGCGAGTCCGGCAAACTCGATCAGGCGATCAGCGAACTCGAGCAACGGGTGGCCAGCGACCCGAGCAACGCTGAATATCTGACCGCGCTGGGCCAGGCGAACCTCCAAAAGGCCAAAACCATGATGCAGGATGATATCACTGGCGGGAGCATTTTGGCCATGCAGGCCGTTAAAAGTTTCGACACGGCATTGAGCCTCGATCCTTCAAACTGGGAGGCGGCTTTCACCAAAGCTGCCGTCATGTCACACTACCCGGTGGAATTGAACAAGGGTCAGGCAGTCATTGATCAGTTCACGCAATTGATCAATCAACAGGAAGCGCAGCCGCCGCAGCCCCCATTTGCAGCGACCTACGTGTTGCTGGGCGACCAATACCAGAAGCTCGGTCAAAGCGATTATGCCCTGGCAACCTGGCAGGCCGGTGCCGCCCTGTTTCCAGGCGATTCGACGCTCCAGAAAAGATTGGCCCAATCGGCCGGTCAATGACGGGCCGTAAAACGACGCGAAACGCAAAAAACCTGATTGACGTGCGCCGGATAAAAACCGTTGGTACCAAAGCCCGGTTTAATCATACTGACGACGTCATCATTGAAAATGACATGAACTCAAAGTCTGCATCATCGTCCGCCGATTTTAGGGCACCCCTCCCGGGCAGCCAGTATCGGGGATTCTACCTGTTCGCTTACGTGATAATCCTCCTGGCACTGGGGTTAACACTGTACTCGCACTGGGGTCATATTACAGGCATGCACGGATGGGCCGATGCCGCCCTCATCGGCCTTGTGGTGATCCAGGCTCTGCTCTACTTGTTTTTTACCGTCCTTCCCACTCTCACCCGCTGGCCAGCCTGGCCATGGTTTGGAGACCTTCGCGGAGGCCTTGTTGACCCCAGGCCATCCCGGCGATGGTGGTGGGTGTACATCGTGGCGAGCGTGGTGATAGTGCTCGCGGAGTCTCGCATTGACCGCGCTTTTCAGTGGTTTCTGTTCCCTTACATCTGCTTCATCTTTGCACGGCCATTTCGGATCTCGGTGCCAACAATTCTTGTGGTTCTGGCAGCCTTTCTCCTGAACCTGTTCGGTTGGAGCAAGCCAGCCACATGGGATGCAGGGGACTGGTTTTCTGTGTCGTTCGGAGCAGTAGCTTGGCTCTTTCTCGCATTTTTCATCGCCCGGATGGTCGTTACCAGTGCTGAGCGCGGGCGGCTGATTCTCGAGCTGCAGGCGGCGAAACGCGAACTCGAACTCGCCCGGGAACGCGAACTCGAACTCGCCGCGCTCCGCGAGCGCGAGCGCCTGGCGCGGGACCTGCACGACACGCTCGGCCATTCGCTGGTCACGTTGACCGTGCAACTGGAGGCCGCGCAACGATTGCAGGCCACCGATCCGGCGCGGGTGGCGGCGTTGCTGGCGGAAATGCAGAAGCTCACCCGCTCCAGCATGGAGGACCTGCGCCGGTCGCTGGCCAATCTGCGCACCTCGGGTCTCGGCGACCGCCCCCTCACCGAATCGTTGCGAACCTTGTGCGCGGAAGCCGGCAAACGCTTTGGCGCAGCCATTGACTGCCAGGTTGTGGAGGGCGCCGATGCTTTACCACCGGCCGTCGCGGAAGTTTTATGGCGCGTCGTGCAGGAAGGGTTGACGAACATTGAAAAACACGCCCATGCTCATCGCGTTCAAGTGAACCTGACCCTGTCACCCAAAGAAGTCATCCTGCGCGTGAGCGATGACGGCGCCGGCCTCCCGCGCGGGGCCGAAGACAAGCCGGGCCACTACGGCTTGCGCGGCTTGCGTGAGCGCGTGGAAGGACTCGGCGGCGCCTTCACCGTCGCGGCGGTGGGAGCCAACGGCACCGTCATCGAAGCGCGAATTCCTGTGATTGCCTGATGAAACCCATCCGGATTTTGCTGGCTGAAGACCAGACGCTTATGCGTCAGGGATTGAAAACCATTCTCGAACTGGAGAACGGTTTCGAAGTGGTCGGCGAAGCGGAGGACGGCAAGGCTGCCGTGAAGCTCGCGCTGCAGTTGCGTCCGGACATCATCCTCATGGATGTTCAGATGCCGCAGATGAACGGCGTGGAAGCCACCGCCGCCATCTGCCGGTCCTGGCCTGAAGCCAGGGTCATCATCCTGACGACATTCGACCGTGACGACTACGTGTTCCAAGGGGTGCGCGCCGGGGCGGTGGGCTATTTGCTCAAGGATTTGCCGGCGCCGAAACTCGTCGAAACCATCCGGCGCGTGCATGACGGCGAAGTGTTCATCCAGCCCGAGATCGCCTCGCGCACCCTGCGCGCCGCGTTGCATTCCCCCGGCGACCTGGTTGAGCCGCTGACCGAACGTGAGCGCGAAGTGCTGGTGATGCTGGCCCAGGGAATTCCCAACAAGGAAATCGCGGACAAGCTGCATCTGGCCGAAGGCACGGTCAAAAATCACGTGTCGAACATCCTCGGCAAATTGCAGGCGCAGAACCGCACCGAAGCCGCCGACATCGCGCGGCGGCGGGGACTGATCTGAACCAGGCCGAGCACTGCCGGTAATGAAAGGTAGGGCTGGCTCTTCCACCCTCCGTAGTACTGCTACGGAGGACGGGCCGAGCCGGCCGCGGCGCGGTGGGACACCGCGCCCTACCGAAGAATTCAAACAGAAGTAAGCGGAAATCCCGTTCGCCTTTTCATTTCTCGGAGCGGGGAGGTGACATCCTAAAGTGAAAGGAGCCTGGCTGCCTCGCCCATGGTCTCACAGGTGACCGCCTGTGGCCGGTGCGGGTAATGGAATATGGAAAGGATGTTCAGCCCGATGTCTTTCGCCGGATCGGGAATGACGCGGATCACCAGTCCCACGCCGTGCTGGTCACACAATTCCATCACCTTGCCGACTTGTGTCATGCAAGCGGGGTCCATGGATTCCAGCCGGGCCAGGTCCACCAGCAGGTGGAAGCCGGGCGGCAAATCGGCCAGCAGCGCCGGCATCTCTTCCAGTCCGCGCTGGAGGTCCTTGGTCCGCACCTGTTGGATGTAACCCAGGTAGAGCAACCGTTTCGCTTTGTTCGTCATGGCCAGAAACATGGCCACAATCTAAACCCTCGCGGGCCGGAATTCGACGAAAATGCGTCCATGAAAAAACGCGCTCACACACGCATTACTGCCACCAAACGAATTCAAATCTCAAATCATGAAAGGCGAACGGGAAATCGTTCGCCTTTTTGGTATTAATGTAATCTGGTCACTCCCAATCCGGTCTGCGCCTGCGTGGGGATGGAAGTGTATCAGAATTAAACCTTTCGCAGTATTGCGAAAACCTGACGAGAAGGTAATCT
>Ga0187848_10001652_pt1 | contig 18732 bp, 17 predicted proteins | sample June2016WEW_4_40_FD_132424 | JGI IMG/M metagenome (GOLD analysis project Ga0187848, IMG submission 132424) | Peatland microbial communities from SPRUCE experiment site at the Marcell Experimental Forest, Minnesota, USA - June2016WEW_4_40 | ecosystem: Environmental > Terrestrial > Soil >... | reverse complement strand
TCGATCCCATGTAAGGCGGGTTGGCGGCCACTACGTCGTAGCGCCGCGCCAGTAGGTTGAACAAGATCAGGCCCTTACTGGCGGATTCGCCGAAGAAGGCTTGCACCGCATCGGCAGCTTGCGCCTCCGCTTCAAAGTGCGCTTGCAGCCGGTTTAGCGCATCTCGTTTCCACTGGTCGTAAATCTCCACGGTTACGGGCAGCGAGCCCTGAATCAGCGTCGGCTCAAACAAGCGTGTCTGCACCGCCGTGCCCTTCTTTTTGTCCGCCTCCTCCTTCAATCGCCGCAACACCGCGTCCACCAGTTCCTCGATTTGCACCAGCGCACCCAGTTCGTCCGCGTGTTCCAATCCTTGAAACACCAGTTCCAGCGCCGGACGCAGTTGATCGTCCTCGGGATGCTTTTGTAGGAACAGTTCGAGATGGTTTCGCTCCTGGGGTAATCGGATGTTAGTCGCCACAAGGTGTTCGTGAAAAGTCGTCAAGTCACCAGCCTCCAACTCCGGCGCATGTTCCTTCGCCTTCATCCACAGTGCCGCCGTGGCGATTTGCACCGACCGACCGTCAATATCAATGCCGTAAAGATTGTGGTTCAGGATCGCCGCGCAAATTCCGCGTGGCGTGAGCGTCCGTTCTTCGCGTGCCGCTTCCTCCGCATACATCGCGTAGAACAGGTCGAACGCTTCCAGGTGGAAATGTCCCGAGCCTTGCGCTGGGTCGAGAAAGGTGATCTCGCGTACCGGTTTGCGTGTGACAGGCGCGCGGTCGGCATCCTTCACGTAGTATTCCCAATGATCGCACACCTTGGAATCGGGATGCATCCCCATCCAAAGCGCGCCCAGGGAATTTTGGACGAGGAACTTCACCATGTAAGGCTCGGTGTAAAGCTGTGTGGCCGGGATAATGTCCGCGCCCTGAATCTTCGCGCCCTTCTTTGTGCGGACCATTTCAAACACGCGATCCTTCTCGTCGGCGTTCCAATACTGATACGCCCAACCAAACGAATCCGGCGCGGCGAAAACTTCATCCGTGGCCGCCTCCTGTCCAGGCGCCCTTTCGCGTCCGCTCAATAACGCAATGTTCCGTTTCAAAGCCGCAATCGAAGGCCGCAACGCCACCGCCCGAGAATTGGGATTGAAGACAACAGGAAGTTCCTGAGCGCGCCGGGTGAATTCCTCAAACAGCACGGCAAAGAGGCCATCGTCCGCACCCACACACGCTTGCGGATTTTTTTTGCCGAAGCGGTTGTGAACCAACGAACGCCCTCCGTAGGCATCCTTTTGCAGGATGACTTCATCAATTATGCCCCGGGCCTCCATGCACCGTAACGCGAACAAACGGTTCGCCCAAGTGTAAGCGGATTCCCGCACGAATTCGGAAACCGCCTCCTCACGCCCCACGCCCGCCTCCTCGCGCAGCTTCAGGTACCCATCCACCAACCGTCGGGCAGCCTTGTCCTCAGTCGAGAGCTTCAATTCCTCAACTGGCTTGGCGTTACGATTCCTCCACACCCCCAATTCATTCAGCCGCCGTTCCAGATCGCCGGCCTGCCAATCACCGTGGTCATCGTAATGGCCTTCCAGCAAGCGTCGAATCTCCAGGCTGATGCCCCGGAGAATTTTTTTGAGCTTTGGGTCCATGCGATTAGTATCGCCTGACCCCGCCCTTCCGCTTTAACCCCAACCCCGACTGATACAAGTCCGGGGCGTCGAGACGGTCACCTCCACGTTCACGCAGGATGCCAAGTTCAACGAGGAAATTGACAAGATTCCGTGCGTCATCGGTGGGAGGCCGCACCCCTTCATGCGGGCTCCATGACTTGTCCCAGTTGCTTCGGAGCAAATTCTCCAGCCCTCGACGGCTCATCGGTACGGACTCACCTTGGATTCGTTGTTTGACACCCTCCAACCACGGCCATTCATTGCTGATGGCCTGCTTCACCTGTAGCTTCGAAACCTCATCAATGGCCCGGCGGACTGACGTGGGATGCAGCAAATGGTCACGCCCCGCCTTGGGACTCTCCAACTCGTTCACGGCAGCCTGTTCAATGAGTCGCACCAAAGCCCGTGGGTATGCCTTATCCTGCCCGTCGCGAATATGATCCAGCAGCCAATTAAAAGTCAGCCCTTTGTTTTGATTGGCCCCCATGTAAAGTCCAATCAGGCGAGTCACCAAGGACTGCGCCGCTTCGGCACGATCAATTATTGGCACCCAACCAAATTGAGGGTGCCGTTCTTTGAATGAGATTTTCGCCGATTGACAGTATTGCAGCAACTCGTCTGAGGTATTTGCCAGTCGCTTCACCAGCATCGCATAGAGGTTGCGATCGCTCCAATAAAGGTCGGCGCGGTTGGCCGCAAGCTTGGGCAGATCAGCACTTAGGCTGGCGCTGTTGCGCCGGAACAAATCTGTCCGCATAAAAACCTTGGCCCGGATGCGCCGCCAACGTCGCGAGTACGAAGCCCAGAAGCTGATCAAACCCGAAATGGTTTCGCCCATAATGGGCCAGTCAAAACCGCCGAGCGTGTCTAATTCGTCGTAGCCCACAAAAATCCACCGATCTTGCGCCAATAACGTCTGGTCTAAACGGTCGAGGGCGAGCACCGTCGCTTCCTCTGACTTGACAAAAGCCGCCATGATCCGAGTGATTTCCGCGCCCTGCGGGGTCAGCAAATCTGTAAGGGCCTGAGCATCCTGCGGGGCGAGATGTGGCTGCAAAATGCGAATTAAATAGGCAAACCAGAGGTTTTGCACTTCGTTCGGCTTGAGGTTGCCTCCACCAATAAAACGCTGCAATCCTGCGACATCAGGAAAACCGGCGCCCAGAGGATACCCTTGAATCCACTGCGTCTTGCCATTTTCCAGAGGAGGCAAGCGAACTCCCGGAACAAAAGTCGAGATGGCTTGCAGCAGATTGAATTCAACCGCTGCCCGAAATAGTTCAGACTTCCCAGACCCGCGTTCGCCAATGACCAATGTTGAGTCGGGCGCAAACGCGCGGGCGTGCTCCGGCACAGGAAAAAACCGCGCACAAAACTTGTCGGCGCTCTCGCTCTCCGCTTGCCCCGCACCGCCCATATCGGACAGTCCATGGAGAAATACGTCACGTTCAGCATCAGACAACTTGCTCATTGTTGGGCCTCCAAAAATCGTTCGCAAATTCGTTGTTCCAGTAGTTGATACTCTTCATTTAATAGAGCCGGCACGACATCATCCAACTGCCCGAAGTGGGCGAGACTCTGCCGATATGAAATCGGCACGGGCCGGTGCGGCGCGTCCTTTGCAACAGCGTCCCTAACGAACCACATTGCATCATCCCCCTCTTCAGTTGGATCCTCCGCGTAATAGTGGTCTTCAAACTCATCTTGCGCCCGCACATTAAATTGTTCCTTTACCTTTTTCGCCGTCGTTGGGTCTTCCGGGACCATTGCTTCGACCAGCAAGCACTCGGCCTGTGGTTTCCCTGCCCTCACGCGTTCAGCGCCAAGACGTTCCAGAACGAGCTGAAGCCCTTGCCAGCTCTGTTCTGTCGAGGTCCCGAACAAAACATGCAGATGGGCCACTCCTCCCAAGAATATGCCGGCAGACTCACCCAATCCTGCGCGCGAATCCATCAGAATCCAGCCCGGTTTCAACTGCTGGCGGATGTGCTCCAGAAACTGAGGCCAAGGAGTCGGCAAGCCACCTTCAGTTGGTTCAAAATCCACCCGCGCTAGCTTCCCGAGATATCCGGCGTTAATCACCCCGGCAGGAAACACGAGGATCTCCCCATGGCCGCCCCCCGCCGGTTCGCGTTGTTGACTATAGTAATAGGAAGAGGATGAACCAGCCGCCTCATTACCAAACAACGCTTCGCGGCGCAGACTGTGGTAATAGTCGCTTAAGTCGACGTCCTGCATTCCAGGACGTTCAAGCAGGTAATCCACCACGCCCCATTTGGGGCTGGTTCCTGGTTCGTCAGGAGTCAAGAGATTTCCCACCCCTGGTGCATCAAGGTCACCATCAATCACCACCACGCGTTCACCCGCCCTCGCGCGCTGAATGGCAAACGAGGCGAGGCTGGTGGTGCGCCCGACACCGCCTTTAAACGAATAGAAAACCACTATAGGTGGCTGGTTCGAGCCAGGCACGCGGCTCGCCACCCAAGGCACCTCTGAGAGTTGCTTGAACCAAGCGGCCTTACTGCGATGACGCTCGGCGATTCTTAGGCGCGGCTCTTCCGGGCACGGGCGGCCCTCTTCCCAAGCTCCGTCGTAGATTTGATGATCGAGCTTGGAGATCTCTGAACTCACCATCCAAATCTCGTCCGACCAAAAGCTGGCCGCTGCCTTTGCTAGGTCCACATTTGCCATCGCGGCTAACTCCCCTGCGGGTTCTTCTCCGGGCCAAAGTATCAAGCGGTATTTACCATAAATATCGTCAAGCAAGACCGCTTTGCATGTCGGTCGACTACCAAGTAATTTGGCACAGGCTTCAACAGCGTCTTTGCGCGCCTCATCATGATGTTTGAAACTCATAATTAAATCTCTCCGTCCTTTTTGAGTTCACCAATAACCTCAATGTATAGTCGTTCGGCTTCCTTGACCCATTGTTCGGCTGTCACTGTGGGTATGGTCGCAACCGGGAAGTATCGCAGGTATTCCTTCCATCCTGCTGGGGGATTACCATAATGCAAAGTCGTCAATACTGGGTTGGTAAGGTAACGCGCCGTCTTACTTCCGGGCAGAGCCGCCAGGCGCAGAGCCTCAGCGCTCAAATCGTTTAAACGGTGTTTCCATTGCATCACCGGTGCCACATTTCCGCTTTCGACCTGTATCAATGTCTTCAGGGTACACTCAACTGCATAACCTGCCAGGTAGGCCGCCCCGTCAGCTCGATTTCCTGCGAGTAAACATTGGGCGTCCTCACAGTGCTTGACGGCGGCATCTGGATAATCTTCACCCGATGATTGTCGTTTATTTGACATTGTGCAAAATCAATTCACTCACCCAAGTTCGACATCGTTGCCAGCGGCCAACTCCTTGCGGACGGTTTGGTCGAGTTTGTCCCGCACCAGATTCCACTGCGCTTCGTTCTCAATGCGCACCGTGCTGGCGACGTCCGCCACGCGGACGCGTTTCAACGGCTTCTTTGGCTTCTCGCCCTCGGGCGGCTTGGGTTGACGCTTGTCCTTTTCCGCCTCAATGACACACGCCAACTCGTTGACCAGACGCGCGGCCCGCTCCGGCAAACTTGCCACACGCGCCACATCGCCTTCATTCTCCAGTCCGGCCAGAAAAGTATTGAGCGGAACAGCCAGGGTTTCCTGCACATCACTCAAACCTACGGCGGCGAGTTCCTCCGGCAAACGGTCGAGCGCGTCCTCCACCGTCTTCCTCGCCTCGTCGCGCCATGTTGCTTGGAGCTTCTGCAATTCCTGCTCCGCCAGCGCCTTCGAGTTCCTGAGGTCTTTGATCGTGTTCTCCTGGGCCATCGCGTGTTGGTCAACCGCCGCCTGCCAGTTTTTGAGAAGCGCCTTGCAGTTGCCCCCATCCGGCAACCGGTGCTCGACCGCGCCCAACGACGCCGTCAAACTGCGAATTTCCGTGTAAGTCTTCCCCCATGTCGTCACGAAATTGTTCAACGTGCGGATGGCGTGTGCATAGGCTTCCAAATTGTCTCTGTGCGAGTGAATCTCATTCACTCGATGCGTGGGATTGGTCAGTGCCAGGATTTTTCCAAAGACCTCCCGGCCTTCCACAAACTTCGCCGGCAGTGGCAAACCGGCCGGTTCCGCCCACAATGCCGCCCGGGCCGCCTGGTCCAGCAGGGCCGTGCAGAACGGCCCAAAGACATCGGAAATGGCCGAGGGCGTTTCGTCAATCCTGCGATTGCCCGTGAGCTTTATCACCAGCGCGCGCACTTCTGTCAGGACGTCGGCGTGAACTTCCGTTTCCTCGATGACCAAATCCACCCTGTCGAAGGAGCGAACCACCCGCAGAGCATCCTGCAATTCGGAGTCGGCAGGATTGGTGAACGGCTTCTTATTGATGAGCACCTTCAGCGCGCCCGAACGCACCAGCGCGGCGACGCCCACACGAATCGCGCCTGAATCCCAGCCACAGGGCGGCTTGGTGAATTCATCCACCAGATCGTGACCAAGGGTGCGTTCCTTCCGGCTTTGCCGGCCTGAGAGATAAACGCGAATGGAATCCAGCAACGGCGAATGCGGGTCGAGTTGGCCTGCCTTGTCGAAAATCTTGAGTTCACGCACATCGCCAGTGAGGTCCTTGGCGCCTTTCAACACATCAATGATGGCGCGTTGTTCGTTAATGACCCTTGTCGGAACGCGGTCGAACTTTGGATAAAGCGTCGGCCAATACCCGACCAGGTCCGCCCGCAACGCTTCGCTGGGCGTCTGCTCCGATTTGAACGACACCCCCCGGCTGGCCCCCCGGAAAATGATGAAGGCGTATTTCAGCCCATCCTGCAGCCCTTCATTGACGCGACGGCGGAGCTTGTCCAGTTCCACGCTTTCACGGTCCGTGGCCAGCTTGTGTGCTTCTTCGGATTTGTGCGGGTCGTTCTTCCAGACATCAATGACCTCGCGCATCGCGAGATAGTACCGGATTTGCTCGTCGAATCCCGGCACGCTCTCGCACAGGACAAAAATCGTCTGTTGTTCATCCGGACGCAAACTGCGGTTCTCGAATTCCGGCAGCTTGATCTTGCCGCCGGCCAGTGGCGAGGCCACTCGCAATTCGATGTGGCCTTCCTTCGTAATCGGCGAATCGTCGAAAAAGATGCGAACCGGAAACTCTGTCCCCTTGAATGGAACGGTTTGAAAGCCAATACCGTCCCCCGTGACGAACTTGGCAAGTCCGGCGTCCAAGTCCTGCACTTTGTATTGTGTCGCCACCTCGTTAACCTCGTCCTCAAAGGTCCGTCGCACCCCTGTCAGGAATTCATATTCTTCGCCTGCCTTTGCCACAAGCCTTGCCGCCCTTAGCTTTTCCAGCTCCGGCAGGATGCGATTGCGCAGCATGCCGAGGTCGTCTGTAGTATGCTCGACCAGCAGCCGGGCCACGTTGTCAATCGTGCGGGGGATGTAGCCGATTTCGCGAATCAGGAACAAGACTTCAGCCACGCGCCGAGTGAGCGGCGTGGCACCGGGCACCACTTCCTCAATGCGGCTTAATTCGCGACGCACGTCCGGATTGACCTCGCCGGCGGCCAGATTGTTGTAGACCTCGTCGAACGACACCACCTCGCCCACGGGAGCTTCGATGTATTTTCGTCGGCCCACAGTCAGAATGTCCTGGGTGATTGCCAGCAGTGTGCGCGTCGAACCAGACAATTGCTCGCCCCGCCCGCCCGTGCTGCGCAGGCTTTTCACGATCTCCGGCACCAGGTGAATCTGGTAGGGGAAAAACGGATAGAGCTTTTGAAAGCGCTCGTCGGTGCAATCAGGCAGTTTTTGGCTGGTATTCGAGAGCTGTCCAAGGTCGCGCAGCACGCCGGGATTCTCGTTGTAAACGCGCATCACTTCCGCCTTGCCGGGGATGTTCTTCTTGAAAAGCCGGTCCTCCAATACGAGTTCAATGTTTTCAGTCGTCAGATTGAACTTGTGTCGGAAGCGCCCCTCAATCTTCTTCATGTCGCCCTGCAATGCCCGCGCATTTTTATAAATTGAACCCATGTCCTCGTGGGTTGTGACAAACACCCAAATCTTCCCTTGTCCGGCGACTGCCGCTTCCTCGATCAAAGCCTGGAGCTGTCCCAACCGCCCCTTGTCGTCTTCGATCCATTGGCCCGATTCGTCCAGCACCAGCACCATCCGGCACGACTTGCCTTCTTTTTTCTCCGTCGCCCGCAAGTCATCCAACACCGTGCGGATGAAGAATTGGGTGTGGAAGTGCTCTCCGCTCTCCGCGTTCTTCAAAGCCTGCAAAACCTCTTCGGGGGTGTGGAAAACATCGGGAGCAACATCGCTTGCCGCCTGATAAAGCGGCCGCGCGTAGAAATTAAGGTTGTTCTGGATTTCCGCCCACGGCTTTTTCGTCAGCCGCTCCACGGCCTGGTGCAGTTCCTGCAATTTTCCCCGCTGGTCAAGCTCCGCCTCGATCACGCGCGCATAGAGGAAATTCGCGCCGTACCCTTTCGACTGGTAAAACTGTGAGAGCAACAATCGCGGCAGCGGCGTGTTTTTGCTGTCGGCGATCGTGTTCAGATTGAAACCGAGCACGCGCGACTGACAGTTTGGAATGCGGGACAGGCTACGGAGCAGGGATTCGCGGCGCGGTGCGGTGATCGGCACGCGAGACTCAAACCGTTTGCACGCGACGGTGCCTTCCAGAACCTTGTTCTCCACCAGCAGCGCCATGATTTTGGCCAGATGCGATTTGCCGGAACCGAAATAGCCGGAAATCCAAACGCCGATCTCTTCGGTCTTTTGCAGAAAGGTGTCGGTGTAGTTTTCGAGGAAATCGTCTAAATACTTCTCCAGCGTCGGCGTGACAACGTAATTGCCGATTTCGGCCGCCAGCTTCCGATCATCCTGGCGGTCGCCCACCTTGATGACTGGCTCGATCCGGTCTTCAACTGGAATTTCGAATATTTCTCTTATGCGCATGTCGATCCCGTCTGCCGTTACAGAATGTCCCCGCGATACATCAGTTCATCCCGCTGGTTGAGGAACGAATACACGTTCCGCTCAATCAATGTTCCCGGTATGAGAACAATAACCGGCCCGGAAAGAAAGCTTCGTTCTTGGTCCCACAACCGCTGCATCAGATCGCGCGGTCCCGTCGCCGGATAAAGCGCCGCGAGGAATTCGAGCACGATGACGATTTTCCCCTGCGGGGGCGGCTTCGTCCCACATTCCTTCACCTTTTCCACCAGTGCCGCAATCCACATGTTGGCGAGTTCGGTTTCGGGATTTGAACCCGGCATGGGATTGGCGATGACGTCCACGATGTTCTCTCCGCCAAGTTGCTCAACCACCGTCTTCGTCACCGCCAGGACATCAACCGTCCTGACATCGAATTCGGGTTTGAGTGATGTGGCCATTGCGCGCCATTCTCGCAATACCGCCGCCTCCGCTTCCGGAGGATACACGATTCCCAAGAACGGCGCGCCGGTTTTCCGGCCAATGTGGTCGTATCGGCTTTTGATGGCCTCGACGGCCTCTCGCAGTTTCCAACCCCAATCAACTGGTGCGTTCATTGGCTTTCCCCCGGTTTCCGGAGCAGTTCGAGTATCACCGTGCGACCGCTCTTTTCAAAGCGAATCCAGCGCTTTTGCGACAACTCACCCAGGGCTTGAGCGACTTCGGATTCCGACCAAAGGAACAATCGCCAGTCCCGCGCTTCCACGATGGATCGCCCGTCCTGGCCTTCCGCCAGCAGGATGCAGAGCAGATGAAAAGTTGTTTCCGGAGCAATCACCGGCTTTTGTATCTGCTTGCTGTAAATCCCGCGCAGCAACCCGAATTCACGGAGCGCCGTGAGCGTGTTCGAAGCCAACTTGGCCCTCGTGCTCTCGCGCCACTTTCTCACCTGCGGCTCTTCCGCGCCCTGGTGCTCCAGAAATTGCAGCACGTCCGCCTGGGTGATGTTGGTGCTCCGACTTCGCCACCTCTCCCAGACGGGGCCAGCGACAAACTCAAAAGTAAATCGGTCGCGCATGGTGTAATACAAGTACGCCAGCGACAAGAACTCGGGCGACCTCGCGCCTGTTTCGGTCGCTTTGGCGAGCGACTGAATGCTCCATTCCCCTTCCGGCCAAAAATACCGATGGGTGAGCGAATCAAGAATCCGTTGCCGCGTTTCGTACGACGGTTTGCGCAGTATTTCCCCATCACGAATTGCAATTCTCGCCTCACCAACCGTCAGGCCTTCGTGAATCGCGCTGAAAACCGCGTGCGCCTCGTCCACCAAAGCTCCTTTGGAAGTGTTGCGCGCCGAGAACGGCGACCGATCCCTGGCTCCCGACATATGGGCAAGGCTCTGGTTCCGTGAATGTCGCGATCCAGAATCATTCGTGGCGACAACCGGTTCAGTTCTCAGCATGGACGAAACAGTCATCATGGCTTCATTGCACCAGTCTTAACCAAAGAGCGAAGTTTGGCAAGAAATGGGCACGCTTCCGAACTCTGCCGAATCTTGCGGCACGGAGCCCGACTGGTTTCGGTTGTTTTGCTCCATGAATATTTTTGGTGGGGGCAGGGAAGTCCGCTTTATCCACATTTGGAGCGCGCCCGGACTTGTGGGATACAGAAAGCGCGGTTTGCCGACGCCAGAACAATTGGCCAAACACGGGGTCCGATGGGCCCCCACCGCACCCATGCCGCGCACTACCTGTGGCGGACGGCCGATTCAGCCGTCAATCCGAATTGGTAACCCCTCACCCGGCCTGCAATGTCGCGCGGAAGAGAGCCAGCAGGCGGTCCCAATGGTGTTCAGCGCCTTCCCGCTGATAGACCGGCGTGTCCGCCACCGCCCAGCCGTGCCGGGTGCCCGGATAGACCTCCGCCTGATAATCCACTCCGGCTTTGTCCAAAGCGGCAGTCAGACGGTCCACCATCTCCGGGGTCATCCAGTCGTCGGTCTCGGCTAGACCGATATGGAGCTTGGCGCGGATTTTTTGCGCAAGATGGTGCGGACTATCCGGTGAATCGGCTCCCAGGCCGCCGCCATGGAAGGACGCGCCAGCGACGATGCGGTCCGGGTAATGAGCGGCTGCCCGCATCACGATGGCGCCGCCCATGACCGCCAACGCGCACAGCGGCGGCTATTACGCCTGGCCCAAGTGGCTTTTCGACGCCGGTTGCAAGGGGTTTCCCGGCGCGACACTGCACCATCGCCAGCGCCTACCACATGGACATCATGCGCATCGCCACGGCGTCGCCGCGCGGTTTCCAGGCGGAGATGACGTCGTCAATGAACTTCCTGTTGTATTGGCCCTCCTGCGGCTCGACATCCGCCCAGTCGAACCGGATGTATTGGAGGCGTTGGGCACGATGTTCCTTATTTTTTATGGCGCGCGGCGGGTTCGGATTTCTTGTTGGGCGGAGGTTGCGGGATCAGTTCAAGGAATTGATTGGCGCCGGAGCTTTTCCTCTTATTGTGTGTGGCCCAATGATCCACCAGCGCGTTGCTGGCACGGGCCAGCCAGCGTTCGTTGCTGGCCAAGCCCAGAACGCAGTCGCGGGCGAAATACTTTGGGGCGTTCGCGGGGGGATTTCCCAGCGGATTGAGCAAGCGCGCAGCCATCAGCACCGGCAGGTGCGTTTTGTCCATTCCCAGCAGGGCCGCTGTCTGCCACGTCGAAAGCCGTCCGGGCAGATGGCGCAACGTCAGGAATTCCCTGACGGTGAGGGAAACCACCGATACGGACTGTTCATTCATGTGGCTCCGCCTTCAATCCGCGCGCCGGGAACGTTGAATACAATGCCGGCGGCGGCGATCCGACCAGCGGCGGCCGGGCCATCCCGCGCATCGAACCGAATTACGCCGACCCGATCTACCTTGCCAAGCATGGCGCGTTGATCGCCACGCTGGGAAAGCGTTATGACGGCATTCCACGCATGGAATTGACGCTCCTCCCTCTCGGGAAAGTGTCTTGGTCGTGTCGTCATTGGGTCTCATGATTGCCCCATGCCTTCCCTCGCAACATTGTGGTCATCGCCGTTAGCATCAGGCGGGTCTTGCACCGTTTGAGCAAGGGATTCCCGAAACCTTTCAGGCTCAACCTGTATCGAGGGAACGAGATCGTCTGAATTCGGTGATGATTCCCGCCTGGCAAGAACATACCCTGAACGTGCGAACCGGCGTTGATATTTCTCTGGAAAGTGTACGGCTTTGGGGCACTGGTCCCGGCGGCATTGAAAACGGAGGAACTCTGAACGTTTTCCGCCGTGCAACCCGCGCAACACCTCGCCAACGACTAATGCAGCGGCGATTGCCCCAACGAAAGAGGTTGATATAGCCTTCCCGGCCAATGTTCGAGCGACGATGCCACAACGTTCGTCCGGCTGGAAAGCCTTGATCAATTCGGGGGCCGCTTCAGCATCCGTTGCGACACCCCAAATTTCTTCAGGCTTCTTGGTAGCGTCCGGGAAAGTGTGCAAGAATATATGGTCAAAATTTGCGATGTCCCCACCGATGCCTGCTTCGACAATGAGGTCAAAGCCTGGTTTTTCCAAAAGTCTCCTTGCGGCTGCCGAATCAAAACCGCACAGCGCCACGAGAGGCTCGTCATCGTTTGGCACGATGCGGAAGTCGAACGGTCTCTCAATTATTCTCGTCCGCAGTCTGCGATTCTCCATCCACTCCGCGCAGAGGCGGGTCTTCAATCGCCCGACGGATTCTGCCGAACACAGAAGCCCGGTGCCAAGGTTGGCAACCACCACACGATCAAAGTCCTGTAGGAAAAACTCTGCCTTCTGCGGCTTCGCGAAAGGCAGCAGACCGAGCGTCCAAAGGTAGGCCTGACCAAGATGACCGAGGCCGAGAATCCAGAGTTTTTGCGGAAGATATTGCAAATCTGGTCCGTCAGATCCTTCTTCACGCCAGTCTGCGGACAGATCCCAAAGCGAAACCCCTGCACTGTCGTTATGGTGCCGTATGTCAATTCCGGCGATGCGGAGGAACCCCTTGGCGACGGCGAGCGCTCCGGCAATTGTGCCACCCAAGGCGAAATCGATTGGGCTTGAGATGCAGATGGGCGCTGTTGCCGGGGAAACTGCACCCCGCCAACCGGTCGCTGAAACCAGGAGATCGTCGGCTTTTGGATAGTGGGGCTGCCCGAAGAAGATCGTTTGAATCATATCTCCGGCGAGCAGGGGCTCTAACTTCGCTCCGAGGTGGGAGCAGATCGCGGCAAGAGACGGCTGACCGGGCCACGGAAAACGGCTGGGAACGCCTTCGGGTATCACTACATGAACACCTCCGTGAAAAGCTCGTTTGCCCGTATTTACCGCCGTGATCAATGCTGCTTGCAGAGCTATGGAGCTTGCGATGCTTTGATTACAGACCAGGTTTAGCCGAAAGGACGCCAGCTTGTACATGGCCTCTTCATATGTGATGCCATATCGCTCAATGAGCGCCTTCGCCAGCCGGCATGTGTTGTCTTCAGTGAGTTCTGTTTTCATAACATTGTGATTTTGACCACGCCATCGCGCCACTCGTGCTGCCCCAAATACTCGTAAATTCCCGCCCCTCGGAGGCTTGGCCACTTGCGGGAGGCAAAATTGGGCAGGATTACCGCGACGTGTCCAGGTTGGGCAACCGCCGGGTTCGATCGATCAGAACAACTCTGTGCCGTGGAATTTGTGGGATGGGTGTGGATATCGCCGATGACCTTGAGTTTGTGCCTCGCGCAATAGTCCCAAAGCAACACGAAGGCTCCGCCTTTAATGATCACGACACCCGTGTCCAATGCTGACGGATCAAGGTCGTCGTAACAGATGAACGCGGACACTTTGGATGATTGGCCAAGGAGGAACGCTCCACTTTCCCGACGTCCTTTGCTGCGGCGGCGGAGTTCAGAATAAAGTCGCCGCCAGAGGGCAAATGGAATTTTAAGTGCTTTTTTCTGCATGCCCAGCGGGGTTAAGACAATTATGCACAAATTCTAAATACCGAACGAAAGTGAAACTGGATTTCCACCACCAAACGGGATGAATGGTGGCCCATGTCTCATGGCGTACCATAGCGATGCGATCACAGGGGGCGTAAAGCGCCGAGCCGTTCCAACCGGAATTGAACACTCGTGACACATTTCCGCCACCTTTCGGCCATTCCTTGGAGTCAAGCCGTGTGTTGAACTGCACATTCCATGGACAGGACGTCGGCGCCTGCTGCGGGTAATTCTGTAGATCGAATCGCAGGAACACCCCTCCGTCCGGCGAGAACTTCTTGGCCGATTGAATCCAGAAAATGGGGTTGGGCCAGACAATGTCCTCCGGCCCCCCATGCAGCCTCCATTTGCCTCGCGCCGCCCCAGCCAGGAATGCGTCGGATTCCAGGTGGTCTCGGAACAGCGTTTCGTCGGGTCCCATATCTCAGCCCTCCACAAGAACCAGTGGGGTGAGATACAGCGCCAGCGAACACGAGCGGGCCACCAAAGTCCCGATGTGGGTCCCTGGTTCGAGCGGTTGCCTCTTGGCATCGGTGCGGAGCACCTTGTCTTCGGCGTCCTGCCCGCTTAGACCGAATTCCTTTAATGCCCATTTCAGGACTCGGCCCACCGTTGCCGACGGGGCGAACATCTTCTCTTTCGTCCCGTTGTAATTGACCGTGACGGAGATGTGGCGGCACTTGTGGCAATGGAGAAAAGCCCTCTCTTGTACCGCGCAATCCCCCAACTTGCGGGAGTGGTGAAGCGGTTCATCCTCGTCTTCGAGAAAAACCAACATTTCTCCACCGGGCTCGATTTCACCATTGGCGTGGGCCGCTTTAAGCAGGTCCGCCACCGTTGCCTCAAGCTCCAGTTGAAGCCGTTTGGGGGCAACCGCTCCGACTGTGGTCACGAATATTTCGATTGTTTTCATTTTTCCAATTTTTGTTATCTTGTTTCGGACAGCCCTTTTGGGTGCCCACACCCATTTGGGTGTCACGCGGTCACTCGTATGCGGCCTGGGTTTGGAACCAAAATGAGACGCCAAAATATTTTTTCGCCCGCTTGGTCTGAACCGCCCCGGCAAGACGAGCGGGTCTACGGAAGGCACCAATATGTCGACGACAATAGAAGCAATTAGGTTTGATGAAGACGTTGTGAAACTTGGCCTCATGGGCAACGACCCAGAGCGCGAGCAGGCCTTGGAATCCGTTTACGAGCATTACAGCCAGGACATTTTGCGGTTTTTGGAAAGGAAGCTGCCAGGCCTTCCCACCGACCTGGGGGTAAATGCGATGCTGGATGCATTTAAGGCGCTCAACGAAGAAGTTCTGGCCCACACGTTCGACTACGATAAACCACTGAGGAACTGGCTTATTCGTGTCGCCAGGAACAAAGGAGTGGATGAACTCAGAAGGATTTCACGCCGGACCCTTGGAAATTCGGAGTTTTTTGACACGGTCGGAGAGTGTTTGGCGAACACGGAAGTGGGCCGACAGTGGCGACTTTATACCAAGACCCGGGCAGCGAACGAAATTGCACAGGAATTCCGTGATTTTTTGTTAACCCTCCCCCCGGTCCAACGACAGGTTGGCCAGATCATGGCCGATTCGTTTCCAGATGCCATTCCCGAGGAGGAGATTTGCGACGAGATATTCCGGAGAGTGGGAAAAAGGCCAACTGTGGTCCAAGTCAAAAGCGCCAAACGAGAGATACGGAAGAAGTTCAAGGGTATTTTGAACAAGTGAAAGTGCAATGAATTATGAAAAATGACAAACCAGAGAGCCGGGAGGAGATGGCATTGGACGCCCTTTTGGCCGCATCCTTGCGGCAACCAGAAGAAGCGCCCGTCACGGATGAGGAAATTGGAGTGTTTTCGGAATCAAAGGCCCCCCTGTCGGAAGAGGCGAAGGCCGCCTTGAAACATATCGGCCCGGATGCGGTGAGGCGCCTAGTCCTGTCCCAAGACCAGGCGGAGACCACTGAAATGGACGACGTGGCATCGGCCCCTTTATATGCAGCCATGAACCGAAAGAATGCGGCCGGTCAGCACAATCCAAAAACGGAGGAAGAGTTGGAGAACAAGCGGAAGGAGATCCTGGCGCGGTTGAGGCAGAAGCGGGGTAAGGATAAAAAATGACACTGGGCCAGATCGAACGGGTGGCCGAGGATGTTCTGACCGGTTATGATTGCGGTGCCCCCCCGATTGACGTGTTTGGTATTGCGCGAGAGGAAGGGATTGAACTGGGACCCGGCAACTACGGCGACGATTTCAGCGGACGGATTGAGTACCACCGGGATGTCGGGAAGTTTTTCTTGTTTCACCCGGATCCTGAAACGGCGCGGCACCCGGCCCGAATGCGATTTTCGGTCGGACATGAATTGGGACACTACTTTCTGGATCATCACCGGGAGCTTCTGATCCAAGGCGCAGCCCACAACTCAACGTCTGATTTTATTTGCGAGGACAACCTCGAGCACGAAGCCGACGAGTTCGCCGCCGCATTGTTGGTCCCGGGATTTGTAATGAAGCGGAGGCTGGCCAAGCGGTCTTTTATGACCTTATCGGAAGTATTGCGGATGGCAGATGATTGTCGTTCGTCGGCGACCAGCACGGCGATCCGGTATGCGAAGTTTACCCGAGAGGCGTGCGTTGTGGTTATTTCGGAAGGTGGCAGAGTTGTTTTCTGGGTTCCTTCGGAAGAGGCCGGCGCTATTGGCCTCAGATTCTTGTCGAGGGATCGTGTCGTCCCCAGCGGTGCGCCGACGGCCATGGCCTCAGGTGAGGAGGGCGGCGTTCGTGAGGGTGTAATTGGATCCGTTCATTGGTTCCCAGATCGATCACGCGAACTTGACCTGTGGGAAGAAGCGTGCGCATTGGGCAGCACTGGGCGGGTCCTCACGTTGCTTGCGCTGAACAACACCTGTTAACCAGCGGATTTCGGCGGATTTCGGCGGATTTCGGCGGATTTGCGCTTGCCAAAGAACATGCTGTGATCATAATTCGGCAGTTTTACACATTGGTCCTCGTGGCGGGGATCTTTGTTTTGGCTGGATATTGGCTGGGGTGAAAAAAACGTTTAATCCTTATCTCACATGCTAAAGAACAGGCAGTTTCGGCGGGACAGCCTGGTTTCGAATCAGGCGATGAAGGCGCGCACATGGATTTCCTCAAAGCGGGGACAATCGACTATCCGGGAATCCTTGGCCCGTGCGCGAGCAACCACGGAGCGCTTGGTCAGCGCCCGCCTTGTCAATCAAGACAGCTTGCATGAGCCGATCACAAGATAAGGATGCGAATGCCCCACGTTTTGGAGGTGATCCCTTACTCGGTCCGCGCATTTAAGCGTCTGCTCTCCCGTAAGTCCGCGCCTTATGTGGTTGATGCGAAGTCCCACACGCATTATTTCGAGGCTTACTTTGAACGTGTCCGCGCAGCGACAATCATTGTCGAACATGAGTACATTGATCGGGATTTCCTCGAAGATTTTGCCGGATATTATGTCCGCTGTTTTCCGGAATACGAACGGAAATGTGCGAGGCTGCACTTTTTTAAGGCACGGTTTTCCCGCCGTGACTTGTTCAAGGCACTGGACGGGTCCGCTGCGGTCGCGGACCGCCTTCAGCGTGCTTATTTGGGATTTGTAGTCGTAAAACCTCTGCCCCAGACCATCGTCGGGCGGACTTGCCTGTCGACATATCCAGAGCAAGGAGGGCGGGCGTTTCCCATTACACGGACTTATGACGCAAATCTCTGCGGCCTTAACCTAACAATCAAGTCTTTGGCGTATCAAGAGCAGGATCGCGTGGCAGCGGCCTGCGCGACCAGTGCGCTTTGGTCTGTGTTCCATGGTACTGGGAAGCTTTTCCATCATCACATTCCCTCTCCAGTCGAGATCACCCAGGCCGCCAATTTGGTCGTGGCGTCCGGGAGCCGAAGCCTGCCAAGCCAGGGACTCAGTGCCAACCAAATTGCAGCCGCGATGAGGACAGTTGGCTTGGAACCTTTTCACATCAACGCGTCAAACGATTACGTTTTGAAGAGCACGCTGTATGGCTATTTGCGCGGCCATGTGCCGATTCTGCTGGGGATAGATCTCTATGAAAAGGATGGTGCCGCTTTTCGTTTCGATGGAAAGCACGCTGTTGCCGTAACGGGATTCCACCTGCGGCCCCAAGAACCGGCTCCGCACGGGGACACAGGTTTCCTCCTCCGAGCTTCGCGCGTGGACAAAATTTACGCGCATGATGACCAAGTCGGGCCGTTCGCGCGAATGATCTTTGACGGCGGCACCGTCAAAAGCAAAGGGAATCAGGACCTGATGTCTCTTTCAACTTCTTGGGGCGATCGGAGGGGAAATGTAGGAAAAGTTCGCGCTGTCCCGACGCTGATGTTGGCCCCCCTGTATCACAAAATTAGGATTCCGTATGAGGCGGTGCATGACCTCGTGGTCAGGTTCGACAGTTTCGTGGAGAGCCTGCGGCCCATTGCGCCGAATATTCTGCCTGGACGGCTGAAGTGGGACATCTTCCTAACAACGGTCAACGAGTTCAAGACGGATCTGCTGAAGAAACGGGACCTTCCAAACGCGTACAAGAGGGAAGTCCTGCAACAAAGCATGCCGCGGTTTCTTTGGAGAGCTTCTGCCGATTTGGGCAACGCGACGGTGTTCGATTTCCTCTTGGACGCGACCGATATCGAGCAGGGTAAATTGTTTTTGCGTGCCGTCGAATACGACCCAGCAATAGCGTTTTTCTTCCGATCTGTTTGCCAGGAACCGATGCTGAGGCGGCTGTTTGAGGGCAAGCCAGAGATTAAAATTATTGATTGGTTTGCGGCCCAAAAGGGCACTCTGTAATATCCTTACGCCACGTTGGTCATCTCCATGCACCCGAGACAGGTCGCCGCAACGGTCAATCCTTGTATTCCGAGCTTTCGTTGGTTTATGTGATTTCCTTTCCAATGTGCATGATCAGCTTCCATTTCAACCATAATTTTTTGCTCGCGGACGAATCCAATGTTCACCAACCAGATGGCCGCCGCCCCCTTTTGTTTCTTGCCAACGATGGACGCGACCATGGCGGCGATCAGCGGTTGACGCTCTGCATGCCTGCTTCCGGGTAACGCATGCCG
>Ga0187848_10001648_pt1 | contig 18745 bp, 14 predicted proteins | sample June2016WEW_4_40_FD_132424 | JGI IMG/M metagenome (GOLD analysis project Ga0187848, IMG submission 132424) | Peatland microbial communities from SPRUCE experiment site at the Marcell Experimental Forest, Minnesota, USA - June2016WEW_4_40 | ecosystem: Environmental > Terrestrial > Soil >... | reverse complement strand
CCGTGCCGAAGAAGCCGCGCCGCGTGGCCTCGGCCAGGATCTCGGCCAGGGCCGCTTCGACCCGGGCCGTCTTCTTCGTATTCACCGGAATTGCTTCGCGTGTCAGCATGGCGTTCAACATAGCACTTTCGCTGGCCCGATTTCAAGACTTAGTTTCCCGCCACGCGCGGATTTGCGTCCGCGGCCAACGGTCCGCCGGGGATTTCGGCCGCAGCGGCCGCCGCGCGGTCGGCGTGCTCCTGGGTCGGGTCCAACCCGTGACGCATGGCCATGGTCTGGACCGACATCGCGCCGGCGCGGACGAGGATCTGGTCGGCCTGGGCGTCGCGGAGCCGGTCGCGGACGGCCAGGGTGGGCGCGGTGGCCCGCAGGTCCACCAGGTCGAGGGCCTCGATCGGCAGGCGGCCCGCGCGGACTGTCCCCGCCACGACCCGCCACAGCAGCTCCAGGTCGTCCTCGATCATGTCGTTCTGCAAGCGCTCGAACATCTTGACGGCCGGGCCCTCGGCGACCATCGTCGAACTGTAGTTGGCGTTGCTGGCGTCGCTGGTGAGCATGAACTCGGGCATGACCAGGCGGCTGGCGATGGCCCGCAGCTCGGCTTGGAGGACGGCGACGTAGCGGGCGGCGTCGATCGCCGCCGCGGGGAACTCGTAGTCGGTTCCCGCCGTAACGTCGAGGATCGTGCCGGGGGCATAGCGGCGGAAGGAGCTGGTGCGGCCGCCGATGGCGCGGGGGATCTCGACGTCGGCCCCGTCGCGGACGAACTGCTCCAGCGCCGCGCCGGCGGCCGACTGGTGCTTGCGAATCAGGGCGATCGCCGACTGGATCTGGGCCATGGCGCTCATGTTCCGCAGCAGCTTCTCTGCCCGGCGAAGGTTCTTGCGGACGGGATAGAACAGCGGCAGCCCGCGGCGCACGTTGGCGTCCACGTTCGCCTTGCGGTGCTGCATGTTCTGGGCATCGACCAATTGACCGTCGATCCAGTAGCCCAGCACGGTTTCCACGTCGTCGGGCTCGGTCTGAATGCCCATGGCGGCGGCCGGATCGGCGGCGGCCTGCGGCGGCGTGGCGACCTGGCCCGGCTCGACGAACCGCACCTGCGCGGTCCCGTCCGCGGCCAGGAACAGCCGCAAGAAGCACTCCCCGTCGCGGTCCTTGCGGCGGACGATCTCCTGCTGCCGCTGGTGCCACTTGTTGATCTCGACGAAGTCGTCCAGCACGGCCTGGACCGCGCGCACCAGGGGTTCGGGAGCGGAGCCGGGCTGCCGCGCCGCCGCCCGGTAGGTGTGGCCGCTGCCCACGATGTACGAAATGCGGTTTTCGTGCCCGTTGATGGCGTACTCGTTCGTGACTGCCAGGAGGCGGCACTGCGCGCGGATCTCGTCCAATTGCAGCTCGTTGAGGACGACGCGGGCCGTGCCCAGCGCCAGGGGATCGCCTCCGGCCGGCGCCCAGCGGGCGCCGTCCACGTCCCACAGCACGTCGTCGGGATCCACGAAGTTGTCCCACAGCTCGTCGAACGCCTCGGCAAGCCGCTGGTGGAGGCGGGCGAGCCGCGCGCCGGGCGCAGGCTGGTCCGCCGCGTGCGGTGGTTGGGCCTCGTTTGCATTCATGGCGCGTGCTCCTTGGACCGAACAGGAGCACACTAGCACAATCGCTGGCCCGATTTCAAGACTTATTTTCGCGGGACGTTTTCACTCGGCGGCTCGGGGGCGCGGCGAACACAGCGGAAGCCGATCGCGTCGCGGGCGAAACAGGCGTCCTCGAACCCCGGCTCCTCGCCGGCGCGGGCCGACGACCGGCAGCCCTCCGCGCGGGAATTCCACGCGCCGCCGCGGAGCACGTATTGCTCGCCGTCGGCCGGACCGCGGGGGTTTACCTCGGGGCTCTTGGCATAATAGCCCGACTCGTAGACGTCGTTGCACCACTCGGCCACGTTGCCGTGCATGTCGTACAGCCCCCAGGCATTGGGTTTCTTTTGGGCCACCGGCTGCGTCGTTTTCCCGGCGTTCTCGCGGAACCACGCATATTGCGGCAGCCGGCCGGCGTCGGCCCCGAAGTTGTAAGGAGTCTCGCTGCCGGCGCGGCAGGCGTACTCCCACTCCGCCTCGGTGGGCAGCCGGTATCCGCTGGCCTGGAAGTTGCATGTGGCGTCCTGCTCGTCGTAGCAGGGCACCAGGCCCTCATCCCGCGAGCGAAGGTTGCAGTACCGCGCCGCATCGGCCCAGCTCACCTGCTCGACCGGCCGCTCCGCTCCGCGAAAATGCGCAGGGTCGACCGGCACCAACCGGTTGTATTGCGCCTGGGTCACCTCGGTGCGATCCATGTAGAAGGCGTCGATGCGGACTTCGTGCGGCGGGGCCTCGTCGGGCTCCCCCGCGGCCGAGCCCATCTGGAAGCGACCCGCGGGCACGAGCACCATCTCCGCGCCGGTCTTCGTCCGGATCGTGGGCAGGGCCACCGCCGCCGGCCCGGCGTCCTCCGCATCCCGGCAGGACGCCAGTGAGGCCAAGAGCAGGAAGAAGGCTGGAAGCCGGGCACTTCTCATGGCTTCTTGCCCGGGGCCGGGAGTGCCCAGTCGGGCTCCTTGTTGGACTTGCCGTCCGTGGTGATGGCGACCCAGCGGTTCACCCCGGCGGCGTCGGCCACGCAGATGTTCCAATCCTTCGCCACCATGCCGACCATCTCCGGCGGGAAGCCCAGGCTCTTGCCGTGCGGCCCGCGGGAAAACGCCAGGTACTTGCCGTCGGGCGACCAGTCGACGTGATAGACCTCGATGGGCTTTTGGCTCTTCATCACGTCGCGCTGCCGCACGACCTTCGGCTCCGGGCCGGCAAAATCCAGCTCGCCCACGCGGAGCGTGTAATCGTCCGCGCCCCAGGCGACCTTGGTGCCGTCGGGACTGACGTCCGGCCGGCAGCCGGGGATGTGCAGATTGTAGAACGCGTCGCCGTTAGCGGGAATGGCCAGGATGGCGTGCCCGCAGCCCATCCCCGCATGGACGGTGCTGACGAACCATTTTCCATCCGCCGTCGCGCACATGTTGTAGAGGTGCTGCAGCTTGCCGCAGGGGTGCGGCGTTTCGCGGCCGGTGGCCAGGTCGTAGACGAACATCCCCCGCGTCGCATAGTCCAGGATCGTGAACTTCTCGGACTCGCCTTTCGCGTAGACGATCCCAGTGCCGTCGGGGGTGAAGAAGGGCTCGCGGGCGTTCTTGGCCACGAGCTTGCGGCCGGTGCCGTCGCGGTTCATCACGTACACGTTGCGGACCTTGGCGTCCCCCGCGCCCTCGTCGACCACGAACGAGATGCGGGTGCCGTCCGGCGAGACGTGCGGGTACATCTCGTTGACGCGGGGCGTGTTGGTCAGGTTCACCGGGTTCGAGCCGTCGGCGCCGACCTGGAAGAGTTCCCAGTTGTCGCCGCGCCAGGTCTCGTACACGATCTGGTACGGGACGCTGCGGAGCTCCTGCTTGAGATCCCCGGCCGGGTCGGCCCCGGCGGCAGCGGCGCCCCCGGAGAGCCACGCGGCCGCCCAGAGCGCCAGGGTCGCGGCGGCGGCGATCGTTTCGCAGCGAAAGGCGGTCGATAGTCTTCTCATCGGCGGAAACTCCTGGTTGCGGAAGGGGAAAAGGACGTCCCGCGTTTCAGCGTAGTACACCTGCGGCGGGGACGCAAGGGCGTCGCCGATCGCGCGGCGATCGCGCGGCGCAAAGACCGATCTTGACGGGCTTTCCGGTCCCCGCGAGCGGCTCGCGCGGAGGTCCGAAAAACCGGCCTTGACGCGAAAAAAGAAATCCCATATCCTCCGCATCTCATGACTGCTCCGCAGGGCAAAGGAGTGCCGCTGCGGGAGACCCCTGGGGACCGGATCTTTTTCATCCACGTGGCCGTGCCTGCACTGGGGATGTCGCGCAGCGACATTCCTGCGGGCCGCGAAGCACAGGGCCGCTTACATGGACGTAGGCGGCTCGCTTCGGACACACCGTGCGCGCTTGTCGCGGCGCTTGGAGGTCTGCCCCCCTTTCCTCCAGCGCTGCGCAGGGGCGTCCAATCGCTCCCGGAAAAGTGAGTGTCCTTCGCCCCCCTGGGACACAGCCTTTCCGGGGGCCTTTTTTTTGCGCGGGGAGGACGGGGCGACCGACCCGCCCACCGCCGACCGAACCCGCCGACACAGTCGGCGGGCTTTTGGCGCCTTCGGCACCGCCCACTGCCCACTGCCTTCTTGCCACGTCCAGGACGGCGGAATGTTGCCGCCGGGCAGCATCGCCGCAGACCGGCCGGGGTCAGGATGTCGGGGCCGTCTCGCAAGTCCTCTTCTCTTTGAGACTTGCAGCAGGTACCGAGGGCCCAACCCGCGGCAGGCGCGAGTTGGCACCGCGTTTGCTCTGCTGTTCTTCCAACTCTTCCTCCTCCGTTCCTTTCTCCTCTAGCCCGGGAGAGCCTTGGTCCCCTCAGGCTCTCCCGGGCGGTTTGTCTTGTCAGCCAACGCATGCACGCTCGTCAACTGGTCGAATTGGCCGGCATCCTGTCGGCCGAAGGCCCCGTTTTGGTCCGCAACATGCAGCGGTTGTCGGCCAGCGGTCTGGAGCAATACTGGATCGCGTCGAAGTGCCGGCTGGACCGCTGGTCGCGGAGCCTGCGGAGTTTTTCGGCGGAGGCCCACTCCCGCGACGGCACCGCCCGCCGCGCCCAGTGGCCCCACGTCCGCGGCGTGCTGGAGGAGATTCTCACCGGCGAGGTGCTCACGCGGGTGTGGACGGCCTTGGCATGCCTGTGCGACCGGCGGCACGGCGTCCAAGACTCCGAGGTAGTGGCCCGGAGCGTCTTGATCGGACACCTGGAGGCCCGGCACCGCGTGTTGCTGCTCTTGGTCAGCGGGCCGGGGATCGAGGTGGACGCGGCGGTCAAGCTCAACCATCTGCTCCGCCGCGTCGAGCGGTGGACGGACCTGTTGCTCGGATACCTCGGGGGCCTGGGAGAGGTGGGCGATCTGGCAATCGACCCGAGCCGCGCCCGCGACTTCGCCACGGACCTCGCAGCGCGGAACCGGGCCTGGGGACCGCGGGCCTGGCCGCTCGTGCTGGCTTCCTTGCGGATGGCTTTTCGCGAGGGCCTGGCGGCCGTCAGCCCCAACGAGGACCTCAATCAAGGCATTGCTTCCGCCATCCTGGCCTGCCTGCCCAGCGAGCTGTTCGACTCGACCGGCCAGTTCCAATCGCTGTGGCTCCTGCGGCTCTACAATCTCACCAACGACGTGGAGGGGATGATCGAGAACCTCCTGGGCCCGTCGCCGGCGGCCGGGGCGGGACGCGGATCAGCCCCCCGGCGGATCGAGCATTTCCGCCGCTACCCGGAGCGGTAGGCCACGGAACGGCGGGCAAGCCCGCCCGCTAAACTGTTCACTCCCCACTGCCCGGGCGCGGGGCGCTAATCCTTCTTCTGCTCCGCGGCCACCGCGTGGCAGCGGACGTAATGGCCCGACAGATCCAGTGCCGCGGGCGACTGGCGGCGGCAGATCTCCATGGCCAGAGGGCAGCGGGTGTGGAAGCGGCAGCCCGGCGGCGGGTGCAACGCACTGGGAATGTCCCCGGCCAGCACGGTCCGCTTCCGCCGCGTGGCCGCATCCATGACCGGGATCGACGCCATTAGCACCTTGGTGTACGGGTGCAGCGGGCGGGCGTAAAGCTCCGCGCTGGGGGCCATTTCCACCAGTTCCCCCAAGTACATCACCGCCACGCGGTCGGAAATGTACTCCACCACCGACAGGTCGTGCGAGATGAACAGGTAGGCCAGCGAGAACTTCTCGCGCAGCTCGACCAGCAGGTTGATGATCTGCGACTGGATCGACACGTCCAGGGCCGAGAGCGGCTCGTCGAGCACCATGAACCGCGGCCGGAGCACCAAGGCCCGCGCCACGCCGATCCGCTGCCGCTGGCCGCCGGAGAACTCGTGCGGATAGCGGTCGCGGCAGCCCGGGTCGAGGCCGACCTGGCGGAGCACCTCGTCGACCCGCTCGAGCCGCTCGCGGCGGTCGCCGAGCCGATGGATGATCAGCCCCTCCTCGATGATCGAGCGGACGGTCATGCGGGGATTGAGCGAGCCGAAGGGGTCCTGGAAGACGATCTGCATGTCGCGGCGGAGGCGGCGGAGCCGCCGGCCGCGGCAAGCGGCGATGTCGCAGCCGTCCAGCTCGATGCGTCCGGCGGTGGGCTCCATGAGGCGGAGGATGGTCCGTCCGGCGGTCGTCTTGCCGCAGCCCGACTCGCCCACCAGCCCCAGGGTTTCCCCCGCGCGGATGGCGAATGTCAGGCCATCGACGGCCTTGACGTAACCGGCCACGCGCCCCAGCAGCCCGCGGCGAACGGGGAAGTACTTCTTCAGGTCGACGACGGAAAGCAGCAGGTCAGTCATGCAGCGGAAGTTCTCCGGCGAAATGGCAGCGGGCCCAATGGCCGGGGCGTATCTTGCGCAGGGCGGGCTCCTCGGCCTCGCACCTGGGCTGGCGAAAAGGGCAGCGGGGGTGGAACCGGCAGCCGCCGGGCAGCCGCAGCGGGCTGGGGACCATGCCCTGGATCGTGTCCAGGCGGCCCCCTTTCGCGCGGCCGGGCCCGGGTCGCGACTTGAACAACAGGTACGTGTACGGGTGCAGCGGCTCGCTCAACAGCGGCCCCACTGCCGCCTGCTCGACCACTTTTGCGGCGTACATCACCGCCACCTCGTCGGCCATCTCGGCCACGATGCCCAGGTCGTGGGTGATGAACAGGATCGACATGCCGCCCTGGGCCTGGAGCTGCCGCAGAAGGTCGAGGATCTGGGCCTGGATGGTGACGTCCAGGGCGGTGGTGGGCTCGTCGGCCACGAGCAGCTTGGGGCACGAGGAGAGGGCCATGGCGATCATGGCCCGCTGCCGCATGCCGCCGGAGAACTGGTGGGGGTAATCGCGGGCGCGGAGCTCGGGATCGGGGATCTTGACGGTGCGGAGCATCTCGACCGCCCGCCGCCGCGCTTCCGCGCGGCCGACCCCCTGGTGGATCCGAACGGCCTCGGCGATCTGCGCGCCCACGGTGAACACCGGGTTGAGCGAGGTCATCGGCTCCTGGAAGATCATGGCGATGGAGCCGCCGCGGATCTTGCGCATCTCGGGCTCGGCCAGATCGGTGAGCACCAGCGGGCGGCCGTTTCCCGCCAGCTCGATGCGGCCGGCGGCGATGCGGCCCGGCGGCCCGATCAGGCGGAGGATCGACAGCGCGGTGACCGACTTGCCGCAGCCCGACTCGCCCACCAGACCCAGGGTCTTGCCCCGCGGGATGACCAGCGAGACGTCGTCCACCGCCCGCACGACGCCCTCGTCGGTATCGAAGAGCGTACACAGGCGGTCGATGGTCACGAGCGGGTCGGGCATCGAAGGATGAAGGATAAAGGATGAAGGATGAAATCAGCCGGCGGCTTACAGCCGCCGGAAGTTGGTAGAGTGTTATCTTCTCAGTCTCGGGTCCATGGCGTCGCGCAGGCCGCTGCCGACGAGGTTGAACAGCGTAATGGTCAGGAAAATGGCAAGCGAGGGGACGATGATCAGCCACCAGTAGGCGTAGTTGTCTTTACCCAGCTCCAAGAGCGCACCCCAACTCGGCGCGGGAGGCGGAACGCCGAAGCCCAACAGGCTCAGTCCCGCTTCGATGCCGACGGCGTCGGCCACGCCGAAAGGGGCGGCCACCAGGGCCGGCGAGAGGGCGTTGGCCAGGATGTGGCGGAAGATGATCCGGCCGTGCGAGGCCCCCAGGGCCCGCGCCGCTGTCACGTAGTCCATCGACCGCTGCTTGAGCACCTCGCCGCGCGTGAGCCGCGCGATCGAGGACCAGCCCGTCAGGCCGATTACCACCATGATGATGTAAATGCTCCGCCCCAAAAGAGCCACGAGCGTCAGGATCAAGAAGAATGAGGGGAAGAGCATCACGACCTCCAGCACGCGGCAGATGGCCATGTCGATCTTCCCGCCGAAATAGCCGGCCGTGGCCCCGAGCACGATGCCGATGGCCAGGTAAATCCCCACGGCGACGAAGCCCACGGTCAGGGAGACGCGGGTGCCGAAGATCATGCGGGCCAGGACGTCGCGGCCGCCGTTGTCGGTGCCCAGCAGGTGCGCCGCGGCGTCGGTGGCCTTGGTCCAGGTCTCCGGGTCGGCCTTGCGGTAGCCGGGGGGCCGAAACCGCGCGGGCAGGTCGCGCTCCGCGGGGCCGAAGGGGATCGGCGCGTACAGGCCGTGGCACTCTCCGGGGTCGTTGTGCTCCTCCTCGGCGAAGCTTCGCGAGTAATAGACATTCTCCGGCCGCAGGCGCGGGAACAGGGCGAAGGTCGCCACGAGGGCCAGGATGGCCAGGGCGTAGAGGGCGGCGGCCAAGAGCACGCGCTGCCGCCCCGACCATCCTGCGGACGGTGCCCGGCCGCGCCGCCCCAGGAGCACGCTGAGTACCGCTGTCACGACCGCCCAGGGCACCAGGGCCACCAGGGCCATGTTGAAGACGAAGTCCACCGGCTGCTCGGGGTTCCACAGCCCGCGGAACCAGGGATACAGCGTCGCGCCGTGATCGTGGAACACCAGCGGCTCGTCGGAGGCCAACAGGGGCGCCAGCACGGCCACCAGGAACAAGGGCCCCAGCAGCCACAGGGCGATCCACGCGGGGCGGTTCTTGCGGAACTGCCGCCAGACGATATCCAGGTACGCCTCGCCCTGGGTCATGTCGCCTGCCCCTCCGCGCCGAAGCTGATCCGCGGATCCACGAGCACGTACAGCAAGTCGCTCAGCAGGATGCTCAGCATCACCAGGATGGCCTCGACATAGACCATGGCCATGACGGTCGGGATGTCCTTCAGCAGGATCGATTCCCAGCTCAGCATGCCCATCCCCGGAATGCCGAACAGGTATTCGATGAGCACGCTGCCGCCGAGCATGGCGGGCAGGAAGCTGGCAAACAGGGTGACGATCGGGATCAGGGCGTTGCGGAAGGCGTGCTTGAAAATCACGGTTCGTTCCGGCAGGCCCTTGGCCCGCGCCGTGCGGATGTAGTCCTGCCCCAGCACGTCCAGCATGCTGCCGCGGGCGTACATGGCCATGCCGGCCAGGCTGAACAGCGACAGGCAGACCACCGGCAGGACGAGGTGCCGGCAATAGTCCAGCAGCCAGGCCGCCCAGCCGAGGTGCTGGGCTCCTTCGCAGTGCAGGCCGAGCTCCGGGAACCAGCGAAGGTAGTCGCCGTAGCAGAAGAACACCAGGAAGAGGATGCCGGCCACGAACGGGGGGACGGAGTACAGCAGGAACAGTCCGAGCGAAACGGCCCGGTCACCCCACCCCCCGCGGCGGACCGCGCAGAAGATCCCCAGCGGCACGGCCAGCAGGTAGATCAGGGCCTCGGAGAGGATCATGATCGGGGCGGTCACCAGCATGGCCCGCCAGATCTTCTCCAGCACGGGCTCGCGGGTCTTGACGGCCGAGCGGCCGAACTGGAAGGTGGCCAGGCGGACGAGCATGTGCGCATACTGCGTGTCGGCCACGATGGCCCAAAGCTTGACGGCCGGCCCCGGCCGGAGCTGCTCCTGCCGGGCGGCGTACCAGGCCAGCCAGTTCTCGGCGACCGTATGCACGAGCTTGCCGCGTGCCTCGCGCGGCACGTCGGTCACCAACGGCGTGCCGGCCAATTGCCGCAGCCCCAGAGCCGCCACGACCTTCTCCTGGAGGGTCGAGTCACCCAGGAGTTTCTCGGCAAAGAACCGCGCGTCGCCGGGCGCGAAATCACGGATGCCTTCCAGGAGCTTCCCCCGCGCGGGCTCCGCCACCAGGGCCGTGAACCGCTCCGACACCACGGCCAGACGCTCGGGTAAGAGCGGCGGAAACTTCCCCTCGAATCGCTCCCACCACGTCCGCCACGTCGCCAGGATCGCCGGCGTCTCCGACTCGGCCTGATGCCGCGAATAGGTGTAGACGAACGGCTCGGGCACCATGCCGTACAGGGCGCGGATTGCGCCGATCTTCTCCCGCAGGTCGGCCTCGGGCGACTGGAGGATTGCCGCGGCCGCCGGCGCGCCGTACAAGCCCGTGTCCTCGCAAAAGACCTGCACGTATGCCTGGACGGCCTGGGCCAGCGCCGCCTGCTGTTGCTTCTGCTCCTCCCTGTCCTTCTCCTTGTCCCCCTCGTTCTCTTCCGCTTTCTCCTTCTCCTTCAGCGCCTCCAGCCCCTCCAGCCGCTGGGCGAACTGCGGCACGCGAAGCTGCTCCAGAAATCGCCGCCGCCCGGCCAGCTCGCCGTCTTCGCCTTCGGCCATTTGCGACAGTTCCTTGGCGATGTCCTCCTCGCTCATGGCCAGGTAATGGGCGGCCACCCGGACCGCCGCCGTGTAGTCGCGGAAGTAGTTGAAGTTCAGCACCAGCGGCTTGTCGAGGCACAGGTCGCGCTTCTGGATCAGGTACGCCTCGCGAGTCTGACTGGTCTGGCCGCTCACGCCCGTGCGGCCCGCCTTCAGCAGCAGCGGGTCCCCCGGCGCCAGTTGCATGATCAAGAACGACACGATCGTCACGCCCCACAGCGTGGGGATCATCAGCAACAAGCGGCGGAAGACGTAGGTCCACACGGGGAACTAAGGATGAAGGATAAAGGATGAAGGATGAAGGGATGTCCGTGCGGAAGCAGCGATGAAGGCCGGCGACACGCTTGCGGTTTCGCAGCCCCGTGTCTTATTCTCCCAGGATTCTCGGGCGGCGGCTATACCACTCGCTGCTGTCGAAACAGGGGCGGATCAGGTAGACCTTCAGGTTCTCCAGCCGGGCGTCGTAGGCGGCCGTCTCCTGGTCGGCGAAAAGGAACGTGTACGGCTGGTCCTCGTAAATCACCCGGTGGATGCGGTGGTACAGCTCGACCTGCTTCGCAGGGTCCAGCGCGACCCGCAGCTCGTCGATCAGTCGGTCGAGGCGGGGGTTGCTGTAGCCGCCGGAGTTGGAGCTGTCGGGCACCTCGGCCTGGCTGCCGTGGAAGGTCTGATAGGGGTCGTCTTTCCAGCTCATGGCCCAGCCGAGCATGGCGGCGTCGAAGTCCTTCTTGTCGAGCTTGGTGAGCATCAGGGCCCATTGGACGGGGGCGATATTGACCTCGACGCCGATCTTGCGGCAGTTGTCTTTGATGGTCTCGGCCACGGCTTGGAAGCTCGGCGCTTCGGCGCGAGTCAACAACTCGAAGGTCGCGCGGACGTCGTTGCCGCGGACCTGTTTGCGGCGGACGCCGTCGGGGCCGGCGGCCCAACCCGCCTCGTCCAGGAGCCGCCGCGCCTCGGCCAGGTCGTAAGCGATCGGCGGCAGGGCGGGGTCGCAGGCGGCGCTGCCCGGCAAGAACGGCCCGGAGATCGGCCGCGCCAGCCCCATGAAGATGTGTTCGATGATCTCCTGGACCGGCACCGCGTGGCTCAGGGCCAGCCGGACCCGGCGGTCGGCAAACAGATCTCGCTTCAGGTTGTAGCCGATAAAGCGGTACTGGGGATAGTCGTAAGCGATGAGCTTCACCTGGCCGGCGAGCACCGTCGGGCGGCGATAGCTCTGCAGGAACTGGTCTTTCTGCGAGATGTCCGCGAAGTCCAGGGCGTTTTGCAGGACCTCCTGGGTCATGGTGTTGGAGTTGAGGATGCAGCGGAAGACGATGCGGCTGAAGTAATAGGGCCGGCCCCAGTAGTCGGGGTTCCGCTCCAGCACCAGCCGCTCGTTGCGGCGCCACTCGACGAACTTCATCGGCCCGGTGCCGCACATCACCCGGCTGGCCCAGTGGTTGTTGAACCCGTCGGCGAACTCCTTCGACGCGTAGTCGGTCGAGATCGGCTCGCCGCTCTCGTCGACCGAGAACACGTGCTCGGGAATGATGGGAAAACCGGCCAGCGTGAATTCCTGGGCCAGGAAGTAGGGCTTCGTCCAGCGGATCTTGACCGTGTAGGGATCGATCACGGTCAGGTGGACCTTGGCATGGTCCGGGGCCTCCGGGTCCTCGAAATAGTTGCGGATCGGCGCCGCCTCGACGTGCTTGTTCATCACGCACTCCAGCGAGAAGCGGACGTCGCGGCTGGTCATCTCCCGTGCGGGCAGCAACTCGCCGCTGGGCAATTGGACCGGGTGCCAGCGGACGCCCTTGCGGAGGTGAATCGTGAACTCCAGCCGGTCCTTGTCGAACTCCCACCGCTGGGCCAGTGTGGGCAGGAGCTTGTCCGGATCGCGGAAAGTCGACGTGGCCAGCGTCTCGTAGACCGTCCGCTGAAAATCCTCGCTGGCCGTGTCGCTGGCGGTGATGGGGTTGATCGTGTCGGGATCGTCGGGGTAGGCGAGGATCAGCGTGTCGTCTTCGGCGGGCCGGACGCTGCCGGCAGTCAGGTCGCGGCGGACGCTCTGGCCGTCGTCGCCCGGGACGGGTAGCGGGGCGGCCGAGGGCTCGGCGCGACCGTCGCCCTGGTCGCCGGCGCCGGCCGTGCAGCCCGCCAATGCGGCCGCCCAGAGCAGTGCCAGCCAGCGGACAGATGTGCCGAGCGACATGTTGACGCTACAGCGCCGGGTCGTGGGAAAGTGAAGTTTAGCGGGCGGGCTTGCCCGCCGGGCGAATCGTGGATCAGCGGTACTCGGCGGGCAAGCCCGCCCGCTAAACCTCATTCTCCCCGCCGGCGGCGCTGGTACTGGCGACTGGCGTCCTCGAGGATGCGGCGCTCCTTGCGCGTCAGCCCGCCTTCCCCCTCGCGATGGATCTTCTCCAGGATGCGGTCGACTTCTTCCTCGGGAACGGTCTGCGGGTCGTCGGGCGCGTGGACCCGCAGCCGCGGGCGGTGGGCCCAGAGGGTACCCCGCCGCAGCCAGCGGGTGGGGCCTTCCACCAGCCGGCCGAAGTTCCACCGCTGCTGATAATAGACGAAGGCCAATGCGGCGCCGGCCAGGTGGACCGCGTAGGCAATGCCCGCGTTGTGATCCAATCCCCTCTCGCTCAGCCAACCCATCTGTCCCAGGATGTCGTACCCCACCACGATGATGCCCAGGACCCAGGCGGGCATGGGCAGCACGAACATGAACAAGAGCATCCGCCGGGGGAAGCACAGCGCGTAGAGGATCACGACGCCGGTCACCGCTCCGGACGCTCCCAAGAGGATGAAATCGGTGCGTTGGTCGAGCCCGTGCAACTGGTTCACGACCGCCCAAACCACCGAGCCGAACACCAACAGCACCAGGTAGATCCGCGTGAACTCCCGCGCGCCGTACAATGCCTCGACATCCCGGCCCAGAAACCACAGGGCCAGCATGTTGAAGAGGATGTGGGTGAAATCGTTGGGGTCGTGGACGAAACCGCAGGTGAGGAACTGCCACCAGTCGAGCGGGTGCGTCAGGGTATTGGGGTACCCGGGATCGGCGATCGCGTTGACGTGGACCGAGAGCCAGTCGGCCAAGTGCGCGTCGCGGAAGAGAACCTCAGCGACGTAGACCGCCGCGTTGATGCAGATCAGGACGACGACGGCGGAACGGGGGGCGGTCCACCGCGAGCCCGGCCGCTCCTGGCGATAATAATCGCGATCGTAGATGCCCACTCCGTTACCGATTCCCCGCGCCGCTCTGCGCCATCGTCTTGGTTCGGGCGTCGATCCACCTGGCCGCCTGCACCTGGAGATTGGTGATCTCGGCGGCTATGCCCTGGTTGCCGGCGATCAGCTTGGCCACCCTGTCTTGGATGGCGGCCAGCCTCTGTTCCAGCAAAGCCCGGAAGCCGCCTGCCGCCCGCTGCTCCTTGGCAGCCACACCGTACTCGGTCTTCAAGGAGGTCACGTACTGTTGGGCGAACTGGACCTGGCGATCCGCGTCGTCCTTGGCGTCGTTGAGGTACTTCTGGTCGTGCTCCAGCACCGCGGTCACGTCCACGAACAACGTGTGATCGGTCTGGTACGACCGGAAAAGCTCCTTATAGTCGCGGAGCGGACGGACATACTTGCCGTCGACCTGGCACTGCTTCGGGTCGTCGGCCCTGGCCGCATGGCCGTCGCGGACATATTCCTCCACGACCTCCTTGGGCACGATGTCCTTGGAAAACAGGGCCCGCCTGTCGTCCTCCGGGAGGTCGCTGAAGGCCAGATGCCGGTCGGCGGGCATCAGCTCGTAGAGCGTCCAGGGGCCTTTGCTCCCGGTCAGCCGCTTGAGTTCCCGGCCGGTCAGCGCCATGGTCGGCGCCAGCCCGATCTTGTTCTCCGCCACTTCGCCGACCTTGAACTCGCCGAGGTACTCGCGCGGCTGCTGGTCGTCGCCCTCCTCGAAGACGTAGAGGACCATCTTATCGGTGATCTTCCCCGGGCCGGCGGCCTGTTCGACGCCCACCGCGACCTGGCCGTTGGCCGCCGCCCTCTGCGGCTCGCACTTCTGCCAGATGCGGCCGCGATTGATCAACAGCCGTTGCAGATCCGTGCTCAGCCGGCGGATGCCCTTGTTGCCTGCCTCGTCACTCTCCAACAGCTTGCGATTCTCCTCCAGTTGGGCCGTGAGCTTGTGCTGCAGGCCCTGCGCATATTCGCGCCAGCTCTTCTGCGTCTTGAGCGTCCGGGCCGCCGTGTAGAAGAAGCCCAGCGACGCGACAAAGATCAAACCCAGGAGAATCTTGTTCCATAAGCTCATACCCTAGATGATATTCAAGCGGCGGGGGCATGTCAAGAATCCGCCCTGCCCGGCGGGAATCCGGCCGACCTGTCCTGGTCGCGACGCACCATCCTAAATGGGGGTATCGCGGGCGATCTGCGCGACAGGTTGGGTGGAGCGCCGTCGCTGCGCCACCAGCGTGGGTATGGCACACAAGACCTATGGGACCCACAGGACCTGTCTTTCGGCGTGCTCGCGCGAACGTGAGCATTGCGCCGGTACTGCCTACTGCCCACCGCCCAGGTCACGGCAGCGGTTTGCGGTCCGGCTTCAGATCGGGGACCGGGACCGGGGCTGGGGCGACCACCGGCTCCGGGATCCCGGGCGGCGCTTTGCGGTCCGGCGGGGCCACGCCTGCCGCCGGAGGGCCGAATAGTTCCGGTGCCACCGGGGCGGGGATCATCTCGGCCGGCTTGGCGGCCGTGGGCGGCAGGGTCTCGGCCCGCCCCTCTTGCGGTGCCAGGCGGATCTGCCAGCCGCCTCCCAGGGCCTGGTACGTTTGCACCAATCCCAGGGCAATCTGGCCCCGCGACTGGGCCAGCAAGTCCTGCTGCTGCGCCAGGGCCTGCTCGATCGTGGCCACGCGGTTGAAATCGACCCCCTTTTGCCCGACCCGGTACTGCTCGATGACGATCTCGACGGCCTTCTCGGCGGCCACCTCGCCCTGGGCGAGCACTTTCTCCTTCTGTTGGGCCTCGAGGAACGTCACGATGCCGTTCTCCGCCTCCTGGTGGGCCGTCAGCACGGCATTGCAGTAGGCCAGCAGCAGCTCGCGGAACTTGGCGTCCTGGTAGTGGAAGTTGCCCAAGATGCGGCCGTAGTTGAGGATGCTCCACTGGAACGACGGGCCGACGCTGCCGCCCATGGCGGTGGATCTGAACAGGTCGGAGAACTTCGCTGCGTCGTAGCTCAGCGTCCCGGTCAGCGAAATGGCGGGATAGAACTGGGCGGCGGCGATGCCGATCTGCTCGGCCTGGGCGGCGGCGTCGTACTGGGCCTGCCGCACGTCCGGGCGCCGGCACAAGAGCTCGGCGGGAACGCCCACCACCACCTCCGGCGCCACCGCCGGGATCGGTGCCGCGCCGAGCCGCTCCCTCAGACTGACCGTCGGCATGCCCATCAACACGCACAACTGGTTCTCCGCCTGCCGGCGGGTGATCTCGAACTGCGGAATCTGCGACTCCAACTGCGACAGGGCGGTCTCGGCCTGGGCAACGTCCAGGTCGGTGACCGTGCCGGCGGCCAAGCGGACCTTGATGATCTCCACCACCCCGCGCTGCAATTTGGCGTTGGCCTTGACCACCTCGATTTCCTGCTGCGCCTGGCGGACCTGGATGTAGGCGGTGGCCACGTCGCCCAGCAGCGTCACCAGGGCGGCGTCGTAGGCCTCGACCGAGGAGCACAGCGAATCGTCGGCCGCCTCGATCGCCCGCCGGAACTGGCCCCAAAAATCCAACTGCCAGGCGAGGTTGAAACCGAAGTTGAAGTTGTTGAAGAAGCGGCTGGCCCCCGGCGGTATGGGCGTGTTCGGGGTCACCGCCGTGCCCTCCCGCTGGTACCCGCCGGTGACAGTCTGCGTTTGCGGGAAGAAGTTTCCCCGGGCAATGGCCAACTGCGCCCGCGCCTCCAGCACCCGCATGCCCGCCTCCTTCAGCGTCAGGTTCTGCCGGTAGGCGTCGCAGATCAGGTCGTTGAGCACCCGGTCGTTGAAGGCGGTCCACCAGTGACTCAGATCGGGCGATTCGGACCGCATGCGGGGGTCGGCGGCATCGATCCAGTGTTTGGCGACGTCGGTCTGCGGCGGCCCGTAGCTCGGCCCCACCTTGAAGCCGTTGTGGAAGTAGTCGCGCACACTGGTGCAGCCGCTTACAGCCGGCAGCAATACGACCAGCGTGAACAGTATCCGGACATGCCCTGCGCGGGGCGCGTATCGGCCGGCTGGATCCATAAGACCCCTCCTTTAAATACTTGGCGGACCACTAGGTCATGGCAGCGGTTTGCGGTCCGGCTTCAAATCGGGGACGGGGATCGGGGCTGGGGCGACCACCGGCTCCGGGATCGCAGGCAGCGGTTTGCGGTCCGGCGGGGCCACCCCTGCCGCCGGAGCCGGAACGCCGAATAGCTCCGACGGCACCGCGGGGAGCTGGATCATCTCGGCCGGCTTGGCGGCGGCGGGTGGCAGGGCCTCGGCCCGCCCCTCTTGCGGTGCCAGGCGGATCTGCCAGCCCCCTCCCAGGGCCTGGTACACTTGCACCAATCCCAGGGCAACCTGGCCCTTCGCTTGGGCCCACAAGTCCATTTCCTGCGCCTGGGCCTGCTCGACAGTGACCACCTGGTTGACAGTGACCCCCGTTTGTCCGGCTCGGGCTTGCTCGAAGATGAAGTCGATGCCCTTTTGGCCCTCCACCACACCCTTGGCGAGCAGTTTCTCCTTCTCGTGGGCCCGCAGGAACGTCACGATGCCGTTCTCCACATCCTGGTGGGCCGTCAGCACGGCATTGCAGTAGGCCAGCAGCAGCTCGCGGAACCTGGCGTCCTGGTAGCGGAAGTTGCCCAAGATGCGGCCGTAGTTGAGGATGTTCCACTGGAACGACGGGCCGACGCTGCCGCCCAGGGCGGTGGACCTGAACAGGTCGGCGAACCTCGCTGCCTGGTAGTCGAGCGTCCCGGTCAGGGAAATGGCGGGATAGAACTGGGCGGCGGCGATGCCGATCTGCTCGGCCTGGGCCGCGGCGTCGTACTGGGCCTGCCGCACGTCCGGGCGGCGGCACAAGAGCTCGGCGGGAATGCCCACCACCACCTCCGGCCCCGGCTGCGGGATCGGCGCCGTGCCGAGCCGCTCCCTCAGGCTGGTCGTAGGCATGCCCATCAACACGCACAACTGGTTCTCCGCCTGTCGGCGGGTGATCTCGAACTGCTGAATCTGCACATTCAACTGCGATAGCGCCAACTCGGCCTGGGCGATGTCCACCGGAGTGATCACAGCCTGGCCGGCGATGTGCGCGCCTTGGGCCCACCTGAACTTGACGAACTCCAACACTATCCCCTGCAACTTGGCGTTGTACTCGGCCACCTCGATTTCCTGCTGCGCCTGACGGACCTGGATGTAGGCGGTGGCTACGTCGCCCAACAGCGTCACCAGGGCGGCGTCGTAGGCCTCGACCGAGGAGGAGAGCGAATCGTCGGCCGCCTCGATCGCCCGGCGGAACTGGCCCCAAAAATCCAACTGCCAGGCGAGGTTGAAACCGTAGTTGAACTGGTTGAAGAAGCGGTTGGCCACCGGCGGCGAGTTTGGGGTCACCGGCGTAGCCTCCCGCTGGTACCCGCCGACGGCATTCTGCGTTTGCGGGAAGAAATTTCCCCGGGCGATGGCCAACTGCGCGCGGGCTTCCAGCACCCGCATGCCCGCCTCCTTCAGCGTCAAGTTCTGCCGGTACGCGTCGCAGATCAGGTCGTTGAGGACCGGATCGTTGAAGGCGGTCCACCAGTGGCTCAGGTCGGGCGAGTCGGACCGCATGCGGGGGTCGGTGGCGTCAATCCAGTGTTTGGCGACGTCGGTCTGCGGCGGTCCGTAGCTCGGTCCCACCTTTAGGCCGTTGTGGAAGTAGTCGCGCACGCTGGTGCAGCCGATGACGGCCGGCAGCAACGCGACTAGCGTGAAGAGTACCCGGAGATGCCCCGCACGGGGCACGTATCGGCTGGCTCGATCCATGAGTTCCCTCCCTGGCGTGCGGCGGCGGGGCACCCCCCGGGTCGCCGCTTTCAGCAGGCGGGCCGCCGCTGGCAAGACGCCCCCGGGCACCCGCGAAGCGGCGGCCCAAAGGGTGCCCCGTCGCCGTGCTCCAAACGCCGCGCCAGCCGCAGATCCGCCCCGAACCCGATTTCCTTGCTGCTGTGTCTTCAAACCGTCAAGAATGGCAAAGCAGGAACAATCGTCTCTTGCAGCAAGATCGGCACAGGCCGTGCAAGCGGAACAATCAGAACCCGTGTGGCGGTGAAAGCGGAAATCTCCGCACAATGGTCCTTATCGGCAGTCCTTGACCATTTCCGCCGTTTT
>Ga0187848_10001644_pt1 | contig 18788 bp, 12 predicted proteins | sample June2016WEW_4_40_FD_132424 | JGI IMG/M metagenome (GOLD analysis project Ga0187848, IMG submission 132424) | Peatland microbial communities from SPRUCE experiment site at the Marcell Experimental Forest, Minnesota, USA - June2016WEW_4_40 | ecosystem: Environmental > Terrestrial > Soil >... | reverse complement strand
TAATTTCAGTAAAGTCGCCGGCAAGCACAGTTTGAAATTCGGTGCGGATGTTCGCCGCCAGCGGTTTGACCAGCTTTTGTACTTTAACGTCAATGGCGATTACTCCTTCCTTGGTGGTGGCCCTAATGATCCCGGATATAGCGATCTCTTTCCCAATTATCTTCTCGGCCTTCCTGACTCGTATTTGCAAGGTTCGGCGCAGCACGAAAGCGTGCGCAGCTCGTCCCTTTATCTGTATGCGCAAGATAGCTGGAAAATTCGGCCTGCATTGACCTTGAACTACGGCCTGCGTTGGGAATTAAACACCCCCATCGCGGATGTCGGCAGGCGCACGCAAACCTTCCGTCCGGGACAAAACACTTCCGTCTTTCCTTGCCAACTCAGTCCCAACAACCCTTTGGTGGGGGTATTCGGGACCACCGATTGTGGGCCGGGAAGTCCGGGCGAATCTGTCTTCCCGCAAGGGTTGGTGGTGCCGGGGGACAAAGGCATCTCCGACGCCTTGACACAGACCTATTACCGGGCATTCGCGCCGCGGATCGGCCTTGCCTGGAGCCCCGCATGGAACGATGGCGCGCTGGCGAAGATTACGGGAGGGCCAGGAAAGACGAGCATCCGAATGGGGTGGGGGCTTTTCTACAATCCGATCGAACAGCTCGTGCTCGAGCAATTCAGCGGCGAACCCCCCTTCGGAGGGAGCGTCTACCTTTCCGAAACCCTCTTCAATACCCCCTTTGAAGGTCAAAACGGTTCGATCTCGCCGAACCCATTCAATGGAATATTGAATCCGACTCGTGGTCAGCCGGTCGACTGGTCCCTATTCCGGCCGATCCTGATGTTTGGGGAGCTTCAACCCAATATCCGCCCGCAATATGCGGCTCAGTATAATTTCAACATCCAGCGCGAGCTGACGCGAAACATGGTGCTTGAGGTGGGGTATGTGGGCTCGCAAGGGCATCGCTTGCTGGCCACTCACGACTTAGACTACGGAAACGCGCAAACCTGCCTGGACTTGCAGAGCCTCTCAAACTATTACGCCAATTCCAATCCTGCGCTTTCCTCCAGCCTGGCGTGTGGCCCCTTCTACGCCGACAGCTCCTTCACCATTCCGGCAAATTCCATTCCTGTCGGGATGAGTGTGCACCTTCCCTACGGGTCAGTGCCGGTGGTGTCAGGGCCCGGCAACCCTGCCATAACTTTGGTAGGGCTCCGCCGGTACTCCTCACCGTTCTGCCAGCCAACCACAGGCGTCGGATGTCCACCGGATGGCACCCCGGTCTTCTCCAGCATTTTCGCGCAGGACACCATCGCCAACTCGAGCTACAACTCGTTGCAGGTATCCCTCGAGAGGCGCTTCTCCAAAGGCCTCCAATTCCTTGCCGCCTATACCTGGAGCAAATCATTTGATGAGGCCTCCAGTTTCGAGAATACCCTCAACCCGCTCTGCTTCCGCTGCACCCTGTCCCCTTCACTATTCAACGCCGACCAGCGCTTCGTGTTGAGTTACTACTGGGAGTTGCCTGTTCCGGAAAAGCGAGGGCTGGTGGGGAAGGTTGTGGATGGCTGGGGCCTGTCGGGCATCTTTAGTTTGCAGAGCGGGTTTCCCATCCGAATCACTTCCTCGAGCGACCTGGAACTCGAGAACAGCGACGATTTTGAGTATCCCGGCGAGCCTGACTTGGTCGGGAAGTTCAGAACTCAGGACTCTCGCAAGTCCGGTTGCGCCTTTGGGACCGGCCCCACGGCTGGACCCGGCGCACCTGCATGCCAGCCTATCCCCAATCAGTTCTTTGACCCCAATGCATTCGCTCCCCAGGCTCTGGGAACAATCGGGAATGCGCCGCGATCCATTTGCTGCGGTCCGGGAATCAGCAATGCCGACCTCGCCTTGCTCAAGACGACGCGACTCGCGGAACACAAGGAGCTCCAGTTCCGAGCGGAGTTCTTCAACGCCTTCAACCATGCCCAGTTCTATGTGCCGGACGGTAATATCACGGATGGGTCAACTTTTGGTCAGGTGTCCAAGGCCCGCGACCCGCGGCTGATCCAATTCGCCTTGAAGCTCTTGTTCTGATCGCGCGCGGCCGGACCTTTGCTGGACATAACCCTGCCCTGCCGGCTGGCAGCCGCCATGCCGAGGTGGGCGCGTGCGCGTGCCTGCCATCCTGACAGCTTCTTGCCCCCTGGGCCAAATTCTTGCGGCCCTCCAGGCCTCAGTAGCCTGACACGTTTTTACGCGGATTCGGTGCCCCCTCGTTCTGCCCGAGCTGCCACCCACCCGCCACCGCCAGCTAAGTACCTTTGTTTTCAACAACATTCCCGCAATGATGGCTAAGCGCCTTTGTTTTCATAGACATTCCCGGTTCGTTTGCAAGTTTTCCACAGCGGTCCTTTGTTTTCATAGACATTCCCGGTTCGTTCATTCAGTTTTTAAAGTCGCTATTGGTGTGGCAAAGCTTAGGCAATGACATACTGTCGGGTCGGGCGCAAAGCTGAACAGGGGTGAAAGACCACGTTTTGGCGAGGCGATATAGATGCAATCCACCGTTTGGCGGATGGTTGCCCCAGCGCGGCCGCAAGGGCCGTCCCTACGACGTGATTCTTCCACACCTTCCGGGCGAGTCGTGCGTGGGGCCCCTACGGTCATGGCAGGCCAGCTCGGCATCATTTCCTAGGCTATCGGATTAAGCGTAGTTTGTCAAGAGGTTTTTCGCGCCCGGCTGACATCTTGCTGACGAATGCCAAGGGTGTGTCACCCTGGGCGCACGGATGAAGGTGGCGCAAGGCATGCGGCGAGCTGCCCAACCACTCCATAGCTCAAGCTGATCCGGAAACAAGGCGCATCGAGAGCTTCACGGAGGCGAAGGCTAGCAGCAGTGCCAGGAGGCTCCATGCGCCCGCCTCCAAGATCGGGATCAGGGCGGGAGGCAAGGTCATAGCGAGCGGCGGGGCGGCAGGTCCCGAAGCGAGTTGCGTGAAGGCCGCGACCAAAATCCACGCCAGTGCGAAGGCCGCAGCAACCAGTCCAGGAAGCGCGCGCTTCCACGGAAACGGGATCGGCGCGGGCATTGACGCCTCGCTTTGGACGGCTTCCATCACGGAGCGAGTGAAGCCGAGAGAAGCGCTGCGGGTTGGCGAGGGAGCGCCGGAAGGGGCGAAAGAGGCTTTGAACGAATACGGTTTGGCGGCGTTTTATGCCTGCGGCGCCGGCGTGAACTCGGCCAAGGCGCTGTGCGCCGACTCCACGTCCGGGTACATTCCCACAAGGCGATTGAGATGAGTTAGCTCCAGCGTCTGTTTCACATGGCCTGTGGCGCAAGCCACGGCCACTTTGCCGCCCTCACGCTCCAAAAGGCCGAACCACATGGCCAGCACGCCGATTCCCGCGCTGTCCATGAAGTTCAGCCCGCTGAAATCCAGCACCAGCTTCCTGGATCCCTGCTTGATCATGTCCCGGATAGCGTACTCGACCTCGCTCAGCCGGTTGCCCAGGACGAGGCGTCCCCTGAAGCTGATCGCGGTAATGCCGGGTGAAAGCTCGCGCGTTATTATATCGACGATCATAGCTGAATGTTCTCCTTTCTCAGAAGCCTTCCAGCATCCACACGTTGCTGTTGTAAACCATGCCTTCTATGGCGAGGTAGCGGCCGTCCGGCGAAGCGACGCTCCAAGCTACACCCAGCGGTCCCTTCTTCTCCCACAGCGGCTTGGCATTCCCCTTCAGATCCACGTAGAGCAGGGTGGTAGCTTGGGGCGACCTGGAGGTCAGGTAAAGCCCCTTGCCGTCAGGGGACCACTCAAGCTCACCGGCGAGGTTCGGCCAACCCTTCACCGCAATCTCGCTTTCGGACCCACCGGAGAGCGAAAGCAAGCGAATGTGAATCTCGGCCTCGCCCCCCCTTGAAAGCGCAAAAGTCGACCCATCGGGAGACAAAGCCGGAATGTAGTAACGCGAGGACTCTTTCGCAATAGTCGTGAGGACTTTTCCTCTGCCTTTCAACGGGTCGAAGGCCGAAAGCGTGAGCAGCTTATCGTCCGGGCTCCCCTCGAGGACCACGCAGAGGCTTGCGGGAGCACGAGCGCAGCCAAAGTATTGGGGATTCCGTGACTCCAGCACAGGCTGAGGCACTCCGCCGTTGACAGGGATGCGCATGAGCGGAATCGGAGTAGAGGGGCCAGCGGTTTTCGGCCACTCGCGGTAGAGTATCCAAGCGTCATCGGGGCTGAGTCGCGCTCCGCCGGTGTTGTGCTGTGATCCTGCAACCACCGGCTCAATGGTGTCCTGGCCGATTGCCTGCTTGTAGATACCCATTGCGCCGTTGCGATCGGATCCAATCAATAGCGTTTTGCTGTCCGCTGTCCATTCGGTGGGAAAGTCGTTAGCCTCGTCATTGGTTAGGCGGCGGGGAGGATTCAGGCGCGTGCCGCCGGCGGTGAGTTCGCCCAAGTAAACCTGCTGCTGGAACGTGCTTTTTAGGAGCACCAGCCGCTTTCCGTCCGCACGAGCGCTGAATCCCCAAATCCCCGTTCCCGCCCACTGGGTGACCCGTTGCGGCTTGCCGGTGGGCAGACCGCGACTATCGATGCCGATCTGCCAGAGATTGTCGTCGTTCGATTGCTGCGCTTCCTGCCGCGAGTAGATTATGCGCCCGTCTGGAAGCCAACAAAAATCCTCCAAATACCGGTGCGCTTCCGACACGACTACCGTACGGTTCGCCCCCTTCAGATCGCAGGTTTCGATCGACGACTGCTGTTTCTCCGGAGTGCGCTCCACCCTGATGTAGGCCAGCCGTTGCCCGTCCGGCGACCAGAATATGTTAGCGTTGCTGCTGGAAATCCATTCCTTTTCTCCCAACGCCAGGACCCTTTGCGGGTTGTCTCCCTGGCTGCCCATCACCCAGAGCTCACGATCCTCGGCCGTGCCCCCCGGTTGTGGAATGAAGGCGATGCGCGTCCCGTCCGGCGAGACCGCCATACCTGCTGCGCCCTCGCGAAGCTCGCGCGCAGATTGCCCCAGCACCGAGACCGTCCACATGCTTGCGCGCCTGCCGCCCGGTTCGTAGGCGAAGGCGAGCAACTGCGTGCCGTTGGGAAACCACGATGCAACACCCCAGTAGGCGGTGGCGGGGACGCCGGCAGGCCTTGGGATGAGGTGCTCTTCGCCAGTCGAAAGCAGCTTGACGTGAATCCCAGCCGTGTCGGAATAAGCGAGGTACTGGCCATCGGGAGAAATCACGTCGGCTATGACAGGGTTCTCGCTGGAATTGAACGTCAGGCGCTGCTGCGTTAGTTCAGTGGGAGCCTGGGGAGGACGGCGCAACAGGAGCCAAGCCGTAGCTAGACCAGCCGCCATCAGCGCCAGCGAAGCAACAGTCCCTATTACCGCCATCTTGTGCCGCTTCACGAGGCCGGCAATGATCACGGAATCCGACGTCGGTTCTTGAGCGGGCTCACGCGGTAGCGCGGGCGTCCCGCCCGCTGTCCCGCGAGCATCTTGCTCGCGGCTTGCCTGCTCTGTGCGGGAGCGGGACGCTCCCGCGACAGCGGCCGAGACGGCCGCGCTACGGGCGTCGGCGCTGCGCCCCGAATCTGTGTCGCGTTTCAGGCGCTTCAGGTCAGCGCGCAGCTCGGCCGCGGTCTGGCAACGCAAATCGCGGTCCTTCTCGAGCGCCTTATTGATGATTTCTTCCAGCTTGGGCGGCAGGCTTGGGTTCAGGGCGATCAACGGCGTGGGCGCGCGATTCAGGATCGCGTCGTGGAGGACAGCCGTGGTCGCGCCGCTGAAAGCCTGCTGCCCCGTCGCCATCTCATAAAGCACCGCGCCAAAGCTGAACAGGTCTGTGCGCGTGTCGAGTTCTTCGCCGCGCGCCTGCTCGGGCGACATATACGCCACCGTGCCCACGGCCATCCCCGGACTCGTCAGGTGCTCACGATCAATCGAAACCGTCGGCGTATCCTGTAGGGGCGCCCCTTGTGGGCGCCCCACTTGGGCGGGCACAAGGCCCGCCCCTACGGCCGTCAACTTGGCTAATCCAAAATCCAGAATCTTCGCCTGGCCGCGCGCGGTGACGAAGATGTTTGCCGGCTTGATGTCGCGGTGGATGATCCCCTTGGAGTGCGCGGCATCCAAGCCATCCGCGATTTGGATCGCCAGGTCCAGAAGCTGGTCCAGCTTCAGCGGCCTACCCTCGATGAAGTGTCGGAGCGTCTCCCCCTCGAGAAACTGCATGGCAATGAAGGGCTGCCCCTCGTGCTCGCCGATCTCGTAAATAGTGCAGATGTTGAGATGGTCCAGGGCGGAAGCGGCTTGCGCCTCGCGCTGGAAACGTTCCAGAGCCTGGCGGTCCTTAGCCAACGCTTCGGGCAGGAACTTAAGGGCAACAAAGCGCCGCAGCTTGGTGTCCTCGGCTTTGTAAACCACGCCCATGCCGCCGGCGCCTAGCTTCTCGATGATGCGGTAGTGCGCGACGCTCTCGCGGACCATGATGGGGCACTCTCCGGACGACGGCACAAATCATAGGCTTTGCCCGACCGTGAGTCAAGCTACGGCGTGACTCGACAGGAACTTCGGAATGCTAGCGCGGGTGGCGCATACATTGCCTTTTATGTATGCGCCCGACGACCACGAGCAACCCCTTTGTTAGCGCGTCCTATCCGTGGCCTTTTCTGGCTTCTTAACGGTCGCCGACATAAAATGTCCGCCGCGGCGGATCGGCGCCACCCCGACGGCAAGAGTAGCGCAGGGCCCGTGGTTCGGCCCTGCGGCTCTTCTAGCGGCGCGGGCCCTTTGCGCGCCGCACATTGGGTAATCTTGGTTTTTCTGACCTCGCGTGCAATGAAATCATCACAACTTTAACCGCGCCGTCAAAACCTACGGCGCGGGGGAAAAGCCGCAGGGCCGGAGTGCGGGCCCTGCGCTACCACGCGGGCTCATGCCTCATGCCCTTCGCGTCTCACGACCTGTTCATGAGGGCTTTTTCAACCAGTCCCGGGTTCCTATCAATCACCGTCAAGTAGGCGCGCACCGCGCTTTCTGGACGCCTGCGCCCTTGCTCCCACTCCTGGAGCAAGGGCGTGCTGGCGGCATAGCGCCGTGAGAATTCCGCTTGCCTGGACTTGTCTGGCGAAGCCGTTTCGCCGGGGCACGCGCCGACCGCCTCTACGAACTGATTTACGATGGTTGCCCCTTGCTATTCTTTTCTACGCGGGCATAATAGAGGCATGCGCAAACAGAAGAAACTGCTTTCCTATCAAATCAGCCTGATACCCGAAAAGTCTGGGGGTTACACGGTCCTTGTCGCGACGCTTCCGGGCTGCGTTTCTTACGGAGGCACCATTGAAGAGGCAACGCGGAATGCCCGAGAGGCGATCGAACTTCATCTCGAAAACCTTGCCGCGCATAAGGAACCCATCCCCGAAGATAACGAGACCGTGCCCGTATTCACAACTCTCGTTCAGGTGACACCGACGTATGTCTAGGGAACTTCCCGCTTTGCGCGCGCGGGAAGTTGTGCGCGCCTTGGAAAAAGCGGGTTTTCCCCGCTGGCGCCAGAAGGGCAGTCACCTCACGATGTTCCGAGAAGCAGACCGGCGTGCCTTAACGATCCCCCTCCACTTTTCCAAGACTGTTCCGACTTGCGATAGCGCACCAAGAACGCGGCAAGCCAGCGCAGGGCTTTCTCATCTATCTACGAGAGTCGCCACGCTTCGACCTGCCAAAACCGCGAAAGTGTTTGCACGACGTGCTCAGATCCCGGGGCGCGTTTCGGGCAGCCCCGACAAGACCTGCCTCCAATGCCAGATCGAAGCAAGTGACTGAGCCTCCGCGATCAACGAGATAGGACTCCAGCGCCTCGCGGACGACGTCGGACTCCTTTTTCCCGTTGAGGGAAGCTTGCTCCTGGAGTCCCCGGCGGAGTTGGGGGTTGATGCGGATAGAGATACGGTCAGCAGCCATGCAGCGCTTTCTCCAGTCGTCTGACATTGTAGCGCATTGTCTGACAACTGTCCGCCGCAATGGCTGGTGGTGTCATTTGGAGTCCGACAACGCTCGAATCGTCGGTCATTCCCGCGAAAGCGGGAATCCATTCGGCAAACCTTCGGAAATGCGCCTTAAAAGGACTAGATTCCCGCTTTCGCGGGAATGACTGCGCTCCAAATGACACCAGCACCCCTGATCGGAGAAACTTGCCTCCACGCCGAAGATGTGGCTAACCTTAGAAATGGGAGGTGCAAGAGATGACTCGGATTACTGACACTCCAGCGGTATCCCATGGCTTTCTCTTGGATGGCCAATGGCTCTCGGAGGGAGAAGCCTTGGAGGTGCGCTCGCCTTTCGACCACCATCTGGTGGGAACCACATTCCGCCCCCGGACCGCGCATATTGAGATGGCGATTCAAGCTGCCGTGCGGGCCTTCGAAGTGACTCGCAAGCTCCCATCCTACGAACGCCAGCGCGTCCTGCAAAGCGTTGCGCAGGGCATCACAGACCGCCGCGAGGATTTCGCCCGGACGATCGCGCTGGAGGCGGGGAAACCCATCCGCACCGCCCGCGCAGAGGTGGAACGCGCTATCTTCACATTCAACATCGCGGCGGAAGAGAGCACGCGCATTTACGGCGAATGGCTTCCTATGGACCTGCAAGCGTTCGCGGCAAGCCGCTGGGCCATGGTTCGCCGTTTCCCGCTGGGACCCATCGCGGCCATCACTCCTTTCAATTTCCCGCTCAACCTGGTGGCGCACAAATGGGCGCCGGCAATGGCGGCGGGCTGCACGCTGGTGCACAAACCTGCTTCGCAGACTCCGCTCTCCTCGCTGCTTCTCGCCGAGCTGGTCGAGCAGGCGGGATGGCCTCGAGGCGCCCTGAATGTCCTGCCGCTTTCCAGCCGCGATGCTGAACGCCTGGTCGCTGACGAGCGTTTGAAAATGCTGAGCTTCACCGGCAGCGCGGCGGTGGGCTGGGACTTGAAGAAAAAGGCCGCGAAGAAACGCGTGACTCTGGAACTGGGCGGGAACGCTGGCGTGATCGTACATCACGACGCAGACCTGGAATATGCCGCCGAACGGTGTACAACCGGAGGCTTCTCCTACGCCGGACAGAGTTGCATTTCCGTGCAGCGAATCTTTGTTCACTAGAGTGTCATGGAAGGTTTTCTGGCTGCCTTCCTGCCGCGCGTTCAAAAGCTCAGCATGGGCGACCCCCTGGATGAAGCGACGGATGTCGGCCCCATGATCAACGAGGCCGACGCGCAGCGCGCGGCGGATTGGATCAACGAAGCGATGGCCGACGGGGCGCGCCTGCTGTGCGGCGGCAAGAGAAACGGCCCGTTTCTCGAGCCCACCGTCCTTACCGGCACCCAGCCCGAACAGCGCGTCAATTGCGAGGAAATCTTCGCGCCGGTGGTCACCGTTGAGCCGTACGACGATTTTCGGGAGGCCGTGCGACGGGTGAATAACTCGCGTTACGGTTTGCAGGCGGGAGTGTTTACGCGCGACGCCAAGCTACTGTTCCACGCCTATGATGAACTCGAGGTGGGAGGCGTGGTCGCCGGCGATGTGCCCACCTTCCGCCTCGACCACATGCCCTACGGCGGCGTGAAGGATTCAGGGCTGGGCCGCGAGGGCCTGCGTTACGCCCTCGAGGAGATGACCGAGCGAAAAATCCTCGTGGTCAACTTGCCTTAGCGGAGGTTGTCCGTGGTCAAGGTTTATTCCAGTCGGATCACGGCGATTTCGGGCTGGTTGCCGGTGCGCATGGTGGGGCCCCAGGTGCCGGCGCCGCTCGAGGTGTAGACCGTATAATCTCCCTCAACATACAATCCATAGTAATACCTCCGGTAGATTAACCGCGAAATGAACTGAATGGGAAGGATCTGGCCGCGGTGGGCGTGCCCGGAAAGCTGTAGGCTGACGCCCGCCGCCTTCGCTTCCGCGATATGGGTGGGGCTATGGTAGAGCAGGATCGAAGGCAGGGCAGAATCGAAACCTGGAAGTTTTGCGATTGCCCGCGCGAAATCTTTCGAGTGGCCCCGCTCGGGGTAGCTAACGCCGATCACCTGTAGGCCGTCGATCACCACCCTTTCGTCGGCCAGGACCCTCACTGGAGTGGTGCGCAGCGCAGCATAGGCGCGCTCGACGCCCAGGTAGCCCTCGTGGTTTCCGGTCACAAAGTAAATCCCCAGCGGGGCCCGCAAGGCGTTGAGCGGGGCGACAAGATCCTCGAGCTTTCCATCGGCCCCGTCAAAGAGGTCGCCGGTGATGGCCACCAGATCGGGGTTTTCGGCATTGACCATCGCCACGAGGCGGGAGGCGAAACTTGCGCGCAGGATATACCCCAAATGCAAGTCGGAAAGCTGCACGACTTTTCTCCCTCGCCAAGCGGGCGGCAGGTTCTTGATCCGGACGGTAAGGTTGCGGGCGCGGGGATGATAGGCGTTCCATAGGCCGTAGGCGGAGTACAGGCAGGCCAGCGCCACAGCCCCCCAACCGAAGATGGCGGGGCTTGGTGAAGGCGTGAAAAGTTTCGTGGTTCCCCAGGCTCCCCAGGCGAGCGCGAGGGTAAGAATCATCGTCAGCCCGACACCCAGCCACAGTGCCGTGCCGAAGTAGAGCGCGCGGGAGAAAAAGTTATCGGTCCAATGCGCAAGGATGGACGAGGCGATGAAGCTCGCGGGGAGGAGAAAGAGAATCCCCGCCAGCGCGGCCCGGCCCGCCGGCGCGGCGATGCCAAAAAAATGCGAGACAGAAAAGTAGATAAAGTAATGGCTGAAAAACAGGATCGAGAGAGCGATTAGGATGAAGAACGGAATGACAATGTAGCCTCGTGACATAAGGTTTCGCCGCATAGCGGTAAGCCTGGCATTCTACACAACCGCGGGCTGGCGCAGAGCGCAGCTCTGCGGCCCAGAGACAGGACTGAAATCAGGCGAGCCGGTCACTCTCAAAAAGCTTGGCGCGACGATGGGTGCTGCTGGTCAGGGGTTGCGTTCGTCCGTGGTCCATTGCCCGCTCTAGCGAACCCCCGACGCACTGTACGCTGTCAGGTCCAGGATCATGGAGTTCTAATCCGCTTGACGACTTCCAGTCCTAATTGCTGGAAGTGTTTCACGTTCCAGGTGTAAAGGGTCTCGGCCCTGGCCTTCTGAGCGCACCGCGCCAGCAGTGCATCATACGTAAAGCGGCTCGATGGCGTTCCTCTCGAATCTGGTGCAGCGTGTCATTGACCACCGAGGCGGGCAACTTTTGCCCCGTTCGATAGACCCAAACGCCGCGCTCCTTCTGTAGGGGGGTAGTGGCCCGGAGCGGGCGCAAGGTAACTTGCTCGCCCGAACTCTCCACCTCCAGCGTGTCGCCGGGACTTAGTTGCAGCTCGTCGCGCAACGCCTTTGGTAACACCATGCGGCCAGCCTTGTCCAGAGTGAGTTTAGCGACCATGATGGTAGTGTACAATGGTACATGCCATTTGTGAATACCATGCTACAAACCAGTGCGGCGTCGCCGGACTGCCGAGCATCGACAACTGAAGGAGGGTTAGCATGAACATAAGTAGCATTGTCGGCGCACTCTCAGCGGCGAGGTTCCTTGCTCCTTTGCACCTTGTTTCCAACCTCCCTGCCCAACCCTCCACAGCTTCTCAACCATGGCCGGGCATATGTCCACTGGCGCTTGCGGGGGGCCTTCTGCTGGTTCCACTCTTGAGTCTGATGAGCGGTGTGCCGCGAGCCAAGGAGCAATTCGCGAATCTGGATGGCCACCGCATTTATTACCGCAGCTTCGGCTCCGGCAAAAGAGCCATGATTTTCCTATCGGGCTGGGGCTGCGACAGCTCGCTGTGGCGGAATCAGGTGCCGGCGCTAGTGCCTTATAGTCGTGTGCTGCTGGTCGACCTCCCAGGCCACGGGCGCAGCGACAAGCCGGACATCCCTTACACACTCGACCTGTTTGCGCGCGCGGTTAATGCCGTGCTCGAACACGCGCGCGTGCAGAAGGCCGTTGTTGTAGGCCACAGTATGGGCGGGATGGTGGCGTACGAGTTCGCACGCCGCTGGCCGGAGAAGACCATCGCCCTGATCTGGGTTGAGGGCGCATTCGCTATTCCGGTCGACGTCGACCAGCAGATCGCCGGGCTCCGCAAGCGCGCGGAGGATTTCCGCTCGCCGGATTATCAGGAGAAGGTCCGACAGTTTATCGACCAACTCTACGTCCCGCAGACGCCCGCGGCGGTGCGCGACGAGGTGGCGCGCTCCATCCTCGCGACTCCCCAACACGTGCTTGCAGGCTGCATGGACGGCCTTGCCGACCGCCGACTCTTCGAGCCCCACACCCTTGACATTCCGGCATTCGCAATCTTCAGCTCGTTCTGGAATCCCGAGCGCTTCATCGCTATCTTCAAGAAGAGCCTGCCGCGATTCCAGTACGAGGTGCTGACCGGCGTCGGCCACTACCCCATGCTCGAGAAGCCGGACCTAGTCAACGCGGCGCTTACACGCTTTGTGGCGAGCATTCAGCCTGAGTTGCGCAAGCAGTAACGCGCGGCCCACCCTCCCCGCACTCTTGCGCGCGGGACATAAGAGCGGGTAGGATCGGGGCACGGCTTACTAATTGACTTGGCGTCAGCTAAATCCTAAAATAATCGCGTCGGGACAGTCCACAACCTACCATGTTGGGCGAGATGATATCGCACTACCGTATTCTGGAGAAGCTCGGTGGCGGCGGGATGGGTGTCGTCTATAAGGCTGAGGACACCAGGCTTCATCGGTTCGTAGCTCTCAAGTTCCTGTCGGAACACCTTGCGAAAGATCATCAGGCACTAAAACGCTTCCAGCGGGAAGCCCAAGCGGCGTCTGCACTAGACCATCCTAATATCTGCACGATCTACGAGATTGGAGAGCACGGTAATCGACCTTTCATTGTGATGCAGTTGCTGGAGGGGCAGACACTGAAGCACCGCATCTCCACCAAGCCCTTCAAGGTCGACGAGCTACTGGAGCTGGGTATCCAGCTCGCCGACGCGCTGGATGCGGCGCACGCCAAGGGCATCGTCCATCGCGACATCAAGCTGGCGAACATCTTTGTCACCGAGCGTGGACAGGCCAAGATTCTGGATTTCGGATTGGCCAAGCTCTCCCCGCGAGACTCGCCGGTGGCCGAGGCCGTTGACCCGACAGCCATGCCGACGATGGGGGTGGCCGAAGAACACCTGACCAGCCCGGGGACGGCGATGGGGACGGTGGCCTACATGTCGCCCGAACAGGCGTTGGGCAAGGAACTCGACGCGCGCGCGGACCTCTTCAGTCTGGGCGTCGTGCTCTACGAGATGGCCACCGGGCGGCAAGCCTTCCCGGGCAGCACCGCGGCGGCCGTCTACGAGGGGATTCTCCACAAGGCGCCCACGTCGCCCCTCCAATTGAATGCGGAGTTGCCCGTCAAGTTCGAAGAGATCATCAACAAGGCTCTGGAGAAGAATCGCGAGTTGCGGTACCAGAGCGCCGCAGAATTGCGCGCCGACCTGAAGCGCCTGAAGCGTGATACGGATTCCGGTCGCACGGGGGCGACCGCGGCTCGACTGGGTGCGGTCGAGGAGGTTCGCGAAACCCGCCCACCTCGTCGATGGCGCACCTGGGCAGCGATGTCCGGCGGCGCTCTCATCGCCATCACGGCAATTCTCGGGTATCTTCTAACGCGCCCTCTGTCCCCCCCGCGCGTGCTGCGAACCGTCCAGCTCACCAGCACCAACCGGCCAAAAAGCGCTGTGGTCACTGACGGCACGCGGCTCTATTTCCTAGACAACCAGTTGGGCCCTGCCCAAACCTCCGCGACGGGTGGTGAGACGGTACCCATACCGACCTCATTATTATTGGGGGACCTTGGCTGGCGCTACTTGTACGATATCTCACCAGACGGATCAGAACTTCTGCTGCCTACTTTCCTAAATGAATCAACCCCCGAGGCACCCCTCTGGACTCTTTCTGTGCTGGGCGGCGCGCCTCGCCGATTAGGCAACCTCGAAGGTCACAGCGCGGCGTGGTCGCCGGACGGAAAGAGGATTGCCTACTCCAATGGGAACGAGATATTCCTGGCGAAGAGCGATGGGAGCGAACCACGGCGGCTCTTGATAACGGCTGGAACGTCTGGCGACCTCCGCTGGTCGCCCGACGGAACGATCCTGCGCTTTACCGTGAACGATCCCCAAACCAATAACCGCTCCCTGTGGCAAGCATCCACGGATGGATCCCATCTTCATCCCCTGCTTCCGGGTTGGAACAACCCACCCAACGAATGCTGTGGCAATTGGACGCCGGACGGAAAGTATTTCGTCTTCGAGGCGGTACGCGAGGGGACGGCAAACGTCTGGGCCCGGCGCGAAAACGGTGGCCTTTTCCGGTCCACCCGCCACGAGCCCGTGCAGTTGACGACGGGGCCGATGAATACCGGCAAGCCCGTCCCGAGCCGAGATGGCAAGAGGCTCTTCGTCCAAGGCTGGCAGCCCCGGGCGGAATTGGTGCGCTACGATGCGAAATCAGGACAGCTCGCGCCTTACCTTTCGGGAATCTCGGCGATGGGACTCGACTTCTCTCGTGATAAAGAGTGGGTCGCCTACAATAACTACGCCGATGGCAGCATATGGCGAAGTAAGGTGGACGGAACCCAAAAGCTCCAACTTACTTTCCCGCCCATGCAGGCCTACCTGCCTCGATGGTCTCCGGATGGCAAGCAGATCGCCTTCTTTGGTCATCCACCCGGCGAACCCTCCCAAATCTATGTTATTCCCGCCGCTGGAGGTTCACCCGAACTGATCTATCGCCGTGGAACTAACCTGGCGGACCCCAACTGGTCGCCAGACGGCAACTCGCTGGTCTTCGGAGAGAATGCGCTTAGCAATCAGGGGTCAGCGGTCTACGTGCTGGATATGAAAACGCGAAACGCCTCGAAACTGCCAGGGTCCGATGGCCTCTTTTCTCCCCGCTGGTCTCCAAACGGACGCTACGTAGTCGCCATTACGTTGGATTCCCTCAAGTTCATGCTTTTTGATTTCACGACTCAGAAATGGACTGAGCTCGCCAAAGCCAAGGGTTTCTTAGGCTGGCCGAATTGGTCCCGAGACGGGCACTATTTGTATTTTCACGGGATTCTCGAGAAGGAAGAGGGCTACTTCCGCGTGCAAATCACCGACCGCAAACTGGAGCAAGTCCTCAGCCTGAAAGGGTTTCAGCAGGCCGTAGGAGCCTTCGGAAACTGGAGCGGCCTCGCCCCGGACGAATCTCCGCTATTTGTGCGCGACGCCAGCATCCAGGAAATCTACGCCCTCGACTGGGAAACGCCCTGAGGTCGTGTCCCGGCGCTCCGACTCACGCTTCCATTCTCCGCTCAGTGGATGCGAATGTTCGGCCGACCTCTAGATCAACTGTTCATTCTCCCACCCCAAGCGCGTCAGTTTGATCTTGGTGGGGTCGCTGGTGCCGAGGTGGTAAACGGAGTCCGCGGCGGCGATGCTGCGGGGCGGCGGGGTGATGAGCCATTCCTCACCTTTGAAGAGGTTGCGCTTCTTCTGGCAGATGCTCAGGCAGACGGTATCGATGGCCACGGGATCGGTACCGATGAGAATGGCTTTATAGTCCCACTGGTGCAGAGGATTAATCTGCGGTCCGGGGCCAAAATAAGGCCGCAGCATATCAACCACAATCAGGCGGGTCTTGCCTTTCACCTCAGGCAACAACCAAGTTTCCGCGAGCTTCGAACTGCCGTCGAAATGATAGGAACTTCGGTTCCCGGTGAAGTTGATGTAGTTTTTGATGGAGACGGCGATGCCGGTGAGGGCGTGGACTTTCACGGTGGGGACGTTGATCAGCGCCGTACAGTCTTTCACCGGAAGCCCGGAGTCATTGGCGGTGACCCGGCTCTTGGCGACCCCGATGGTGATCAGACGATCCGTAATGGCGTCCAGCACCGCTTGATTGACGTGGATACGATGCCAGGAACAGCGCGTGTATTTGATCCCCACCTTGTCTTGCGGGTGGAAGTAGCGTTGCCATGCCTTGGCACTCTCGTTTTCGCCGCTGAAGGTCTTCATCGCCGTATCGAGCATCTCCGCCACCACCACTGAGTTGACTTGGTGGCCTGCATCCACGGCCGCCTCATTGCGCACCAGCACCACCTCAGCAAGAGGCTTCTCAGCCGCAAAGGCGGAGCCCTGTCCGGCGCGTGCCAAGCCCTCGAGACCCATCGCCAGACCGAGCGAGCCGTAGGCCGCGCCGCGCAAGAAATCCCGGCGAGTGACCGTATTTGATTCGTCATGACGACTCATGGTGTGACTCCTTTCATCTGCGAGGCCGCAAGGTCGACCAGTTTCTCCGCGCTCTCGCGCGAGCCGGCCTCGAATACAAGCAGGAGGGCGCGTTCCTGCCAGCGACCTCCAGCGAACTGTCCCTTCTCCAGTTTGCGAAAAGCCGCATTCCCCATCGGAGTTTCACGAAGATAAGCCTTGCTGAACTGCGCGAAGGCCGCCTGGGCGTCGCCGGGCCTCGGATAGCAGACGATGAGCAAATAAGGCTTATCGCTGCCCTGTTGGTATCGAGCCAGAATCGCTTCCGTCCTCGAGTTCAGATCGAGCAGATTCGAGTCATCCAGAAAATAGTGAATATTCAGTGAGACTGACGTATGAAAGTAATGAACGCTGGGTTCGATTAAGCCTTGTGATGGCAGAGCCATGAGCAGCGAAGGCTTCTTGCCTTCTTGAGGAATTCCCAAGGCAATTCCGTTGCCCAAGGTCATCAGGGCGGTCTTCACCTCGGGTGTCTCGTCCTCCGCCTGCAAGCGGACGAAGAAGGTGTCTTTCCAGAAGCGCAGCAGGCCTGCGGAATAAAGCCCCATTTGGCCCACGGCGATGGGCTGGCCATCCCTGTCGTGGGTGAAGACGCCATAGGCATCGCTGGAGGAAGCCATCTGATACACTTCCGCCACGATGCGCGGCGCGTCGGGCCGCGCATACTCGCGCGCCAGAAGCTTCTGGAAGTCGTAGGCAAGGTAAATCTCGCCACCCCCGTCCATGTAGTCGAAGATGGTCTGCCGGGTAAACACTTTGTCCTGGCCGTCAGCTTTCCAGCCCTGAACCTCCTGAGGGAGCCGTAACATGTTTTCATCCGCGCACGCCACTTCGGGCGCAAAAAGACTCAAGCCTAGTAGAATCAGAAAAGCCCTCGACAACTCTCCCACCAACCTATCTTGTGCTTGCTCTCCACCCGGCTGAGCGGTTCGGATACGAGCCTGCGTCTGAATTCCAGGCTTGGCCGGGATTCCCCAGTTTGGATTGCTGGGTACGTCCGAGTATACACCACAGGCCGGGAGAGAAGGGTGGGCCTTTCTTTTCCTCAGGGCACGGTAAATTAAAACCAAGACGCCATCCTCTCGTGTCTCATGCAGAGGAGCTTGCGGATCGTAATTCTCCAAGCCGCGAATGATCTCTCCCGGCTGCAATCGACGGAGGTGGTAGACATAAGGCCGTATGCCCGAACCTGGGATTGACTTATCAACTTGGAAAAACTCCTCTTTGATGCGGATGGTCGGCCGGTTTTTCCAGGTGGTTTTTGGCCGGCAGGACATGACTCTCAGAACCTCGACCTGCCCTTCCTTGCGCCAAGTAACCTCATCCGGCACCAGCGGCAGCCGCCGCCGATTCCTGTTCCACCTGCTGACAGCACGATAAGACTGGTCGATGATCCAGAGCGGGAGAGTCCCCACGATTTCCCCGGTGAATGCGGCGCCGAAGGCGCGGACAACACCTTCGAACCAAAACCAGCAGGTGACCCATGTCACCACGTTGAGAGCCACGGAAATGAAGCCTATTAATCCCAATCTTTGGGGCCCTGGGGACAAATCGGGATGCGCACGCAAGGCCAGGGAAAGCAGGACCCCTGTATGGTGGGTGACGGAATATGAATACCAAACAACCAGAGCGCAGAGAGAGGCACAGGCTTCCAGAGCCCCCGACACAAAGGCAGCGCGCCGCCAGCGAATCGACTCCGCCCAAGGCAGATTGGCGCGCCAACTTGCCGGCAAGAGCGACGGAATGGTCCAAAGAGATAGGTCCACATCTCTAGCGTGCAGAGACGAGGGCGAGGCGCTTGGGTCCAGCTTCCAAGATGTGTTCCGGGCACTCCGCCATCATCAACTTGAAGTTCTCAATGAAGCGCGCGGCAAGCCCGTCGTACTTCTTGAAATACTCGTCCCGGCTGGGCCAGGTGCTGGCCGGATCAAGGATGTCGGAGGGCACGCCTTCGCAGGTGGTGGGGACATCGAAGCCGAAGACCGGATCTTTCTTGTACTCGACCCGGTTGAGTTTTCCATTCAGGGCGGCATTCAGCAAAGCGCGCGTGTGATGAATGCTGATACGTTTGCCGACGCCGAAAGACCCGCCGGTCCAGCCGGTGTTCACCAGCCAGACGTTCGCCCCGTGCTTGAGGACTTTCCTCTTCAGCAGCTCCGCATAAGCATACGGGTGATGCACCATGAAGGGCCCGCCAAAGCAGGTACTGAAGGTGATCTCAGGCTCGATGCCGAGACCGATTTCCGTGCCCGCAATCTTGCTGGTGTATCCGGAGATGAAGTGGTAGATGGCCTGGTCGGGGCTGAGGCGGGCGATGGGCGGCATCACGCCCGAGGCGTCGCAGGTGAGGAAGATGACGTTTTTGGGATGGCCGGCTCGCTTCTCGGGCAGAGAATTCTCGATGTATTCGAGAGGATATGCGGCGCGGGTATTCTCGGTCACCCTGTAGTCGTCCAAGTCGAGGTGT
>Ga0187848_10001643_pt1 | contig 18789 bp, 17 predicted proteins | sample June2016WEW_4_40_FD_132424 | JGI IMG/M metagenome (GOLD analysis project Ga0187848, IMG submission 132424) | Peatland microbial communities from SPRUCE experiment site at the Marcell Experimental Forest, Minnesota, USA - June2016WEW_4_40 | ecosystem: Environmental > Terrestrial > Soil >... | reverse complement strand
GGCTCCGACTCCGCCTTGGTCGACAGCCACCAGCCCGACGGCGCCTCGAGGAAGAGATCGCGCGCCGAACCCGGCTCGGCGGGCAGGCAGAGCCGCCAGTCGTTGGCGTCGAGCGAAGCGAGGTCGGCGCCGAGCGAGCGCCATTCGACGCGCCGCGGCGTCGCCGCGCGCGCCGCTTCGATCGCCGCGGCGTAGGGCGTCGAAGCGCTTTGCGGCAGCGTCAGTGTCAAATGCGCCTTGGCGGGAAGGCAGATCTTTTCGCACACCGCATAGGTCGCGTTCACCGCCAGCGTCACCGGCTTCGAAGGATCGGCGGGCGCGACCGCGATGGGAAAGACGACGCCGTTCTCGTAGCCGAACGCTTCCGAGCCGTCGGGCTCGGCGATGCGCTTGGGCGCGGGAAACTGCGGCTCGGCGTGGGCGAGATTGACCGATCCGGAGAAGTCGAAGCTCGGCGGCGCGCCCGAGTCGCCGGGATCGCGCCAATAGGTGATCGCGCCGGGCGCGAGGCTGATTTCGAACGCCGCCAGCCCTGGCCCGCCCGCCGTCAGGCGCGCCTCCGCCTTCAGCGTCCTCGCCCAATCCGTGGCGAACGCGTCGGCGGCGCGCGCGCCGCCCGCGGCGCAGCAAGCGAGGGCGGCATAGGCGAGAAATCGTGCGATCATCGCGTCAATCTAGGCGCTGCCGACGCCGCGGGCCATCAAATTTCGCGTGAACGGCGGCGCCGGCGCCGAGCTTTTCTCTTTCACGGGGCCCGCGACGCGCGTACCATGTATGCATGCGTCGCCCATCGGGATCCTTGACCGCGCAGAGCTACGAAGGCCAGTTCCTCATCGCCATGCCCAGCTTGCGCGAGGGGCCGTTCGCGCGTTCGGTGGTGTACGTATGCGCGCATCGCGAAGACGGCGCGATGGGCATCATCATCAACCAGCGCGCCGACGAGATCGAGTTTTCCAAGCTTCTGGTGCAACTCGACATCGTCGGTCGGGCCGAGGCGATCCGGCTGCCGCCCAGCGCCGAAGCGGTGCGCGTTTTGCGCGGCGGGCCGGTGGACACCGGGCGCGGCTTCGTTCTCCACTCGAACGATTATCGCGCCGCCGACTCGACGGTGGCGATCGGCGGCGACGTTTGCCTGACCGCGACGCTCGACATCCTGCGCGCCATCGCCAAAGGGGACGGGCCGAGCCAAGCGGTGCTGGCGCTCGGCTACGCCGGTTGGGCGTCCGGCCAACTGGAGAGCGAAATCCTCGCCAACGGCTGGCTGGTCTCGCCCGCCGATTCGCGGCTGATCTTCGACGCCAATTTCGAGGCCAAATACGATCGCGCGCTGGCGCTGCTCGGCGTCAGCGCGGCTTGGCTATCCTCCGACGCCGGCCACGCCTGAGCGGCTCGGCCAGCGCGACACCCGGCCGGGAACGACTTCGAACATCCGCGCCCGCTCGCCGAGTTCGGCAAACACGGCGGGATCGGCCCCGGTGACGAACACCTGCGCGCCGACGCGCTCCAGCGCGTCGAAAAGCGCGGCGCGGCGGCGCGGATCGAAGTGCGCGGCGATTTCGTCGAGCAGCGCCAGCGGCGCCAAGCCCGACATGTCCGCGACCAGCCGCGCGTGGGCGAGCACGAGACCGACCAGCAACGCCTTTTGCTCGCCGGTGGAAGACTGCGCCGCCGGCGCGCCCTTGGGGCCGTGAAAGACCAAGAGATCGCCGACATGCGGGCCGATCAGCGCGCGGCCCGCCGCCGCGTCGCGCGAGCGGTTGTCGCGCAACGCCGCGCGATATCTGTCTTCCGCGGTCAGAGCCGGATGTTCGGCCGCCAGCGCCTCGACTTCCCCTTCGAGCGAAAGATCGGCCCAGGGAAAGGGCGAGGAACCCTCGCGATCGAACGCAATCGCCGCCTTCAACCGGTGCACGCATTCGACGCGCGCCGCGGCGACGGCGACGCCGAGCTCGGCCGCTTCGCGCTCGATCGCGTCGAGCCAGGCGGCGTTGCGCGCGCCCTCTTCGAGCAGCCGGTTGCGGCCGCGCAAGGCGCGCTCGAACTGGCTGACGCGCGCGCCGTGATTGGGATCGAGGGCGAGGACCAGCCGGTCGAGAAAGCGGCGCCGGTCGCTCGCCGGCCCGGCGAACAGACTGTCCATCGCCGGCGTCAACCAGACCAGGCGCACGTGGTCGGCAAAGGCGCGCGCCGAAGCGACCGGCACCCGATCGATGCGGTTGAGCCGTTCCAGCGAACCGTCGGCGCCGCTCGCCTCCAGCCCTGCGCCGAGCTGGCGCGTGACGCCTTCGTCCTCCACCTCGATCGAAATCGCGAAGCCGCCCGTCCCGCCGATGCGCGCGCATGCGGCGAGGTCGGCGCGCCGGAGGCCGCGCCCTGGCGCGAACAGCGACAGGGCTTCGAGGAGGTTGGTCTTTCCGGCGCCGTTCTCGCCGCAAAAGACGATCAGGGCGCCTTCGAGCGCGAGGTCGAGCGACGCGTAGGAACGAAAGTCCCTGAGCATCAGCCGGCGCACCATGGGGCGCCGGCGCGCGGGGGAGAAATCGGACGGGTTCGACATGGGCGTGGGATGTGCCACGTCCGGCGTCGGCGCGAAAGGGGAAGCGCGGGGCGGTGCGGCGCCTTGCCGGGCTGGGCGTCCTGTCGCATTGTCCGCGCAGACCTAGACCATCGGGAGGCGAGGAGCGTGGCTGCGTTCGAAGTGTTGATGCCCGCCGACGGCATGGCTGAAATCAGCGAGGCGATCGAAAAGCGCGTCCCGCTGCATCGCTTGTGGCGCGCGGCGGACGCGGAAGCGACGCTCGCAGCGATCGCGCCACGAATCCGCGCCATCGTCGCAACGTGGCCTTCGGTGGCCATCGACGCCGCGCTGATGCGCCGCCTGCCGAACCTGGAGATCGTCGTCAGTTTCGGCGTCGGCTACGACCATATCGACGCCGCCTGGGCGGGCGCGCACGGAATTGTCGTCACCAATACGCCCGGCGTGCTCGACGAGGACACCGCCGACATCGCGATGGCGCTGACCCTCGCCGCGGTCAGAAGGCTACCGCAGGCCGAGCGCTATCTTCGCGAGGGGCGCTGGCGAAACGCGCCCTTTCCGCTCACCGCTTCGCTGCGCGGACGCGCCATGGGAATTCTCGGCTTGGGGCGCATCGGCAAGCAAATCGCCATACGCGCTCAGGCTTTCGGGCTCGCTGTCGCCTATCATGGCCGCAACGCCCAGGACGAAGCGCCTTACCTCTATTATCCCTCGCTCCTGAGCATGGCCGCGGCGTGCAACATCTTGGTGGTATCCGCGCCGGGCGGCGCGGCGACCCGACATATCGTCGACCAAGAGGTGATGGCGGCCCTCGGCCCCGACGGGGTGCTGATCAACATCGCGCGCGGCTCGCTCATCGACGAGACGGCGCTGATCGAAGCCTTGAAAGAGCGCAGGATTCTCGCCGCGGGGCTCGACGTCTACGAGAACGAACCCAATGTGCCGGCGGCGCTGCTCGAGCTCGACAACGTCGTGGCGCTCCCGCACGTCGGCTCCGCCACGCGGCACACCCGCCGGGCGATGGCCGATCTCGTCGTCGCCAATCTCGTTTCCTGGATCGACGGCAAGGGTCCGCTGACGCCGACGCCGGAGACGCCGTGGCGCAGATGAAGGCGAGGCTCGGCCGTCGCCGCCAACGATGGCCCCATCCGTAGCCGTAGTAGAACGCCCGCCCCCAACCCCACCACGGACCCGCGACCCCCGCAGGCCCATAGTAGCGCGGGCCGTAGTATGGCGGCGGCCCGGCGCCGTAGGGCGGCGCTTCGGCGACGCGGGCGCAAGCCCCGCCGCCGTCGAGCGCGAATCAGGGCATTGCGGCCTCGGCCGCGATTCCTTGGCTCAGTGCGTCACGCGCGCGGGATGGGACGCCTCGAGACGCAGAGCGATCGACTGGATCGGGAACAACACGACTTCGTCTTCGTCGCGGGCTGTGAGGGCCAACGCCACGTCCTTTTTCGAGACGCGCAACGAAAGAATCGTCGGATCGGCGTAGCGGACGGCGCGGCGTCCGAGCGCATGGCTTTGCGCAATTTCCTTGGACAGCGTGAAGCTGCCGCCCGCCGCCAGTTCCACGCCATTCTGTCCGCGGTAGACCGTGAACTCGTCCGGCAGTTCGTCGTACAGCGCGCGATCCTCGGGCGAGAGAATGTCGGGCATCCAGTAGGACCGGTAGCGCGAAAACAATCTCGCGCATCGCGTGCGCTCGAACGGGTTGAAGCCCGCCCAGCCCCTGGCGACGACATTCCAGAACTGCTCGCCGATGGTCGCCGTGCGCCGGCGCATGAAGAAATAGTCCAGCGCGACGCCGGGCCGCGGCGCTGCGTCGGGAAAGACGAGCGGCTGATTCGATGAGTATAGCTCGGGAGAGAAAATGGCGGTCAACGTGCGTCCTCTCGGGTTAAGACATGGACGACAGGGTGAGGCGCCAAGGTTGCTTGGGGCTGGAGGAACGAATCGGAGCCGCGCGCGAGGAAGAGCGTCTAGCAGGGCGTGACGCAAGGAGCCCCACGCCGGCCCGCTCGGCGCCATTGCGCGCGCGATCACGAGCGGATAGGTTCGCCTGCGACTAGCTTAGAACGGTTCAAGGCGCCAATCCGGTCTGCGGAGCGAGGAACGAACGAACATGGGGCCTGGAATCGCACATAAGACGGATCCGGACGCGAAGCGCGTTCGCGACAAGCTCATGGCCGCGGGCGTGCGCCCGACGCGCCAGAGGCTAGATCTCGGGCGGCTGCTTCTCCAATCCGGCGACCGGCATTTCACCGCCGAAATGATCTACGACGAAACGCGGGCGTTGCGTTATCCGCCTTCGCTGGGGACGGTCTACAACACGCTGAACGAGTTCGCGCGATGCGGACTGCTGCGGGAGATCGCCATTTACGACGCAAAACTTTGGTACGACACCAAGATCGGGCCGCATTTTCATTTCTACCGCGAAGACACCGAGGAGCTGTCCGATATTCCGGACGACCTTCTGCCGCAACTTGACATACCCGCGCCAGACGGCACGCGGGTCGAAGCGATCGACATTATCGTCCGCCTCAAATCCGCGTGAGGACGGCGCGGCGCGCCGGCGCCGGCGCCGACCGCGGTCAGCCTATCCGCACAGTCCGGCGATTCCGGAGTAGACGCCGAATACGACGGTAGCCAAGATCACCAGGCCGGAAAAGGCTGCGTAACGGCCCTTGAGGCGATGCGGGCCCGGCAACCGTCGCGCGAGCAGAAACAGGAACCCGAGGACAATCGGCAGCAGCAACGCGTTCATCACCTGGACGCCGACGCTCAACGCGACGAGATTGACGTTCGAGGCGACGACGATCGCGCAACCGATCAGCGCAGCGGCGTAAAACCCGTAAAACCATGGCGCTTCATGCGGCTCGTCCTCCAGCTTGTGCTTAGCGCCGAGAACTTCGGCGAGCGTGCGCGCGGCGGTCAGGGTGACGACGATCGCCGCAACCAGAGCGGCGCCGCTCATGCCGAGGCCGAACAGCAGCTTGCCGGCGAATCCGCCGAGAAACGGGGTGATCGCGCCGACGATCTCCTCGACGGTGTCAAGGGCATGGTCGCCGCCGGCCTTGCCGAGCGTCGCCGCGACCGCGACCAGCACGGCTGCCATGATGAGCTGGGTCGCGACAGCGCCGACCGCGGTGTCGACGCGCGCGGGGCGCAAATCGGCCGCGGTCAGACCTTTTTCCACCACCGAGGACTGCTGGAAGAACACCATCCACGGCATGATCACCGCGCCGATATTCGCCGAGGCGAGATAGAGATACTTGGGGTCGGCGAGCGGGATCGTCAGGGCGCCCGAGGCCATTTCGCCGGCGCCCGGATGCGCCATCCAGGCCACCAGCAGAAACACCAATTCGAAACCGCCGACGGCGATCGCAATGCGCTCGACCGTCATGTAGCTGTGCCAGAACGCCATCGCCATCAGCGCCGTCGCCACCAGCGCCATCGTCGCCGGGATCGGAACGCCCATCAGACTGCCGACGCCCGCCAAGCCCGAGAGCTCGCTGACCAGCGCGCCGAGGCAGGTCACGATCAGCGTCGCCACCGAGACCCAGGCCCAAGCGCGTCCGAAATGCTGCTTGATCAGCTCCGCATGGCCCTTGCCGGTCACCGCGCCGAGCCGCACCGTCAATTCCTGAACGATATAAAGGATGGGGATGAGGATGAATTGCAGCGCCAGCAGGCTGTAGCCCCATTGCGCGCCGCTCTGCGCCGCGGTGATGACGCTGCCGGCGTCGGTGTCGGCGAGCATGACGACGATGCCGGGTCCGGCGACGACGAGGAACCTTCGCCAAGCGAAGGGACGAGGAGCGACCGCGAGTGACGACATCAAGTGAACCTTCGGCTCGAACGACGAGGATTGGCTCGTTCGTCGCCGACGAAGGGTCGGACGGCAAGGCGGCCGGGCCGAATTAGGAATTGTTTCAAATTCAACGTCCGCGCCGACCTCTTTCAGTTCGGCGGATCCGTAACGCCGCGCGCCATCGCGCTCGTCTCGCCCTGACTTCCTGGATTCCGTCGTGGGACGCAACCGATCGTGGGGTTCGATCTCGGCCCCGGCGCCTCTCGCCGCTCGCGCGCGACGAACGCTCGCAGGCGCCGGAAGGAGGCGGGGCGGGCCGGGGGGGCCGTCGCCGAGATGGGCACGGCGGCGCCGTGGCGAGCGCGTTAAACCGTGGCCGGCGAAATCAGAACTTGTAGCTCAACCCGACGCGGGCGAGCGCGCCGTCGAACCGGTGATGAGCTTCGATGCTCAGGCCTTCTGCAAGCGTATTCGCGTCCTGCGCCGCGACGGCGTAATTTACGCTGCCGAGATCGTAATAGAGCGCGTCCGCGCGGCCGATCCAATGGTCGGTGAAGGCGTATTCGGCGCCGCCTCCCGCCGCCCAGCCGACGCGCCCGCTGGAATAGGAACCGGCGAACGTGTCGACCGTCGTGTTGTCTGTGCCGACCGAGCCCGACGACGCCTGTGCGCCGCCGAATGCGAGGCCGACGGTCCCGAACAGCAGCAGTCGATCGACGGCGTAGCCTGCTCTCAGCCGGGCAGTCGCCAACCAATCCACGGAGTTCTTCGCCCAGCCCGCATTGACGTACGCCGGCGGCGTTCCGGGGAGAGCGGCGCTGAAACCGTAACTCTTCGAGCGGCCGACCCAACTGAGATCCGTCTCGCCGCCGTAGACGAAGTTTCCCGTTTGCCAGTTGTAGCCGAGTTGGCCGCCGCCGGCGAAGGCGCTTTGTGAGGACGAGCCCAAAGAGCCGGGAATAATGCCGGTGAGGAGCGCGCTCTGCACAGCGTTCAGCCCATTGACGTTCGCCGGACCGTCGGCGGCTGACGCCGCCGCATTGTCGGCGGCGTTGCCGAAGAAATCGCTGAAATTGCCGGCGCCGTTTCCCGGCAGGTACGAATAGCTGTAATTCGTCTGGTCGTTGTTCACGGCGTAGCCGACGTTGACGCCGACGTAGGCCCCCGCCCAGGTGAATATCGGCGGCGGCGGGGCGGGCGGGCTGTTGTGGAATGGCAGGTCCGCCGCGAGCGCGCAGACCGGCAGCGCTGCGAACGCCGTCGCGCAGAGAATAAGCGTTTTCATGAGGCCCCCAATGTTGCAAACGTCGCCGGCGCCGCCGTCGGCAAATTCGCGACGCGAACCCTCGCAGACGCACGCCGACAGAGCCTAGATAGTCGCACCGGATAGACGGCCGCGCGTTTCGATCGGTCGACGCCAGAATGGTCCCGCGCTCCAGCGATCGGGCTCGACTTGCAGTCAAAATTCAGGATGACACAACTTTAGCGTGTTGTCAACACGGTGAGCACGCATAAGGCGTCGCCGCGCTTGAGCCCAATTTCCGCGATTGCTCAAGCGTCTCTGCGCGACCGATCGCCGTGACGCGATCGGTCGCTTGCTCAAACTTGACGCTTTGCTCGGCGCCGAATTGGCGGTAGAGTTCCTGACGTTGGGCGGGCACTGTGGAGGCTCATCATGCGCTCGACGATCATCGCATTCCTATTCGGCCTCGGGCTGGCGGCCGCGACTTCGGCGCCGGCGCCGGCGTGTCAATTTCACGCCACGACGGCGGCGAACGACCAAACTTCGCCGCCACAGACGGCGGACGCGCAACAACCGTCGCAAGACGTTTCATATTGACGTCTTCCGCCGCCCCGGCGTCGTTCGCGCCGGGGCGTAGGCGCTTGCCGCTACGCCAATCGGCGGCGCGAACGCGTTATTTTGCGGTGAAAATTGGCAGTCAAGCGACTCGATGAGTTTTGGTGCCCCTGGCCGGAATCGAACCAGCACTCCTTGCGGAACTCGATTTTGAGTCGAGCGCGTCTACCAGTTCCGCCACAGGGGCCCGCGCCAAGCGGTCGCCGCGGCGATATAGAACGGCGACGGGCGCGCGGTCAACGGCGGCGGCGCGCCCTTTCGCGCGTCGAATTCAGGAAATCCTCACCGTCGCGCGCTATGCCAGCAAGATGGACTTCGCGGCCGCCGACGGCTATGCGTCGAGCGGCGCGGGCGTTCTCATCGGATCGGCATGTTCAAAAGCCTCTATTCCCGGATCATCGCGCTCTCGGAGAGCGCCAATGCGCCTTACGCGCTCGCCGCGGTCGCTTTCGCCGAAAGTTCGTTCTTTCCCCTTCCGCCCGACGTCATCCTGGCGCCGATGTCGCTCGCAAAGCCGCGGCTCGCTTGGCGCTATGCGCTGATCGCCACGATCGCATCGGTCCTCGGCGGCGTCGTCGGCTATGGCATCGGCGCGCTGCTATTCGACACCCTCGGCCAGTGGCTGATCCATCTCTACGGCTACGCCGACAAGATGGCGGCGCTGAAAGAGACCTATGCGCGTTGGGGCGCGCTTGTGATCCTCGTCAAAGGCCTGACGCCGATCCCCTATAAGCTCGTCACCATTGTGAGCGGCCTGCTCGGATACAATTTTGCGGCTTTCGTCGCGTTGTCGGCGGTGACGCGGGGGGCGCGATTCTTTCTGCTCGCGGGCGCGCTCAACCATTTTGGCGATCCCCTGCGCATCGCGCTCGAACGCCATTTCGCCGTTTTCCTCGGGCTCATCGCGGTCATGGTCGTGGCGGGCTTCTATATCGCGACACGGGTGCTCTGATGTCCCTTCTTACGGCTACGCTTCCCAAAAAGGCCACCGACAACGCGCTCGCGATTGGCGGGCTCGGTTTGGCGACGATTGCCGGGGCCTGGGTCTTTCAAGCGCTCGGATACGCTCCTTGCGATCTCTGCCTCGAGCAGCGTTACGCTTATTATGCGGGGGTTCCGCTCGCCGCGATCGCATTCGCTCTGGCGGCGTCTGGGTCGAGCCGCGCCCTGACGCGCGCGCTCTTTTGGCTGCTGGCGCTGGTCTTCGCCGCCAACGTCGTCCTGGCGGGGTACCATTCGGGCGTCGAACTCCACCTCTGGCAGGGCCCGACCGCTTGCACCGGTTCGATCGAAGGGTCGAAGAGCGCAGGCAGCCTGCTCGACCAGCTCGCCACGGTCAAAGTGGTGAACTGCGACGTCGTGCAGCTCAGGATTTTCGGCCTCTCGTTCGCCAACTGGAACGTTTTCGTCTCGGCCGCTCTGTCAGGGCTCGCCGCGCGCGCCGCTCTGGCGCGCGCGTGAAGGGCGCCGCCGAGCTCTAAATTGGCGCCTTGCCGAGCGGCAGTCCGTTGACCTTCATCATGCCGTCCTCGCCGAGTTCGCCGATCCAAGTCAGCGAGCCGTCGCTTTCGGTCTTGGCCAGGCCCTTGGCCATCGCCAGGACGGGAACCATTTTCTTCTCCGCCTCCGGACCGAGGCCCTTCAGCGCCGCCTGCGTCTTGTCGAAATTGCGCATATGCACGGTGAACGTTCCCGTCGGCTTGGCCGCCTGATAGCGGACTTGGCCCTCGAACGCGATATCGAGTTGCGGCGCGACGACGTGGGAGGGCGGGATGTCGACGACGACGGACCCGGCGCCGGTCATCCTGGCCCAGACCTTTGCGCTGTCTTCGTTCGAGATCGGCGGCGCGTCGCCGGCCAGATGCATGTCGGCGATCGCTTCGGCGCCCGCGGCCGTCAGATCGAAACCGCTTACCTTGAAACCGACGTCGAACGACGTCGGAACGAGATCGTGGAACATTGCGGGGACGAGGCCCGGCGGCAGCGTGAGGCCGTTCGCCGAGAAATGCTCCTCGAATCGGCTGGCGGAACCGGCGGCCGCGCCGCCGAGCCCCACCTTGGCGCTGTCGAAGGCGACCACGCCTTGCGGCGTTTGCACGGTGAGCTTCTGCATTCCAACGTCTTCATCGAGCGAGACCTGACCGGCGAGCGCCGCCGTCAGCAGAGTCTTGAACGCCGCCTCGTCGGCGGCGAGTTCCGGCCGCGTCGGATGGGCGACCAGGAAAGCCCAGAGATCAAGCAACGGCTTCGGCTTCAAGCCGCCCAATTTCATCTCGACGGACGCCTTGTCGGACTGGGCGGTGATCTTGACGGGCTTGGCGTCGGCCTTGGCGCTCGCATCCGGTTTCATGGCGCTGGGATCGATCGCCATCGTAAAGGAGACGGCGCCGACGGATTCCTGCACGCCCGTCGACAGTGCGCCGTCGGCGGACGCCTGAGTCGACGTCGTAGCCCGCAGCGGGCCGAATGCCACCGTCTCATCGACGCCAGGCCCGTGCGCGCGCATGTCGAATTTGTCGCCGCTCCCTTCGCCGCTGCGGACCCAAGAGGTCGCGGGATCGATCACCATGACGTTCTTCAGGCCGCTAAAGGTCATGGTCGAATCGAAAGACGCGTCCCCGTGGCTCGAGTGCGCGACGACGGTCGGGAAATCGTTCTGTTCGACGCGCCAAGCGCCGTCGTCCTGTTCGATCACTTTGAACTTCATGACGGCAGAGTCGTAGCTGACGCCCGCCGCCTTGAGTGGAGCGAGAAGAGCGCCGATATCGAACGAAACGAGGTAATCCGCGCTCTCCGGCGTGACGACGATCGAAGACGCGGTGCCGGCGGTCGGTTTTCCGGCATAGGTCGCGAAGAAAGCGCTGAGCTTTTGCGCTCCTTCGGGCGTGGCGGGCAAATCGCTCGCGGCGGCGGCGCCGCTCAGCGCGCCGAGCGCGACGGTCGCGAGCAACGAGGCGCGCCAAGGAAAGCGAATCTGGCGAGGCGGCATGACGTTTCCTTTTGTCCTGGAGACACACGGAGCGCGCGCTCGCAGCGCGGCGCACTCGAATATTAGACGAATTCCCTCCCGCCGTCGCGACCTCATCGTCGCACCGTGTTCGGGCCCGCCAATTGACGTTACGGTCCGGCGAACGCGCGCCTTCCACGCCCGCGAGAGAGCCGGCGGGCGTCCTGCAACGTTCTATGGCGCGGGCAGCGCGGGCGCCGCGCGCTTACCGGGTATTTGCGCCAGCGCGACGCCGGCTTTCACCGCCGCCTGCACTTTCTCGAATGCGCGCACCTCGATCTGGCGCACGCGCTCGCGCGAAACGCCGAATTCGGTCGAGAGCTCTTCCAAAGTCACCGGGTCCTCGGCGAGCCGGCGGGCCTCGAAGATGCGGCGTTCGCGCGGGTTGAGCACCCGCAGCGCCTTCTTCAGCGCTTCGAGGCGAGCGTCGCTTTCCTCGCGGTCGGCGAGAACCGTCTCCTGACTGGCGCTTTCGTCGACCAGCCAGTCCTGCCACTCGCCGTCGCCTTCCTCGCGCAGCGGCGCATTGAGCGAGGCGTCGCCGCCCAGACGCCGGTTCATGTCGACGACGTCCTGCTGGGCGACGCCCAGGCGCTTGGCGATCACGGCGACCTGATCGGCGCGCAAATCGCCGTCGTCGAGCGCCGAAATGCGACTCTTGGCCTTGCGCAAGTTGAAGAACAGCTTCTTCTGGCTCGCGGTCGTGCCCATTTTGACCAGCGACCAGGAGCGCAAGATGTATTCCTGGATCGAGGCCCGGATCCACCACATCGCGTAGGTCGCGAGCTTGAAGCCCTTATCCGGCTCGAAGCGCCTGACCGCCTGCATCAGGCCGACGTTGCCCTCGGAGATCACTTCGCCGATCGGCAGGCCGTAGCCGCGATAGCCCATCGCGATCTTGGCCACCAGCCGCAAATGGGAGGTTACGAGCTTGTGCGCGGCTTCGCGATCGCCATGCTCGCGCCACCGCTTGGCGAGCATGTATTCTTCTTGCGGCTCCAGCATCGGGAACCGCTTGATCTCGGAGAGATAGCGCGAAAGGCCAGACTCTCCGGCAATGATGGGCAGGGCGGCGGCCATTGGGTTCTCCTCTCGGAGCGCGGGCGGCGAGCCCGCTCTCCGGCGGTCGCTCGAAGCGCCGCGTCGCTCGATATAGTTCGAGCGACCATGGCCGAAAGAGGGCGAAACGCAAGAGTGCGCTTGGGCGAAAGATGACAAATCGTTTATCTCGCGCCCCGGCGCTCAGCCGCCCGGATGCTCCCTCGCCTCCCGTAACGCTTTGACAAGAGTGAGAAAGTCGTTCGGCGGGGGCCTCTCGAAGGAGAGCGGCTCGCCCGTGATTGGGTGCTCGAAACCCAGAGTCGCCGCGTGCAGCGCCTGGCGTCCCAGGGCCTCGAGGGCGGGGCGCGCTTGGCCCGACAATTGGCTCGCCTTGGTCTTGAATCCGGCGCCGTAGACCGAATCGCCGAGCAAGGGATGACCGAGATGGGCGAGATGGACGCGGATCTGGTGGGTGCGTCCGGTCTCAAGACGGCAGGCGACCAGGCTCGCCGGCCCGAGCGGCTCTTCGAGCCGCCAGTGGGTGACCGCTTCGCGCCCGCGACCCGGGGCGACGACCGCCATCTTTTCGCGATGGCGCGGGTGGCGCCCGAGCGGCGCGTCCACCACGCCCGCCCTTGCCTCGAAGGCGCCCCAGACCAGGGCGCGATATTCGCGCACCAGCGAGCCGGTGCGCCCGTGATCGGCGAACAGCGCGGCGAGCCCTTGATGCGCGGCGTCGGTCTTGGCGGCGACGATCAGCCCGGAGGTGTCCTTGTCGAGGCGATGCACGACGCCCGGCCGCTTCACCCCGCCGATCCCGGAAAGGCTGGCGCCGCAATGGCGGATCAGCGCGTTGACCAAGGTGCCCGAGGAATGTCCCGGCGCGGGATGCACGACCAAGCCCGCGGGCTTGTTCAGGACGATGAGATGGTCGTCCTCGAACACGATGTCGAGCGCGACGTCCTCCCCGACGAGGTCCGATTCCTCGGCGGGCGGCGCATAAACGACGATTTTCGCGCCTTCGGCCAATTTCGCCGCGGGATCGCGCGTCTCGACGCCGTCGATCGCGATCTGCCCGGCTTCGATCAACCCCTTGAGCCGGGTGCGCGAAAGAGCGAGGCGCCGCGCGCCCGCCGCACTCGCCAGAAAGCGATCGAGCCGCTCGCCGGCCTGCCCCGCGCCGACCTCGAATTCGATCGCGCCTTCGGCGGCGGCGAGGACGGGCCGCTCGCCGGGTTCTCCTTCGAGCAGCGCCGGCTCGAAATGCGCGCCCTCGGACGCGGCGCGGCTCCAGGCCCGACTTTTCGCCTTGGCGTTCATTGGACGCCGCGACTGCGCCGGCGCGCGCGCGCCGCCGGCTCTGCGGCGGGCGGAGCGACAAGCGGGCCGAGCGCGGCGACAATTGCGGCGATCGTCGGCCGCGCGCCGGGCCGGTGTGCGTCGAGCGCGCGCCGCATCGCCGCCAGATGGGCGGGCTTGGTTCCGCAACATCCGCCGATGATGCGCGCGCCGGCGTCGAGCGCGAGGCCAGCGTATACGCCCATCAGTTCCGGCGAGCCGGAATAATGGATATGAGCGCCATGCCATTGGGGGATGCCCGCATTGGCTTTGGCGATCAGGATTTGCTCGGGCCGCGCCTCGTTCATGGCGAGGATCGAAACCAAGAGATCGGCGGCGCCGACGCCGCAATTGGCGCCGAACGCGAGCGGGTTCGGATCGAACCCGCCGACCAGATCGGCGAAGGCGGCGGGAGCGAGGCCCATCATCGTCTTGCCCGCGGTGTCGAAGCTCGCGGTCGCGGTATAGGGCATTCCGACGCGCCCCGCCGCGCGCGCCGCGGCGCGGATTTCGTCGGGCGCCGACATGGTCTCGATCCAGACGACGTCGGCGCCGCCTTCGCGCAGCCCTTCGATCTGCTCGACGAAGATTTCGACCGCCTCGTCCTCGGTGAGCGGGCCGAGCGGCGCGAGCAGATCGCCCGTGGGCCCAACCGAACCGGCGACGACCACCCGACGCACCGCCCCTTTCGCCACCTCGCAGGCGTTCTCGGCCGCGAAACGCGCGAGCTCGCGCGTTCGTCCCTCGAGCCCGTGCAGCGCCAGGCGTCGGCGGTTGGCGCCGAAACTGTTGGTCAGGATGACGTCCGCGCCCGCGTCGACGAAGCTCTGGTGCAGCGCCCGGACCGCATCGGCGCGGGTCGTGTTCCATAACTCGGGGCTCTCGCCCGCCGTCAGGCCCGCCTCGAACAAGTTGGTGCCCGTCGCGCCGTCGGCGAGCAGCGGACGACCCTCGGCGAGCAGAGTCTGAAGCATGAATTCCTCGTGAAAGGGGGACGGCGACGCGACGGCCTGACTTAGGCGCGAGCGGCGTCAGTGACAAGGCGCGGGGCCGCGCCGGCGACGTCGCCGGCCAGGCAAAGGCCGCGATTTGCCCGATCGCGGCGCCGAGCGGGCGCGGGCGTGACAATGAGCGTGATTTTTTGCGGGTTGGCCTCGCCCCCGACAAATTCTTTCCGAATGTCGAAAGCCTCCTCATTCCGTTCATTCATCGGTCGGCCGCCGCTCTCCCCGGACGCGGCCGGAACCGAGGATCAACGATTTGCACAAGGAGCCTTCTTCCTTCCGCTCAGCAAGTCGTTGAAATCACACAAAGCGACCGCCGGCGTCGTGGAAAAGCTCGACAAAATTCGGCAAAACGCCGGGGAAATTGAGCGCGCGCGATGGGGAGCTTCGAAGGCCCGTCGCAGGCCGAGCGCACGGCGAACCGGGGGACCGAGCTCGGCGCTCCGCCTTGATTCGAACGGTGGGTTCCGGTATTCCCTAAGGGATCGATTACCGGCCGACGACTTGGCCCCGTATCTCGCGATGCGTGCCGACGAACCTCCCTGCATCGATATTCGCACCGGCGCCGGCGCGCCGATGCGAATCGACACTCTCATATACGGAACTCTCCGATGGCAACGGGTACGGTGAAGTGGTTCAACGCCACCAAAGGGTATGGCTTCATTCAGCCTGACGACGGCGGCAAGGACGTATTCGTCCACATCAGCGCGGTCGAGCGCGCGGGCCTTCGCGAACTCAACGAAGGCCAGAAGGTCTCATACGAAATCGTCGCGGATAAGCGCACCGGCAAGTCCTCGGCCGGAAATCTCAGCGTCGCTTAACAAACCCTTTCGTCCGTTCGACGGACCCGGCGCAAGGCCCCGGCGACAAGCCGTGGGCTTTTGCCTATTGTGACGCCTTTCGTGTGGCGCGCCAGCGCCGCGCAGGGAGGACGAGGAATGGCGAGCGAGGTGCGCGGCGGCGAGACTTTCCTCGGGTTGGACATCGGCACGTCGTCGGTCAAGGCCCTGTTGATCGACGCCGATCAGCGGGTCGTCGCCGATGTTTCGACGCCGTTGTCGCTCTCTCGACCGCATCCGCTGTGGAGCGAACAGAACCCTGAGGACTGGGTCGAGGGCGTCGAGGCCGCCGCCGCCGCGGTTCGCCGTCACGCGCCGCAGGCGTTCGCGCGTCTTGCGGGGATCGGACTTTCCGGGCAGATGCACGGCGCGACGTTCCTCGACGCGGGCGACGCGCCGCTGCGGCCGGCGATCCTTTGGAACGACGGCCGGGCGTTCGCCGAATGCGCCGAGCTCGAGGGCCGCGTCCCGGATTTTCGTCGGCGGGCCGGCAATATCGCGATGCCGGGCTTCACCGCGCCCAAGGTTCTCTGGGTCGCCGTGCACGAGCCGAACGTGTTCGCCGCGACCGCGCGCGTCCTGCTTCCCAAGGATTTCGTCCGCCTGCGCCTGTCCGGTGAGGCTGTTTCAGACATGTCCGACGCCTCGGGCACGCTCTGGCTCGACGTCGCGCATCGCCGCTGGGACGACGAGCTTCTCGCCGCCAGCGGGCTCAAACGCGCACACATGCCGGGCCTCGTCGAGGGGTCGGCGGTTTCGGCGTTTCTTTCCCCCGCCGTCGCCAGCGCCTGGGGCCTCGCCGGGCGGCGCATTCCGATCGCCGGCGGCGCCGGCGACAACGCGGCCTCTGCGGTCGGCGTCGGCGCGATCCAACCCGGCGCGGGTTTCGTTTCGCTCGGCACGTCGGGTGTGATCTTTTCGACGACCGATCGCTTCGTCAGCCTGCCCGAGCGCACGCTGCACGCGTTCTGCCATGCGCTGCCCGGGCGCTGGCACGCCATGGCGGTGATGCTTTCGGCGGCTTCCGCGCTGAGTTGGATCGCGAGCGCTCTCGGCCGCGCCGACGACATCGGCGGCTGTGTCGAGGCCGCGGAAGCGTTCGCCCGAACTCCAGGCGCCGTCGCCGCGGCGCCGGTGTTCCTGCCCTACCTCAGCGGCGAGCGCACGCCCCATAACGACGCGGCCGCCACCGGCCTGTTCGCCGGGCTGCGCGCCGATCACGGCGCCGACGCGCTGATTTACGCGGTCCTCGAAGGCGTCGCTTTCGCCTTCGCCGACGGCGTCGAGGTGCTCGCGGCCGCCGGCGCGCGCCCGCGCCAATCGATGCTGGTGGGTGGGGGCGCGCGTTCCGGTTTCTGGGGCCAGATGATCGCCGACGCGACGGGGCTTTCGATCGACCTCGCCGCCGGGGCGGAGGCCGGCGCGGCGTTCGGCGCGGCGCGGCTGGCGATGTTGGCCGCGGGAGCCGGCGACGAGGACGCCGTTTGCCGCCGCCCCGCGATCGAGCGGCAATTCGTCCCCGATGCGGCGCGCGCGGCGGTTCATGCCCCGCGCCTGCGGCGTTTTCGCGCGCTCTACGCCGCGGAGAAAGCGATTCGCGAGGCCGAATTACGCAGCATGTGATCGCACGACTTAACTTTTCTTGAAGATCGCGAACTTACGCTGCCGCGTTGTCTTCGATCACCAAGGAGTGCGAGTCATGGCCTTGCTGGCTTGGCTTTGGACGGGAATTCTCAACCAAGTGGATCAGACATTCGGCGCGACGGCGCCTTATGGCGCGCCGGCTTTGTCCGGCGCCCTGGCGTGCTCCGCCGCCTACTACGTGTGGCGCCGGCGCGCACGTGGGCGCGGGGTCAGCGCGAAAGGCTTCCTGCGCTGGCTCTTTCCCGGCCGCATTCTCTGGAATCCTTCGTCGCTCATCGACATGCGCATGTGGGTTCTCAACGGGCTGATGCTCGGTTGGGCGTACGGCTTCCTCGCGGTCGGCAACTTCTTCTGCAAGGACGCTGTCGTGGCGGGGATGACCGACGCGTTCGGTCCCCATCAGCCGACCGTCTGGCCGGCTTGGAGCGTGCTGACCATGGCGACGGTGTTCGAATTGCTCGCCTATGAGCTCGCCTATTGGTTTGGCCATTATCTCTTCCACCGCGTTCCTGCGCTGTGGGAGTTCCACAAGGTGCACCATTCGGCCGAGGTGATGACGGCCTTCACCGAGCTGCGCCAACATCCGATCGAAATTCTTGCGTTCGTGAACCTGATCGCAATCGCCACCGGGACGGTGTTCGGCGTCATGACCTACGCCTTCGGACCCGGCGTACAGCCCTTCACCTTGCTCAACAGCAATATTCTGTTGATGACGTTCCTCATCACCTGGGGCCACCTGCGGCACAGCCACATGTGGATCACCTTCCCCGGCCTGGCCGGCAAGATCCTGCAGAGCCCGGCGCACCATCAGCTCCACCATTCCGACAATCCGCTGCATTGGGACAAGAATCTCGGCTTCGCGCTGGCCGTGTGGGACTGGGCGTTCGGAACGCTGTGCATTCCTCAGCCGACCCGCGAGGCCATCCGCTTCGGCGTCGGCGCGACGAACGGCGAATTCAGCACCGTGACCCGCAATTACGTGCTGCCGTTCGTCCGCTTCGGCGAGCACGTCGTCAAAGCCGCGCGCCATGTCCTCCCCGCGGCGCAGGGCGCGATCGGGGTCGATGCCGGCAAGTTGCGCGGCTGACGGCATTTTATGGAAGCGGCGGCCGGCTGTCGTCTCTAAGCTCGAATGACGAATCATTCGGGTTTGGAGACAACTTATGCCGGCCGAGAACGCCGCGCGCCGGCGAGGGCTGATTCTCCTGTTCGCCGCCACCGTCCTGTGGAGCTCGGCCGGATATTTCGCTCGTCTGATTGCCCATCTCGATCTTTGGACCGTTCTCTATGGCCGCGCCGGCTTCGGCGGCCTGTGCATCGCGGCCTGGGCGATCGTCGAGCAGCGGCGCGGCCGTCTCGGGCGGCGGTTCGGCTTTGGGCGTTCAGCGCCCCTGATCGTCGCGCTTTCCGCAACCGCCATCTCGTCCTATGTCGCGGCGCTCATGACGACGACGGTGGCCGACGTCCTCGTCGTTTACGCCACCATGCCCTTCGTCGCCGCCGGCATGGCCTTCGTCATCAACGGCGAGCGCGTCTCCCGCCGCACGCTCGTGGCCGCCGGCGTCGCGATGATCGGGGTTCTCGTCGTGGTGGCGAGCGCGTTGGGGTCGGGCCGTCTGCTCGGCCAGGCGTTGTCCTTGCTGATGACCGCTGCGTTCGCGCTGATGGTCGTGTTGCAGCGGCGCGATCCCTCGATGTCGATGACTTCGAT
>Ga0187848_10001639_pt1 | contig 18819 bp, 22 predicted proteins | sample June2016WEW_4_40_FD_132424 | JGI IMG/M metagenome (GOLD analysis project Ga0187848, IMG submission 132424) | Peatland microbial communities from SPRUCE experiment site at the Marcell Experimental Forest, Minnesota, USA - June2016WEW_4_40 | ecosystem: Environmental > Terrestrial > Soil >... | reverse complement strand
GAATCCTGGTCTGTGATCGTTTAAATCGGTGAAGTTTGTGCCTTCAAAAACCGCTTTGAACCCGAGTTCATGCGCAAACTCAATTAGGGATTCGAGTAATTCTTTTTTGCAGTAGTAGCAGCGGTTTTCAGGGTTTTTGCTAAAATTCTCATTGGATAACTCGTCGGTTTCAATCACATACAATTTGATGCCTATGTCCTTGGCTATTTTTTTAGCATCCCTTAACTCTTCAGACGTGTATGTTGGAGATTGAGCTATAACAGCCACAGCCTTCTCACCTAAAACCCCATGGCTTACAGCAGCCAATGTTGAGCTGTCCACGCCTCCGGAAAAAGCGATTACCACGCCGTCCTTTCCTTTTTCTTTGATGAAATGTTTGAGTTCTTCAAGTTTACGATTTAACTCTTCCATGCAAATCACGGTTTTTGACTAAAAATTTCTTTTGCCTTCGAGATTGCAAGCTCCGAAAGTTCTCTAAGAGGCTTATTAGTTTTTTCTGCTAATCTTTTAAGATCGTCGTATTCGGGTTTTATTCGGATGGTTTCTCCATTGCTGTTTTTTGAAACTTTAACTTTTACTGTTTCTTTAACGTCGTCAATCAGTAAATCGACAGAATACAATTCACGAGTAACAATGTGTCTTTCACAGAGGTAAACTCTGACTCCCAACGTGCCTGTTTCATTAATCAGTACATTTGAGAGGTGTTGAGTGTCTTTTTGGTCAGCGATTACCTTGATAATTTGGCCAGGTCTATTCTTTTTTGTGTACATTGGGATGATGCTTACGTCTTTTGCGCCTTCCGCAAGAAGCCTGTCAACGGTATGTCCCACGATTTCTCCTGATACGTCATCAACGTTGGTTTCCAACACGGCAATCTGGTCCTTCATCAAGCAGTTTTCTAAAGGTTTACCTATTGTTATTCGAAGAACGTTAGGTATTTCAGAAAACTCTTTGCCGCCTGCACCGTAACCAACCTTCACGGGAGCCATCTCAGGGTAAAACCTGCTTACTTCGTCTGCTAAATTAACTATTATTGCTGCTCCGGTTGGCGTAGCTAGTTCCGACTTGACCGGTCCCCCTTTAATCGGAAAATTCTTTGATTGAAAAATAGATAGCGCTGCCGGAGATGGACTTGAAACTGTGCCATGTGAGAACTGGAATAATCCTCCGCCAACGGAGACTGGTGTTGCAACAATTTTAGCGTTAAAAAAGCCGAGGTCTTCCATGGCAACTGCCGATCCAATAATTTCTGCGGCAGTATCAACTAAGCCGACCTCATGCAAATGTGCATCAGCCAAATGATGACCGTGAAGTTTCGCTTCTGCATCAACCAACGTGTGTATGACGTTTGAGGCATACTGCTTTGCTTTTGCTGAAAGATTGAGGTTTTCCGCGGTTTTTTCAACTATTTCGATTAATTGTTTTCCGTCTTTTCTGGATTTTCCTTCAGATGTAACGTCAACTTTGGTGGCTCTGAACTCTTTACGCATAACCTGTTTGATATCAACCACTACGTTCTTGTAACCGTAATCGGCGTTCTCCAGACTTTTTATGGCTGAAGTAACCTTGTTTACATCTGCTCCAAGATCCAGTAATGCGCCCAGGATCATGTCTCCAGAAACTCCAGCAACTTGACAATCAATCATAACTACTGTAGAAAATTCAGTCATTCTGTTCGACCGCTTGCTAATATTAAAAAAGCAAAAATGATATATTGCTTGTGGTTCTTGAGGCAAGTGGTTTAATCATGTCCACGTTGAAAGAGATTCTTGAAAAAACCGCTAAAAACGAGTTAACTGTTGAGAAAGCAGAAAAACTACTGCGTCTGCTAGCTATTGCTGAAGTTGAAGGCATAGCAAAAATTGACGCTAACAGGGAACACAGAAAAGGCGTGCCTGAAATAATTTTAGCTGAGAACAAAACAGTAAGAGACCTAGTTGAAATAACCCTGCTGATGCTTAGTGAAACTGGTAGAGTAATAGTGAGCAGATGTAGTCAAGAACAAGTTCAAGCCCTCAATCAGGCGTTGCCTGGCGATGCAATTTGCCAGATTAACGAAAAAGCAAGAATGGTGGTCATTAAAAGGAAAAACCTTTTCGTTAAAAGCACTGGTGGAAAGATTGGACTTTTAACCGCAGGCACTTCTGATATTCCAGTGGCTGAAGAGGCAAAGGTGATTGCTGAAGAAATGGGTTGTCAAGTTTATGCATCGTATGATTTGGGTGTGGCTGGAATCCACAGGGTTCTTCAACCTCTAAAAGACTTAATCATGAAGGATGTTGACGTTATTATTGTGGTTGCAGGCAGGGAAGGTGCTTTGGCTTCGGTGGTTGCTGGCATGGTTAATGTTCCGGTGATTGCGGTTCCAACTTCTAATAGTTACGGTTTTGGCGAAAAAGGAGTAAGCACGCTGATGGCTATGCTTCAGTCATGTTCACTGGGTTTGGCAGTTGTTAACATTGATGCTGGAGTTGCTGCTGGCGCTGTAGCTACATTAATTGCGAATCGTGCGGCTAAATTTAGAAGTTAAAGAAGTTTCGATTTTTAGCTTGTGATTTCTATTAGCAGGTTTATTCGAGATTTCCGTAGAATGCTTATATAGGTTTAGGGCTCACTCAAAAGTGAGCGTATTTAACCGATGACTTCTCAAGACAAAATCTTTTTGAACCCTATAGGCCGCGTCAAAACCGAAGCTGTCGGCGACGAGGTTAAAGATAAATCCAGAATCTCACAGATCATCATTCGTGACGAGCTGGTTGAGGCCTTAGATGGTGTTGATGGCTTTTCACATTTGTTTGTACTTTTTTGGCTCAACCAAATTTCCAATAAGCAACGAATGACTTTGAAGGTTCATCCGAGAGGCAGAATGGACATGCCTTTACTTGGAGTTTTCGCTACCAGAACTAACCTTCGACCAAACCCCATCGGATTAACATTAGTTGAGTTGCTAAAAGTTGAAGGCAACATTTTGACTGTTCGCGGTCTGGATGCTGTCGATGGCACGCCAATCTTGGATATTAAGCCCTTTGATTCTTGGGATAATGCAGAAAAGGCTAGGGTTCCTGATTGGTGGATGAAGCTGAACAAGGAAAAACGGAAGAAGCTATAACAAGTCTTGGATGAAGTATTTTGCGTCAAGCACTTTCAAGAGTTCTGCTCTAAGCTCTTCACCCTTTAGACCGGTGACCTTAATGCCTCCAATTTTATCTGCGAGCTTCTGCTCTTTGCAGGCTTCTTTTAGCCAGTTTTCAAAGTCGCCCCTGTAGAGGTGAAATTCAAGCGAACCTGCGCTGACCTGCTTTATAGCCTTGTAAAACTCTTGCAGCGTCTTCGAGGTTAAATCTGCAGGCTGATTGATGTCAAAGTAAAAGTGAAAACTCATTTCTTCTGTAACAGGCGTGAACACTTTGAAGGCTGCTTTTCCTTTTTCAGTAATACCATATCCTCTTCCGCTTTTTTGCAGAAAACCCTCTTTTGCTAATTCTTGAATTTGCTGCATAGTTTGGTTTGGAGTCAACTTCACCTTTTCAGCAAACATATTCAGATCCATGCGGCTTGTGGCTTCAATCATAGCTTTTAAAACTTTAAATTGTTCCTCTTTCAAATGGCTTCCCTCACTTCTATTATTGTTTAAACGGAAATTTAAATGTCACAATTATTCACTATAATTAAGCAACTTCTTTGGCAACAACCTGCGATGTTTCTTCGATAGGCTACAACATTCTATGTCTACAGTTCTAATACTCAACCAAAACCCAAGAATTCTTTGGAATAAAGTTCCAACGCTGTAATATTGGAAAAGGCACGATGGAATCCGCTGGGATGCGCTTAAAACATTAAGCGAATCCTCTGACAAGGTATTAGAGGTTCAAGGCTGACAGTTCCACTACCTGAAATGGGTTTAAAACCTCATTAACCCATGAAGTGGTTAGTCTTCGTCTCCCGCGGTCCTCAGCTGCAGACTTTTCCTATAAGAGAATTTGAAGTCCGAGCGGCACTAGGGCAATCAAAACGAGAACCGAAGCGGACAAACTGATTATTTCAAAACCATCCGGGGCAAAGAGCAACAACGCTCCGATAAGCATAGTAATGGCTTGCCAGCCCGGAATAACCCCAGCGCTGAACATAGCAATAGACAGGAACGCGAACCCGAGCGGCAAAAGCAAAAGCCCCCGCAACAATACTAGCCAGCCCGCTTGAGCTTGCATCACTACCAACCCAGGCTTAAGTTTGACAAAAACATCATCAGGCAACGTGTCAAAAGCGCTTATAACCAAACCCAGCGCGCCTTTATCAGCAGCCAGAATGACCGCTCCACAAATAGCGATCGCTCCACCAACAAGTCCAAGCCAAGCCAATTGTCCGTTCATTGACAGCGCCATGCACTTAAGGGCCACCACGATAAGTAACGGTGTACTCAGCAACACCAATACATGCCCAACCTGTAAACGCGGATTATGGCGAACTCTTGCCACTAGGTCATTCACGTCCCTGACGCGACGAGGTCTTAGCAAATTGGGATGGACAGCAAAGCCAATAATAAAAAGATTGGAAAAATTAGAAAAGCAAGACCCGTACCTATGAGCTCTACGTCACTAATCCCCGTGAACAGAGTCATATCAAACATCGGCTGTCCTCCTGTTTAGCACAGCAAACGAAATTGAATAAGGTTGGTCACACATTTTGGATTTGGCATTGTTGTCTTTCGCCTGTTTGTCCCAGCCTCTTTTTCCAAACAGATGCATCATACTCTTGGCCAGAAAAGGAGGAAGGAAGAGAGTAGACGCTAAATCTTCCGCCTCTTTTGATATGGGCTGGCCATATGAAAGGTTAACTGACGCTAAAGTAAGACCCCTTGTAAGTTTCTTGGTCATTCCTTTCTTTTCATCCAGAGGTTCACCATTTAGAGCCATACCCCAACCAACGCGGATTCCACCTCCCCACTTTAAATTTGACTCCTGAACGAAGTTTCGGATGATTTTGAGAGCAGTGTCCATATGTTCCTTTTCTGGGAAGCCACTGTTCATGATTGCAACCAATAGCTGCGATTTTGATGGCGATATGACTTTTCGGTTTTCATGGATTAGTTCCATGGCTTTAATAGTTGGCGAGGGAAAACTGTCAATGTACAGTGGTGTGGCAAGTACTATTATGTCAGCATTTTCAACGGAGTTCAATAATTTCTCGATGCCTTCGCTCGTGTTAACTAAGCGAGTGGCAATTGCTTCTTCAGACACTAAACCATTTCCTTCCAATTTATCTACTAAGAATTTTCCAATAGCATGAGAGTTGCTTTTTTCACCTCTTGGACTTCCTATCAATAACAATACTTTTTTGGGTTGGCTCATGAGATTACCTCCACTTTATTTAGCAGTTCCTCAACAAAGGCGGGTATCGTTTCTGGATTTTTATCCCGTCGAAAAACGCTGGCAGCATAGGCTGGATGCCGAAAATTAAGCGTGTTTCGTTCAGCTAGCGCTAAGAAGGTTTCTTCATAGTCCACGCCAGATTCCTGTACTCCGATGACGAGAAGCTTTGGATATCTCTCATAACGCATCTTGTGATGGATTTGCCCGTGGTATAATTGGAAATAAGGCAACAAAAGTGGTATAATGCGGTCGAGTGCCTTCTTCAGTTCAGAGGAGTATCCACCGAACGTAACTGGAGTCAGCCACACCATCAGGTCGCTTTGAATGGCTTTCCTAGTCGTTTCCCGCCCGTCGTCATTAATCACGCATGTTCCCGGAGTCTTAACCCAACAGCCGAAACAGCCTAAGCAATTAGCGATATGCATGTTGCGTAGTTCGAGCGGCTCAACCTCCCACCCTTCTTTGGTCAATTGATCGACAATGGTTTTTTCTATCACATTGATAGTCTGATCGCCTTCTTTGGCTCCGTTGAAGATTACAGTTTTCATTTTTTAGGCCTCATCGCATTTTGATTTGATATTCTCTAGTGAACGGTAAAGCGCTTGTAGAGTGAACTCAACTGTAGCGTCTTTGTCTACACCTGCCTGTCTCAGAAATATATCTAAACCTGGTGGAAGTAGTATCATGGCTCTTGTCGTCTGAACAAGAAAAATCGATGTTTGAATCGGATTCAAGTCGGGTTTAATCGAACCATCCTTTATGCCGTTGCACACAGCATACAATACTATTTTGAGGTTTTCCTGACTTAATTTGATCAATTCCGCCGCGTTTACATCTCCACTGGTTGCTACAGGCAATTTTTCGGCTTCTTCTAACATGCAAAAATACTGGCTGTGGCGCTTATAGAACTCGTAATAGGCTTCACCTACTGCAAAAGCTTTTTCTAAACCGCTGTGGTGTCTGCCTACTGCATCTTTAAACATCGCGTTCATTATATTTGCTCCTCTTAAAGCAACGGCTGAGTACAGAGCTTCTTTGCTCTTAAAATACAGGTATAAAGTACCTTTCGCAAGCTGGGACTTCTTCGCAATTTCATCTATAGTTATTTCGTCATAGTGTTTGGAGAAAAAAAGCGTTTGGGCAGAGTCTATAATGAGTTTGCGACGTTGCTCTTTCTCTTTTTCTTTCCTTTTCAAGGTTGACATTGTGACTTACATCCATTATTTGACTTTAAGTCAATTAATGACTAATAGTCACAATTGCGTATAAAAACCTAACTGTTCAGTGCGCTCACGATAGTCAGGAGTTTTGAATAAAATTGACAAGACCTCTGAGCCTTAAATCAAAATCATTTTTCACCCAATTTAGAGAAACTTGCATTTACGCCTGGGTTTGACAAATAGCTACTGGGCTTCCGGACTGTTTTGGTGATTTTCTTGAATATTGCATCGTCGACCTCGCTTAGTCGGGAATCATGCGCGCGTTAAAGGGGGATTCTAGCGCCAATTTACTGGTAAAATAACCTTTTGATGAATTTTGTTAGAAAGCGGGTCTGCTATGATGCGCTTAAACTATTAAGCGAATCCTAAACCAAAAAGCAAAGAGAAGCCCAACTTTAACATTACAAAGATAACGGGCCCGCTGGGACTCGAACCCCACGGGGAAATATGTTCTTTTCACTAAGTTCGTGGCTTGCACAAAAAACTGTAATGGCTGCCCTATTGCCCTTACCTCTATAGGACTTCGAGAGTTAATGGAAAAAAGTTTTGCAGTATCTTGGCCATGACAATAAGAAGGGCACTAATGAGAAAAATGACTCTGGCAAGAAGATTCGACTAAGCTTGTAAGTAAGCTTTATGAAACGTAATGGGAGATGCTGGTTACGTTCATGACATAAGCTTGGTAAGATGTTTCATAACTTATGTTTCCTGAAAGTTTAACCACGTCGCCCTGAGCGAATCCAGTAGGAAAGCCAGGGGCAGTAGAAATTGTCGGAATCGAAAATTTACCCGTGAAGCTCAAGAAAATAAAAGCGTTAACTGTAGCGTTGAGTGTGCCTCCCTGTCCGTTTGGTTGTGAGAACGTTCTTGCGCTTGAGAAGGGAGAAAGACTCGGGCTAACACTTGTTACGGATACACCTGGATAAATTGCGTTCCCTGGTGCATAGCTCAAAGTGCCTACGACAGAATAAGAGCCAGTTTGCTGCGGTTCATTTTGGTTCTGAAAATAAAGAAAGACGCTGAGGCTGATTGAAACAACAAGAACCGCCACTAACACGATGACAAAAACCTTCTTTTTCATCTTAGGTAATCTTCCCCGCGTATCAGTTTGTCGCCACCCATCAATTTTCATGATTTGAGCGTTCTTTTGGATTAACTTTTCTATGTAGTAATATTTCTTCGATTAAGATAGTTTATCCTTAAGAAAGGGCTGTATTTTCACCCGCGAGGTTCGCTTGCCACAGCAAGTCCACCTGAACGTTTGCCTATGGCAACTTGAGCAGAAGCGTTTGTGGTCTGCGAACTCAGGATTCTCCAAATCTTTCTTGGTAAACTTACCCATGTCTTTCACCTGGCATCATTTGACGCACGTGTTTGCAACTGGCTCGGAAATTTGGTGTTGATGCAGCATGAATTTGTGTGATGCTCCAAAATGCAGATAACACTATCACTGAAACAGCTATTACGGCAGAAATTATGAATTTATCCTTTTTTAATTTATTTCCAGCTGCAACCGAGTGAATATTCATCATGTTTCAAAAGTATCGCGTTTCAATCTTTTAACACTACACATTAGAACAGCTGTTCTAAAATTTAGAAGCCCAATTAAACGTACCAAATAAGTAAGACTCTCGTTTTCCCGACGGCAAGGTGAGCAGAACGAAAGAAAATTCTTTTGCTACAAGCTGCCTCTTTGATAGGTTTTGATGGTTTCATAGCAGAAAGCAAGAGTGAATATAGCTGTTGCAGCCACGAAGAAGACGTATTCACGTGTTAGAACAGATGGTCTGAGAAGCGTCAATTCAATAAGCAGGACTGCAAACGCGAAAATAGTGTAGAAGAGGTATCTCGGTATCAGGAAGCGGCTGATTTTTATGTTGTTTTCCAAAAGAAACCTGTCAACAGTGTAACCACCATCTTGCCGTTTCAGAAGACCAGCATCCTCCAGTTTGGAAAGATGATACGTTGCCACTGAAGGACTGCTCAAGTTAAGGGCTCTTTGAAGTTCTCGAATGCCTACAGGCTTATTGCTTTTTAGTAAGAAGCGGTAGACTTCAAGAGTAGTTCCTCTTAACACATCCTTAGACTCGTCAGCAGACAAAGCCCTTCACACCCGCCAATAAAGCGCATCAACAATTTAAGAGCTATCCTAAAAAATCACTATAGCTACTGTTCGAAAGATTAGTACGCCTGTATGAAAATATAGCATTAAATAACACTCTATAACCTTACATTTCAGAGCCTGTTAGGAAGAGCCTGAGAATTTGAGCTTGCTAAACAAGAAAATGTTGTTGGCGTCAGTTCTTGCTATTGCATTAGCGCTTTCGCTAGCTGGAGCCACCTACTTTTTCCCATCTGGGCAAACATCACAATCATCTCCCACTCCACAAGCCACGCCGATTCTAGCGCCCTTCACCTCCGCTGCACCGTTACCGTCGACATATCCGGCGCCAGCGGCTACGGCTCCCCCTGTGCCTGCTTCCGTAACGGGCGAATCGAGTAGCCTGATACCAGTGTTATCCGTAGTAGCTGCAATTGTTGTCACAATTATTGCTGTCTTGTTGTTGTTCTCAGAAAGGGACCTCAAAGGAAAGAACTGGAGCGAAAAGAATGAAGAAAATATTACTAACTATTGCGTTGATAGCAATTCTTGCTTTTTCTGTTTTCCTTAGCTTATCCCTTAACAGCCCTATCAGTCAAGAAGCACATTTCTACATTAAATTCGGAGTAGTTCCTAGGTCAAACTTTGCGTATCCGTTTTCTCCACCTGTCTCAATGTATCGTGCTCTTCAAATCGGCCTGGAAAGTCAAGACTATGACAAGATATCGCTGATAGGTATGTCCGTAACTGCTGACTTTGTGTACGCTTTCACGGATACAGGCGCTTTTGTCGGTGGCACAGGAATAGTCAGACAGGTAGCGACTCCGCCCACAAACTACTCGTATACAATAGTAGCCTGTGCGGGAGTCTATGAATATGCTTGGGCCATAACTATCAACCACGCTACGAACCCATCGAACCCGCCTGTTGGGTTTTGCCTGGTGGACGCTCAAACAGGGTCGTTGCTTCCAAAACCGATCCCTCCCTGATGTAGCTCAGTTAAGCACTTCGGTCTCTTCGATTTGCATTCTAAAAAATAGTTTTAAATAAAGAAGCTTACCCTCGGAATTATAAAATGGAACGCGAAAGTTCAGCGTTGTTCTAAACGCAAGAACAAATGTTCTAAAGTATCGCATTAAATATCGCTTAGAACCTTAGGTTCAGGTAGCCAATGGAACCAATCAAGAGATGTGCCGAAAAATGAACCTAAAAGCTTGCTTGAAAAGTACGGCGTTAATATGTGCGGTTGTCATGCTTGTTTCCTCAAGTCTTCTCATCGCTCAGGCACAAAACGCAACAAACGCGTTTCCGCCAACGACCAACATCAACTTTACATCAGCAACACAATTCCCGATTCCAATCTATAACAGCACGGTAAGCTTTGCATCCGGCGGCTCCTACGATAATGCCAGCCTAGGCAACGGCACATGGAACTTTAAAGGCTTATTTGTGAACAGCGGCACGAGCGCTTTGCCTAACATCATGGGTGTTGGCTTCAGCGTTTCGGCGCAGAACTGCAAGGTAACCATTACGCATCTTGATGCTTTAGACGTGGTTCCTCCGTTTCCTGGCGAACTGAACTACACCGTCGCTGGGGTGGGCAGCCAAAGCTTCAACCTGCATTATTCTGATTATGGGCTTCTCAATTTGACAGTGTACATCGACGGCGTAGCAAGAGCACAAAACAACGGGTGGACCTTATCACCCGATGGAACGCTGACCGTTACAGGCGCAATTTCCGGTGTCAGTATTCATTGGGCAGAAGTTTCGTCGATAGCCTTCACGTCCGCAGACAACTTTGCCATTCCCGATTACAACAGCACCATCAACTTTGGTTACAGCGGAACTTATCTGGGACCCGCAAGCCTTAGGAATAATGTTTGGTACTTCCAGAATTTAGCTTTTAACGGGTACACGTCACACGGCATTCCTTTGTGGTATTTTGCTGTGTCCGCCCAAAACTGCAATATAACTATCACCGGCTATAACCCAGGCCCCCTGACAGGTGGACTAACGTGGCTGCGTGGCTAAACTACACCGTCAAAGATGTTGGCACTCAAACTGTAAACCTGAATAATGGTTACACCAACAACATCGGACACCTAAACTGTACCGTTTACATAGATGGAGAAAACAGGACCCAGGGCGACGGCTGGACGCTCTCGAACGATGGGTGGGTAACAGTCACGGGCGCAACTTCCAACGTAAGTATATACTATCCGCCGATTCCAGCTCCAAACAATCTGCCTCCGCCTATCGCAGTTGCCCCCTCAAACCCCTTAACCATAAACGCGGTTTTCCTTTTCGTTGCAGTGGTTACAACGCTAGTGCTCATAGTGAGTGTAGCTACAGTATTGATGTTTAGGCGAGAGAAGAGCCAAAAAGCGTGAACAGAATCGATATTTTGAAGAGGGTTTCTGTAGTTTCGTGTTCATCGGCCCTGCCAAAGATTGACCTCCTATCTTTCGCCTAAATTTTTGGGTTCAATAACGATATGTAAAACATTTTTAAGTTTGGGGAAAAGGGCAAATTCGAGTAAAACGCAAGTTTATTTATTTCTAAAAACTAAACTTTACCTTGGTGGGATCTATTGAATAATTACATCATCATTTTAGTTACTGCGAAAGATAAGCAGGAAGCAGAAAAAATAACGCAATTGCTTTTGAATGAACGTTTGATTGCTTGCGGAAACATCGTCAGTCCAGTCACATCACTTTTCCACTGGGCTGGCAAAATTGACAAGGCAGAGGAATGCTTAATCGTTATGAAATCGCGTATGGACCTGTTTTCGCAAGTTGCTGAGCAAGTGAAACGTTTGCATAGTTATGAGGTTCCGGAGGTTCTTGCGTTGCCGATTGTTGATGCATCAAAGGCTTATCTGGATTGGATGAGTGTTGTGCTTAAACCTTAAAGTACATTTCAGTACAGATAAGCCTTAAATAATACACTGACGTATGCTTCTGAACCATAAGGAAGCAAAATAAAATGGGGAATCGCCTTTGGCACACAGACAACAACCGAAACCAAACCAGCTAACCCCCTAAAAATCAAAAAAATCAACCTCACACAACAACCCCTCGAAATATTTTCAAAACTCCAAAAACAATACAAAACAACCTACCTTCTCGAATCCATCGAAGGACCAAAAAAACTCGCACAATACTCATTCATAGGCTTCGACCCAAAAATATCCCTCCAAACCAAAAACGGTAAAGCACAAATCAGAAATGAAAAAACAGGCGAAACCACAACAGAAGAAACAAGCGATCCAGTCCAAACTTTAGAGCGCCTTATGAAAAACCAGGCGGTTTCAAACAGCGAATTCCGATTTGTCGGTGGAGCAGTCGGCTACATCTCTTATGATGCAGTCCGTTATTGGGAACATCTGCCCGAAAACAGCACGTCTGACCTTAGTTTTCCTGATTTGGAAATGGGTATATTTGACGATGGCTTTGTCTTCAATCACATAAGGAGACAAGTCTTCTATTATTACCGTAGTGAGAACCGCCTGCCAGAAGTTGAAAGCCTCCTCAAGCAGCCAATTTATCCTCAACAGTTATCATACACACAGCCTAAGGTGAACATTAAAAAAGAAACCTATGAAGCGGCGGTAGAAAAAGCAAAAGAGTACATAACTGCTGGAGACATTTTCCAAGTTGTCCCATCCAAACGCTACCAATTCCAAATAATGGGCAATCTAATCCATTTTTATCAGGCGCTAAGAACCATTAACCCTTCACCCTACATGTACTATTACAAGTCAGGTGACCGGCAAATTGTTGGCGCCAGCCCAGAAATGCTTGTTCGAGTTGAAAACGGGACTGTCGAAACCTTCCCAATTGCAGGCACCAGGCCAGTCGCCCAAGACCCCGGCGAAAACATCAAGTTAGTCTCTGAGTTGCTTGCTGACCCCAAAGAACGTGCAGAACATGTAATGCTTGTTGATTTAGCGCGCAACGATATTGGCAGAATCTCAAAGTTCGGCAGCGTTCATGTGCCTGAATTCATGAAAGTTCACCAGTACAGCCACGTGCAACACATAGTTTCACGAGTGGTAGGACAACTCAAGGATGGTCTTCAAAGCTATGATGCTTTACGGGCTGTTTTTCCTGCTGGAACGGTTTCTGGAGCACCCAAAGTGCGTGCCATGGAAATTATTGATGAATTGGAACCTGTAAGGCGTGGACCTTACGCTGGTGCTGTAGGTTATTTCTCCTACAATGGGAACGCAGACTTTGCCATAACCATCCGTACCCTTTTCGCTGACAAAAATCAGGCTTACATTCAAGTTGGCGGGGGAATCGTGGCTGATTCAGTGCCGGAGCAGGAGTGGTTTGAAACTGAGCACAAAGCAAAGGCGTTGATGCAGGCGCTTGAGCAAGGTGGAGGTACAAAGCAATGAAAGTGCTGGTGATTGACAATTACGACTCATTTGTTTACAATCTTGTCCAGTATATTGGCGAGCAGGGTGCAGAACCCATAGTTTACAGAAATAATAAAGTCACCTTGGAGCAGTTAATCCAGCTTAAACCGGACAGAATTGTGATCTCACCTGGTCCTGGCACTCCTGAAGATGAACGGTATTTTGGCGTTTGCAGAAAAATCCTACAGACCATGAGTCAGTCGATTCCAACTTTAGGCGTTTGCTTAGGTCACCAAGGAATTATCAGCGTGTATGGCGGAAAAATCATCCATGCAAAAAGGCTCATGCATGGAAAAACCTGCACGATAAAACATGACCAAACAGGCATCTTCACAGGCGTTCGCAACCCCTTCACGGCAACAAGGTATCATTCGCTTGCTGGCGAACGGTGCTCTATTCCTTCATGCTTAGAAATTACTGCAGAATGCGTTGATGACGGTGAAATTATGGGGGTTCGGCATGTTAAGTATCCGATTGATGGCGTGCAATTTCATCCTGAATCGATTCTTTGCGAAGATGGCAAAGTTATAATTAAAAACTTCTTGGATGGGCGGCGACGGCTGTGATTAGGGAAGGCATTAAGAAACTGATCGAAGGCTACAGCTTAACAATCGAGGAGTCAGGAGCGATAATGCGAGAAGTTATGTCGGGGAAAGCTACAAGCTCGCAGACTGCTGCTTTTCTAACTGCGTTGCGAATGAAGGGTGAAGCGGTTGAGGAACTTATCGCTTTTGCCTCTGTTATGCGTGAGCAGAGTCGCCAGATACATCCCCGTGTGCATAGTCGCCTAGTGGATACTTGCGGGACAGGCGGAGACAAAATAAAAACCTTTAACGTGAGCACTACAGCAGCCTTCGTCATTGCAGGAGCTGGCGTTGCGGTTGCTAAGCATGGGAACAGGGCTGTAACCAGCAAATGCGGCAGCGCCGACGTGCTGGAAAAGCTTGGTCTAAACCTGTACTTGGAGCCCGAAGCAGTTGAAGGCATAATAGAAAACGTTGGGATAGGCTTCATGTTTGCTCCAGCATTCAATCCCGCTATGAAGTATGCTGCTGAGCCAAGACGGGAAATAGGCATTCGCACAGTATTCAACCTTCTCGGTCCATTAACTAATCCAGCATGCGCCAATGCCCAACTGCTCGGCGTTTACGATCCTAAACTGACGGCTCCGCTGGCTTATGCGTTGAAGCGGCTGGGTTGCGAGGAAGCGATGGTTGTTCATGGATTAGACGGCTTAGATGAAGTATCAACGGTTGGAAAGACGGCGATTGCATGGTTAAAGAAAGACAAAGTAACAGAACGGGAGGCTTCTCCACGCGATTTCGGAGTAAAAAAGGCAAGCATCGCCGATTTGAAAGTGGAAACGCCTGAAGAAAGCGCCGAAACAATATTCCAAATTCTCAGCGGAAACTGCGCCTTGGATGACCCCAAAGTAGAGTTTGTGCTTGTCAATAGTGCGGCAGGAATCATTGTTGGTGGGGCAGCAGAAAACTTTGAAGGCGGCATGGAAATAGCTCGCAAATCGATTGAGAGCGGAGCTGCCTATGGTGAGCTTAAGGCTTTGGTGAAAGCTTCAGGCGGTAGCCTGTTGAAACTTGAGGAGTTAGAAGCGAAGTATGAGTGATTTTCTTGATGTGCTGGCGCGTGTTGCCCAAGTAACCATTGAAAGCGAATACTATGAAATAGTAAAGCCAGCAGAAAGCATGCACATCAGCTTAAGAAAGGCAATTTTAGACTGCCAAGGTATCCCAGTTATAACTGAAATAAAGTCGGCTTCACCATCAACGGGGGTGATCAGAAAAAACGTTAACCCAAGTGAGATTGCGAAGGCAATGCGAAGGGGCGGAGCCGTAGCCTTATCCGTGTTAACTGAGCCCAAACAGTTCAATGGCTCTCTGGAAGTGTTGGCTGAGGCCAGAAAAGCTGTGAAGTTTCCCATCCTCATGAAAGACATAATCTTGAGCCCTATACAAATCCAAGCATCTTCGAAAATAGGCGCTAATGCCGTTTTGTTGATTCAAGCGCTTTTTGACAGAGGCTACAGCGCCAGAAGCCTTGATGAAATGATAGCTGGGGCTCATCTTTTGGGTCTTGAGGTTTTGCTTGAAACCCACACTGAATCAGAGTTTTGCTCAGCCGTTAAAACAGGCGCTGATTTGATTGGGATAAATAACCGTAACCTTGAAACGTTAAAGGTAGATTTGGGCGTCACAAAAAAGATTCTTTCAAAAAGTGATCTAAACGGCAAGCTGGTCATATCTGAAAGTGGAATAAACACGCTAGCCGACATACTTTCCCTACGTAGAGCTGGCGCACGTGCTTTTCTTATTGGATCAGCCATAATGGCAAGTGATAACATTGAAGAAAAAGTTAAGGAGTTTGTAAACGTAAAATGAAAGTAAGCAATTACCCAGTTGACGGAAAATATGGGAAATATGGCGGTCGTTTTGTTCCAGAAGTTCTGATGGCGGCGATTAAGGAGCTCGAAGACGCCTACGAGCAAGCGCGCAAAGACCCGACTTTCCAGAAAGAACTTGATTACTACCTGTCAGAATTCGTTGGAAGACCCACACCGCTGTATTATGCTGAGAACTTGACCCGTAAACTGGGCGGCGCCAAAATTTACCTGAAACGCGAAGACTTAGCCCACGGTGGAGCACACAAAATAAACAACACAATCGGCCAAGCACTACTCGCCAAGCGAATGGGTAAGACTCGTGTGATCGCTGAGACAGGAGCAGGTCAACATGGCGTAGCCACAGCGATTGCATGCGCTGCTTTAGGCTTGAAAGCTGAGGTTTACATGGGCACGGAAGACTGTGAACGGCAGCGGCTGAACGTTTTCCGCATGAAGCTTCTAAACGCGCAAGTGCATCCTGTGGAAGCTGGCTCAAAAACCCTCAAGGATTCGATAAACGAGGCGTTTAGGGATTGGGTTACAAACCTTCAGACGACTTATTACTTAATCGGCTCAGTCGTCGGTCCCCATCCGTATCCTATGATTGTTAGGGATTTCCAAAGCATAATCGGCAAAGAACTCAAAGAACAATTCCACAAAAAAGAGGGCAAACTGCCAGAAGCGCTTGTTGCTTGCGTCGGCGGCGGAAGCAACGCCATAGGTACGTTCTACCCGTTCGAAGATGATGCTGAAGTGAAGTTTTATGGTGTTGAGGCTGCCGGAGAAGGTTTAGAAACAGGCAAGCATGCCGCATCTCTTGGCGCAGGAGCGGAAGGCGTATTTCACGGTATGCTAACCTACGTTCTCCAAGATAGTAATGGGCAAATACAGAACACACGCAGCATTTCTGCAGGTTTAGATTATCCGGGCGTTGGACCCGAACACTCCTTACTAAAAACTCTAAAAAGAGCGCAATATGTTTCAGCCTTGGACAAGGAAGCGGTAGAGGCTTTTCTCACTTTGTCCAGAGAGGAAGGAATCCTGCCTGCATTGGAATCCTCGCATGCGGTAGCTTACGCCATGAAGTTAGCTCCAAAAATGAAGAAGAGCCAGTCAATCGTCGTAACGTTGTCGGGACGGGGAGATAAAGACGTGGAAACTATAGCAGACTACATCGGAGCTAAAATATGAACGCAATAAGCGAAGCCTTCCAAAAGGCAAAGGCACAGGGAAATGGGGCGCTCATCGGCTATATTATGGCTGGAGACCCAAAACCAGAACTGACAGCGAAAATTGCTGGCGCATTAATCAAAGGCGGCGTAGACATTCTTGAGTTGGGATTGCCGTTCTCTGATCCAATTGCGGATGGACCCACCATTCAAGCTGCAAGCGTGCGCTCTTTAGCTGCTGGCACAACGCCTGTTGGGGTGCTGGAAATTGCTAAGGAGATACGGCAAAGCCATGATGTGCCAGTTGTAATAATGACTTACTATAATCCGGTGTTCAGGATGGGGGTTGAGAGGTTTTTCAGGTTAGCCAAAGAATGCCTGGTTGACGGTGTCATAGTTCCAGATTTGCCAGTTGAGGAAGCAGGCGACTACAAGAAAGCTGCAAGCAAGTTCGGCATAGATACGATTTTCCTAGCGGCGCCTTCGACTTCTAATGAGCGGCTTGAAAAAATAGCCCAGTGCTCTTCAGGCTTTCTGTATCTTGTTTCTCACTTTGGAGTTACAGGCGCACAAGCAGCGGTTGAAGATTCAACTATTCAGCTTGTTAAGCGTGTTTTGCCTTTTACTTCTGGGAGGATTCCGTTGGCGGTTGGGTTTGGGGTCTCAAAGCCTGATCATGTACGGCGTATTGTTGGGGCAGGGACTGACGGCGTAATTGTTGGAAGCGCTTTCATTAACCTAATCAAGGCACATCAGGAAAACATCGACGTTCTCCTAAAGGAGTTACAAGCAGCTGCATCTGAACTTAAAAAGGCAACAAAAAACCATTGAATTGACAAGTTGGGTTTTAGATTCTTAATTATTATCGCAAAATGCCGCTTTTTCGGCTTAGCCGCTATCGCCAACTCGACTTAACAATTTATAAGAAAATTACCCTTGATCAAGCTGGGCAGTCATATGGGTATATCTTTTTCCTTTAGACGCGCCTATTCTGGTAGATTATTAATTAGAGGGCAATTTGGGAAATGAAAGTGCTTTTGCCTCAAATCTTAATTCACATTTCTTCATTACTCAATTCTGAGTAATTTTGGGGGGACCCCTTTTGGAAAGGCTCTTTTGGAAAAGGCTTAGTTTTGGTTGTTTTTAGTAAGTGGCCCTGTTTTCGCGGGTTATTTGGTTTGCAGGTCTTGGGGTTTTGCAGGTTTTATTATTCATTTAGTTAGATTTTGTTGTGAAGCTATTTCTTCATAAAACTGTAAATTACAAGTGAGAAGAAGCTTAAATATCGGTTAGAAACGCTTTAGCACGGTGGCGATTGGTTAGAGTGCTTTGAATTTGTGAAGGACTTAAACGTGAAATATACGCTTACTTGCGCTAATTATACGTGAATTTACGTAGATTTGACGTTCGGCGGGCCACTGGCTTCAGCATTAGCCGCGGCAGCAGCATTGGCGCTAAGAGGTAAGAAATACATTTATGGACAAAAAATTGAAGCGACTCAAACCTAAGATATTTCAAGAATAGAATGTACCGCGGGATTCATTTGCCCTGTCTTAAGGGGGTCACAACATAGAAACAAGAAAAGCCTAGGCGGCAAGAGGTGCGCCAGCAAACCCTTCGGCAATTAGATTACACTTTTGACCTCGATTCCCCCACAGCCGACGGCTTTCCTCGTGTGATTACTCCCCCACAAGGTAGCGTTCCGGTTTCAAGGGGAGTTGGAATGAAGTTTTACGCTGTAAAGAATGGAGAAAAAAGAGAATTACTCAACATCAGCATATCAACAAAGACCAACTCTCCCTTCCACTAAACGCCTGATACTTAATCTCTACAAATTGCTTAATCTGACGCTATTGATATTCGGAAAACACTTCGTGATAGTCCATGAAGAAGCAAGCGTAGAAGAAATCTCAAAATAAACAGGAAAAAACTACTCCACAATCCTAAGAGCTATATCAGAATGAGCGAGAAAAAGTTAGTAAATCATTAAATTTCGATTTCAATTGCTCTCGATGAGCGCGCATAAGTGGTCATTAATTCTTTTTTAGCTTAATTTCGCAAATAGAGCTGTTTTTAGGCGTTTAATACGTGAAGGCTGCGATGCTGTTTGCCAGTTCCGGCCTGCCTATCCTGTGAGCT
>Ga0187848_10001636_pt1 | contig 18832 bp, 13 predicted proteins | sample June2016WEW_4_40_FD_132424 | JGI IMG/M metagenome (GOLD analysis project Ga0187848, IMG submission 132424) | Peatland microbial communities from SPRUCE experiment site at the Marcell Experimental Forest, Minnesota, USA - June2016WEW_4_40 | ecosystem: Environmental > Terrestrial > Soil >... | reverse complement strand
CACCAATCAAAGCATCGGCACGAGTACCGCCACTCCGCCGACGGCACCCGCGGTCAGCGCTCCTGAGTCTCCCGGTACGACCACCAGCAGTGTAACCACCAGTACTGTGACCACCAGCGATGAAACCACCGGCGCCAGCGCTGCCACTCCGCCGACGGCACCCGCGGCCAGCGCTCCTGAGTCTCCCGGTACGACCACCAGCAGTGTGACCACCAGTACTGTGACCACCAGCAATGAAACCACCGGCGCCAGCACCGCCACTCCGCCGACGGCACCCGCGGCCAGCGCTCCTGAGTCTCCCGGTATGACCACCAGCAGTGTAACCACCAGTACTGTGACCACCAGCAATGAAACCACCGGCGCCAGCGCTGCCACTCCGCCGGCGGCACCCGCGGCCAGCAAGAATGAATCTTCCAGTTTGATCACCACCAATGAAACCGCAAGCGCCGCCAAACCTCAGCCTTCAGAGCCTCCGAGCATACCGTTGATCCAATTCCAGGACGTTCCGATTACCACTGCCATTGAAAATCTGGCCCGGCAGGCGGGAATCAATTACCTGATTGATCCGAAAATCGGTTATGGCCAGCCTGACCAAAATGGACAGATCAAAGCCGAACCCACCCTTTCCATCCGTTGGGAAAATGTCACCGCCGAGCAAGCCCTCATGGCGTTGCTCGACAACTACGGTTTGCAACTCATTACCGACCGCAAGACCCAGATTGCCCGCATCACCACCAAAGATCCTACGGCGCCACCACCGCTCATTACCCGCGTCGTTCAACTCAAATTCGCCAGCACGTCGAACATGGTGGACTCGATCCAGGCCTCGTTCACGGACAAGCGCAGCAAGGTGCTGCCTGATGTCCGCACCAGCCAGTTGGTCGTGGTGGCCACCGAAAGAGAACAGGAAGCATTGGACGCGCTCATCAATGAACTCGACAAACCCACACGACAGGTATTAATTGAAACCAAACTGGTCCAGATTTCCAGCAATCCCTCGACTTCCAAAGGCATTGACTGGTCAGGCACGCTTGCGGCGCAAAGCATCTCCTTTGGCAACGGCTCCATGTCTGGGAACACAACAGTCCAGATTCCCGGCACCACCACAACTGCTCCCACGCCGGGTGGCGGATATTCGGGCAGTTCCACCCCCAGTTCCAGCCAGCAGACCATCTTGAATATACTTCAAGGCAATGGCGGCGTGTCCTGGAATACACTCAGCGGTTTCACTCCGGCGATTGGGTTCCTTAACGCCAGCGGGGCGAATGCCGTGCTCTCCTTCCTGAATGCAACTTACGATGCCCAGGTTGTTTCCACTCCGCGAATTGTCACTTTGGACAACGAGATGGCGACCATTGAAGTCACTCGCGGCTACCCGGTGATTAGCATAACTGGCGGAACTCAAAACTCCGCGGGCAGTGCGTCAATCACCTATTCCAACGTCGGCACCATCCTGCAGGTAACGCCGCGTATTTCCGCCAATGATTACATCTGGCTTAAAGTAATTCCGATGGTTTCAAGCTTTTTTGGCAATGTCAACGTCACCGTGACGGGCGGAAGTGGCAATGCCTCAACTTCCTACCCGGTTCCGGAGTTTGATTACCGCAAAATTGATTCGCAGGTGATGATTCCCAATGGCAATACACTGGTCATGGGCGGCTTGGTCCAGGACAACCCGACGGCCACCTACAGCAAGGTGCCGCTCCTGGGAGACATTCCCGGACTGGGATGGGCTTTCCGCAGCGAAAGCAAAAACATGACCAAGGACAATTTGATCATTTTCATGACGCCCACGATCATCAAAAATTCCGACTTCCAACAGGCTTCATCCGCCTCATCCGAATATCTCCAGTCCAAACCGACTCTGATGAAATCCCGCATGAACCCGAGCACAGCTTGGGACGGCGCCGAACCGCGTGGCGATTGGAGCAACCCCGTCCCCGTGCCGGGTGAATTTGATAAAAAATAGCCGCCTTAAACCAATGTTCATCCAATCGGCAAACCAAAATTCATTGTGAGCGGTGAATAACAACCAAACCTGTTTTATGAGAACTACAATTCTCAAGCGTGCGTGGCGGGCCTTCGGGCAGGCGCATTTCATCCCGCAGTCGCGGGGCGTCATTGTAATGGTCGCGTTGCTGCTGGCCGCCGCCAGCCTTTTTGCCAGCCCGGTCGTGAATACACTGGGCGGCGGCAACCCCAACGTGAAACCGAAATACCTCGGGTATGAGGATGGCATCACGCTCAGCCAGGCGCTTTTTCACACACCTTGCGGCCTTGCCTTGGACAGCACCGGCCAATACTTGTTTGTTGCCGACCGGGATAACAACGCCATTCGTTTCCTTGATCTTGTCGCCGGCTATACTTGGACCTTTGATGTTGCCTACACCAATTTGATCAATAAGCCAATTGCGGTTGCCGTTGACACTTATGATTACGTCTATGTCCTTAATCGTGGAAATACAAACAACGGTTCGGTCGTCACTTTCGACAATTGGGGGGATGCGGTGGCCACCAATGCCGTCAAGCTCACCAATGCCGCCGGCATGGCGATGGATTACACCGGCAACATTTACATCACCGTCCAGAACAACAAGCTCATCCGCATAGCCGCTGGCACCACCAATCGGACCACCATTGCCACCATCCCCAATGCCGGGACCTCTCTGCAAGGCATCGTCGTCAAGCAAAACGGCTTGATTGCCGCCTGCGACTCCGGCCGGAATGGAATTTATTTGATTAACCCAGCCACGGGCGTTGTCACCACCAATGCCGGGTTTCATGGCACGGGTGACTTTACCACCAATGGCAATAATATCGCCTCCAGCACCACGGCCAAGTTCAATCAGCCGATGTGCGTGGTGGAAGCAGGTGACGGAACCCTGATTGTAACCGACAATGGCAATAATCGCGTCAAGGCGGTGTTGACCAGCGGGGTTGTCACCAACCTCTACGGCGTTACTTCAAAATACTGGGGAGGCACGTATCCTGGCTGGTATGACGGAACCGTATCTGTTCCCGACTCCGTCGTGCCAAATGTTCAAAGCCGCCTGCCTTTTGGTGTTGTAATCGCATCCGACGGCTCGTTTTACACGACGGAAGACTATTACCACCTCATTCGCCATGTTACGGGAGCCGGTCTCCTGCCGCCGCCGCCCCCACCACCTGGCGTGCCGACGGGACTGACCGCGACGGCGGGCTATGGACAAGTATTATTGACGTGGGTTGCGAGTCCTGGCGCGACGAATTACAACATAAAGCGCTCCCTGTCCAGCGTCGGACCTTACACAACCATTGCCAGCACAGCCGGCACGATTACGAGTTATACCGATACGAATGTCATCGACGGGACGACGAATTACTATGTTGTTTCAGCCCTGAACACCGGCGGCGAGAGTGCAAACTCTGGGCAAGCGAGCGCTACGCCGCTGTTTTCTCCTGCACCAACCATCTTGTTGCCCGTCACCAATTATAACTTCGGGCCGGTAATTTTGACCTGGACAACGTCTGCTGGCGCAACCAGCTACAACGTAAAACGCTCCACATCCACCGGCACTGAAACAACCATTGCCAACACGGCCAGCACGAGTTACAACGATTCGAGTGCACAGCCCGGGACGACGTATTTCTATGTTGTTTCAGCCGTGAATGGCGGCGGCGAGGGTACAAACTCTGTGGAAGTGAGCTACACGCCGCCGTACCCGCCGCCGCCGGCGCCGAGAATCGGCTGGTTTGATTACGAACCGAATCCGCTCTATCCAATCTACTTGATTACCGTGCTCCACCCTTTCAGCACGTACATAGCCAACAATGACCTGAACCTGGCCATTGATCCGACCACAAACGGCGTCGGTGTCGCGACTTATTACATCGCCACCAACGGGCCGCAGCCGGTTTTAGCTGTTCCCAGTTCGGCGAACGGATCCACTCCGCCGGCTTATCATGATGGTATGTATCCCGGGCCGCTGTCTCTAGTAACGAACTATATAACGCAAATGCCGGACTTGGTGATCAAAGCGGTGAATGTCGGTCCCGGAGGAAGCAGCCCGATTGTCACAGCCGAGATCCTATATCAAGTTGGCAATCCAAACATTATCGGAGCCAACGCTGCGCAGTTCCAGGTCAACGATGTCACGACCAACGTGACGTTATGGTACACCATTGACGGCACCGTTCCAACCAACACCTCGACCCCGCCCAGCACCAGCATCGGGCCGATCGTGATTACCAACGGCACTCCGGTCACGCTTTCCATTGCCATGAGTACGGGCAGCAATATTCTTTTCCAAGCCCAGGCCTTCCGCCCTGGTTATTCCCCGAGCGGAATTGCCTCGCAAACTTTTTTTCCAGCCAATTATGTGCCGAACACCATCAGCTTCGGCTTCGCCTCGGGTGAAGCCTCCAGCGATTTCGTCGCGTCTCCCGGCCAGTTTTTTTACGCCCCGGTCACCTTGATGCCGCTGTCGGGCACCGAGATATACAGTTTGCAATTTAACCTGACAGTTACAAACATCAGTCCCGCCCCGCCCATCACCCCCGGAGCGTTCGATTTTGTATCCATGTTGAGGAAACCTGACCCTGACAACCCAGGATATTTTTTAACCATCCCGACGTACATGTTTGCTGGCTGGTACACCAATCCCATACCGCCGGGACAGCTCGTCTATTATGAAGGGACGAATTTCGTCAATCTGGAGACTACCGACCTCCCCCTCAACCTGCTTGGTGTGGGCTGGCTGGAACGTTACACCAAGACAAACCTTTACGTCACATTATCACAGGATCTGATTGCTTACTCCCAAGCACACGATACCCTCTTCCTTCAATCCGCCGGACAGGTCATATTGGGAGGCTATGCGTTCTGGGTGCCCACAAACGCTGCCCCCGGCCAAACCTATCAAATCCAGATTGGCCGGCCATCCGCAACTTCGGACGGTGTCGGGGCCCCGGGTTCGTCCGTGTTCATCTACGCCCCCACCAACGGCTCGCTGACGAACGGTGCGATCAATTCCACCAAGATTGTCACCATGGGGCAGCTCAAATATATCGTTGGCAATGTTTATCCGTTCCGCTGGTTCAACGCCGGCGACTTCGGCAACACCAACCTGCAAAATGCCGACGTTCAGCAGGTTTTTAATTCAGCCATCTATGGTCTTAATTCTCCGCCGCCCGGCAGCGACTTCTTCGATGCCATGGATTCCTGTGGTAACATTGGCACTCTGGATGGGCAAACCGGTTATTACACCAACAACAACGTCTATCCCTATATCTTTCCTTACTCGATTACCAATTATATCAATACTTATGACATCAATACCAATCTTCTTGCCACCACGAATAATGTCTTAAATTTCATCGAATACATATACTTCGACACCACTTCCTTCTCGGCAATCTCAACCATCACCTCTATTTTTCCTAATTCGACCAATGTCACGCTGGTCACCACGACCTATGACTTTCCCAACCCGCCGTATGTGCCCAATTTGTTCGACGGCAGCGACCAGAACATCAATCAAATCGCCTTTGGCGACGGCATGCTGGACGTGTGCGACGTGTATGTCACCTACCGCCGTTCGTTGGATCCTTCGTTAACGTGGTTCCGTCGCTTCTGGGCGAATGGTGTTCGCGTTGCGGAAACCACCACTAATCTATTTATCTCCGGCGCGACGGTTTCCCAATCATCGTCGGCTGTCAGTAAAATAGCCCGGCCGGCCATGCCGAGCGCAAGTTCCACATCATCGCCCACCAACCAACCCAAGGTCATTTTTATCGCCGGCGATTATCAGACCACCGCCGGTTCAACCATCCAGATTCCCATCACGGCCAGCATCTTCGGCAACTATCCATTGCGCGTGCTGATGCTGAACCTCACCGTGGTGCCGATTGACGGCTCGCCGGCATTGACCACCCCGGTTCAATTCACACCCAACCCAGCCTTGGGCACACCTTACATGACGGATTCCATCGGCAACGACAATTACTCTGCCGTCTGGCTCGACAGTACAATCACCGGACTTACAGGCAATGCTTCGATTGGCACCTTGACCGTCACCATTCCGACGAACGCCACCAGCCTGTCCGCCTATGGGGTTCATTTTGACCACGCCTCGGCTTCACCCAACGGCATCGCTTCATTCCCCAAACAGGCCGCGACCGGTTTGATCACCTTCAACTCTCGCACCAATTCCTCGTGGGGTGACGGCATTCCGGATTCATGGCGCCTGCGTTATTTCCTCACTCTGAATAATCTGCTTTCGGCGACGAATGCCGACGCCGATGGCGATGGCGTGAACAACCTGCAGGAATATCTGGCCGGCACCGACCCGACGGACCCCACGTCCTTCTTCAAGAAGATCGGCACCGACCAGGGTGCGGCACAGCAAACGCAGGATTGCGTCATCAGTTGGCCCAGCGCGATTGGCAAACAATACGTCATCCAGCGTTCTCCGAGCTTGAGCACGCCGCTCTGGACTTCCATCGCCACCAACAGCGGCAACGGGACCATCATGGACTTTCATGATACCTCGGGTGGCGGAGTTCGCTTCTACCGGGTGTTCGTGCAGTAACCCGCAAAGCCGGTATTTCCTTGTTTTACAACGGCGCGTCTTTTGAAACGCGCCGTTTTCTTTTCAACCACCCAAATTTTCATCTGCCACCCGTTTCAAGTAATCAAAAGAATAAATTCCCGTCGAATGTCCGTCGGCCCACACCGGCTGAACCGCATAACCACCCACCATCACGATGCGGACCAATTCAAAAGCCTTCGGGGTCAGGACCTTTTCCGGGTTTTTGTAAACGTTGCCCATGATGTCCACCTCGCCCTTGCAACCCGCGCACGGACAATATCGCCGCAGTTGCTCCAGCGGAATGAAATCCTCGCCGCCGTCGTCCCATTTGATGGCCAGTTCATTGCCGACTTGTTGAATGTCCACCGGTTGCATGGATGAACGGGCGGAATGCCGCCGCCGGCTTTATCTGGCCCGGAGCAGAAGTACGGGAACACTGACGCTGTGCTGCACCGTTATGGCCGTTGTGCCGAGAACCAGATCGGCCACGAAATGATGACCGTGCGTGCTCATCGCCACCAGGTCGGGTTTTTTCTGCTGAACCCAATGGACGATTTCTTTGACCGGTTCGCCGCAAGCCAGTTCCACGTCAGCCTGAATGCCGGCAGCAACAAACTCGGCCCGGACGCGGTCCAGATACGCCTGGCTCTCTTCGACCTCCGTGCCCGCCGCGTTTTTGCCGTGATACTTGGCCAGCGCGCCGGTGGCCACGTGAAGCAAAACAACGCGGCTTTGCATCGCCTTCGCCAGCTCTTTGATGTGTTCAATAATCGCCCGGTCGGTTGCGGTGCAATCCAACGTCACGAGAATGGTTTTATACATGCGTGTGCCTTTCCTGCTGTTCGCGCGCCATCATCCGCCGGCGATGATATGCCACGCTGCTTTGAGCGACTCCGGCAAACTATAGATGTCCATCATGGTAATCAATATCGCACTGCCCCACCCCAGGACCATTAGAAACCAGCCGTTGGCCCATTTGCCCATGATCTTGCGGGAGGAGGTGAAATGCAGCAGCGGGAACATGGCAAAAGGCAGTATGAGGCAGAGAATGACCTGACTGAGGTTGACCAGATCAGTCACGCTGCCATTGCCGCGAATGGTGATAATCCAGATTGCCGGCACCACCGCGAGCGTGCGCGAGATCATCCGCCGGATCCACGGACGAATGCGCCAGCTCATGAACCCTTCCATCACCACCTGTCCGGCCAGCGTCCCGGTGATGGTGCTGCTTTGTCCGCTGGCCAGCAATGCCACGGCAAAGAGTGTGCTGGCGGCCGTCGTGCCCAACAGTGGGGCCAGCGTCAGATAAGCAATGCGTATCCAATCGCTGTCCGGGTTGAACATGACCACCTGGCCACCTGCCACCGTCACACTCTGCTTTCCGTAAAATACCATTGCCGCCAGCACCAGGATCGCTGCGTTGACGAAAAATGCGACGGTCAGCGCGACGGTGGAGTCAATGGTGTTGAAGCGGATGGCGGTGCGGATGGAATGCTCATCACGCTTCAGCTTTCGCGTTTGCACCAGGGCCGAGTGCAGGAACAGATTGTGAGGCATGACGGTCGCTCCGATGATCCCGATGGCCACGACAATCATGCCGGCTTCGCGAAAGTTGGGCTGCATCAGGGCCTGGCCCATCTCCAGAAAACCGGGCTGCGTCTGGGGCAGGACGAAAATCTCGATGCCGTAGCAGATGCCAATGGTGGCGACAAAGACCGCGACCACCGCCTCAATCATCCTCATGCCCAGCCCTTGCAAAGCCAGCAGGAGCAGCACATCGAAGGCGGTAATGACAATCGCCCACCCCATGGGAATGTGGAAAAGCAAATTCAAGGCGACCGCGCTGCCCAGTGATTCGGCCAGGTCCGTGGCGGCAATGGCGATTTCCATGGCAATCCAGTTCGGCCAGCGGGACCACTTGGGATACCAGTCGCGACAGCACTGGGCCAGATCCTTGCCCGTGGCCACACCCAGGCGGGCGGCAATGACCTGAAGGACAACGGCCATAAAGCTGGCCACGGCCACGACCCAGAGCAGGCCATACTTGAACTGCGCCCCGCCCGCCAGGTCGGTGCCCCAGTTCCCGGGATCCATGTAACCGACGCTGACGAGGATTGCCGGTCCCGCGAACGCCCTCAATTGCCGCCAGAAGCCGGCTTGAGCCAGCGGCACGTCCACGGTGCCATGCACCCCCTCCAGCGACGGGTGGCTGGCGCGGGCGGCGCCGCCGACTGCCGGCCGGTGCGTGTCGGCGGTCTCCTTTTTGTCAAATTCTTCCGGCATGCCTGTTAATTTGTAGCCTGTGCTACAATTTAGCAGAAAGATTGTCAACCGCAATTTGGTTTGGTTTAGTTTGGAATATGAATTGCCCGCCGACCAAAGCCGCGAAGGTCCGTCCGCCGCTCCAGGGCAACCCCCGCCGCACCCGGCAGGAGCACTCCCAGGAAATCGCCCTGGACTACGTGGAGTTGATTGCCGAACTCATCGCCGCCACCGGCGCGGCGCGGGTGACCGATCTGGCCCGCCGCCTGGGCGTCACGCACGTCACCGTCAACCGCACCATCCAGCGCCTCCAGCGCGGCGGACTGGTCAACGCCCGGCCGTATCGCTCTATTTTGCTCACCGAAGCCGGTCGGAAACTTTCTGAAGAATCACGTCGGCGTCACGAGATTGTGGTCGAGGTCCTTAAGTCGCTCGGCGTTCCGGACGCCGTCGCCCATTTGGATGCGGAGGGCATGGAACACCATGTCAGCCGGAAAACCCTCTCCGTGTTCGTTAAACACCTCGAACGCTGCGGCCGACACCAGCCGCCACAGTAACCGCTCAAGCCTGCCGAACTTCGCAGCCCGACGTTCCCTCACACTTTGCCAGGCTGCCAATCCTTCGGCCGTTCAACCAGGTGCAGCAGATTGCCTTCGCCATCATTGAAAAATAAAACTCTTCCGCCGCCTGCCGCCTGCCGGATTTCATCATCGAACTTCACACCGCGCCGGGCCAGGTCGGTCTTTGCCGCGTCAATCGAATCCACGCGCAGCGCCAGATGCCGGAAACCGGCGAGCTTGTTGTTGCCACGATCGGCCAGCGGCAAATCGGTGGCGTAAATTTCCAGCCATACGCCGCCGGGCAGCTCGATGAGACAGACCGGCGGGTTCTGGCCGTTGTCCCAAATCGGTCGCGCGCCGAGGATGCGTTCATACCACTTTTTCAAGGCGATGGGGTTCGTGGCGGGAATGGCGATGTGTTCAAGGGAAAGGTTCATGGGCAAATTGGTTTTGTTTCAACGAGAATAATCCGCCCAATGGTTTTTCAAAACACGAAAATTGCCCCTCACCCGTCCTGACGGACCCCTCTCCCCGCCGCGCGGGGAGGGACGGAGTGTGAATTCCCCGAAAGAATATTTCGCGCATTAAGCCCCTGAACCGTGGCCGCCGACGTGAGTCAACGCTGACTTTCATGGGACTTAAAGTGCGCGGACTGACGTCCGCGGCTACGAGGTTTACGGGGATGGGCGCGTTAATTAACTTTCAAAGCCTTTTTGTATTCACCAACCAACCAGACCGTGTATCATCCGCCCACGATTTTTATGAACGCCGAATCCCTTCTCAAACAACGGTTGATCTGCGTGGCGGTGATTGACAAACCGGACGACGCCGTGCCGCTCGCCGAGGCCCTGCTCGCCGGCGGATTGAAGGTCATGGAAGTCACGTTCCGCACCAGCACCGCCGCCGACTCGATTGCGCGCATTCGCAAAAGCCTGCCCGCCGTTGCCATCGGCGCGGGCACATTGCTCACGGCGGAACAGGTGCAGCGCGCGGTTGACGCCGGCGCGCAATTCGGTGTGTCGCCGGGCCTGAACGAGGCGGTTCTGGCGGCGGCGCACAAAAACAATATGCCGTTTTTCCCCGGGGTCATGACGCCAACGGAAACGGGCCGGGCGCTCGAGCTCGGCTGGAAACACTTGAAATTTTTCCCGGCGGAAGCGGCGGGCGGCGTGGCCATGCTCAAGGCGCTCGCCGGACCGTTTGCGCACACGGAGGTGAAATTTATACCAACCGGCGGCATTAACGCCGCGAATTTGCCTGATTATCTCGCCCTCCCGCAGGTCGCCGCCATCGGCGGCTCCTGGATGGCCGGGCGCAAACTGGTCGCGGAAAAGGCGTGGTCGAAAATCACCGCGCTGACCGCCGAAGCGATGAAAATCATCGCCCAGGTAAAGTAGCGCAGGCGTCCCGCCTGCGAGCGAGCGCTTCAGCGCGAGCATGAAAATTTATTTGCGCCGGACTTTGTGTGGCACGCAGGCGAGACGCCTGCGCTACATTAATTTCCAATCGTCACCTGCAGCGGCGCGTCGCGGCGCTCGGCAAAGCGGCGCACGTAATCCTCCCACTGGACGTGATTGGTAAAATCACCGCTGCGATCCCAGCACGCGCCGAAGTAATACGTGAACGGCTGGCCGGCCTTCACCTGCGTGACTGCGAGCAAATTGCGTATCGGCGGCGCGCCTTCAACCGTTGGTTGCGGCACGACGGCGTGCAGAACTGAATCGGCCAAATCCGCCGCGTCGTTTGTAAATTCCTGCACGCTGCCTTTCGGCAAAATGATGGCGACGCCAATGGTCCCTTTCGGCTTGTCCTCCGGCTGCCAGTAACTTAGCCAGCCCTCAGCCTGGTCTTGCGCAATCAACTCTTCTCCGTCCGGCCCGCACGCGCGCTCGGCCAGCCCGACTGCGATGGTCAGCGGCGAATTGGTTTCGCTGCTGCACGTGCTCTGTGCCTTGGTGAACCACGAACCGGCGTCAATGCTGTAGCGTTTGGTTTCGGAAACCTTCCGTCCGTCGGCCACGTCCCACGCGTCGTAGGTCAGCTCAAATTCCGACCGGATGGGGCCGGTGGTGATGAGCCGCCAGTTGTGGTAATTGCTGGAGACGTAAAGTTTTTTACCGTCCCAAACACCCACGCCGCCGCAGCCGCGGCTGCTGCCGACGCGGTAATCATCCATTTCGGTGCCATTGGTCATGTGGTAACGGCCGCTCGCATACATTTCATTGATCATGAGATTGCGCCACGTCTTGATCCACACATCCGGCCCGCTGCTGATGGTTCCCTCCGCCGGGATGAGCGCCAGGCCGTAGGTGCGATGTGCGATGCGGTCGCTTTCCCACGCGAAATCGTCATGGCGTTCCGGCACGTAACGCGCAAGCGTCTTCACGATGGGCGGCGGCACGGCGGCCAAAGCGGAAGCGTCCAAAATGTAAAACGTCCGCGTCTCGCCCGGCGCAAGGTCAACCTGGAAAAGTAGTTTGTCCGGCGCTGAATTCGATTCGGAAGCGTAAACCTGCGAATCCAAAATGCGTGAGGAAACGCCGTCCATTACAGTCATGTGGCTTAAGGAAAAATGCGACTCAAAAATTTCGCGCCAACCTTCATTAAGCTTGATCTCAACTGTTTCACAATCCCGACGAAATGTAGCTGGATTTGTAACTTTAATTTTTACACGCCAACCCGGAGGTGGCGGACCACCCCACGGCCCGGCAGCATCCCCTGAATTATTCCAAACCGCCATCCGATAAACTTCGCTTCCCGCCAACAAAAATGCACCGATGCCGTAGGGTGCGGTTGAATCTTCTGCGAATTTCTTCGGATCACTGCCCACAGGCTGGACGTGCGTCAATTTGCCGTCAGCCTCCACACAACTGACGAGCGCCGCCCAGCCTTTGCGGACCGCCGGCTCAAAGGTCGCGCGGTCGAGCAATCCTTGATTTACGCCCCACGCGAGTGCGTACGTGAAAAAGCCGGAGCCGCTGGTTTCCTTGGCCGGAAAATCTTCCGGGTCGAGCAGGCTCGCGCGCCAGAGGCCATCCGGTTGCTGGCACGCCAGAATTTTTCCGGCCATTTCCTTGAACAATTGTTCGAAACGCGGACGGTCGGGATGATTCATCGGCAGGTATTGCAGCACCCGGACGAGGCCGGCCAGCACCCAGCCGTTGCCGCGGCTCCAGAAAACTTTTTTCCCGTTCGCCTCGTGCTTTTTGAAGAACGTGCTGTCGCGGAAAAAGAGGTGTTCGTCCTTGTCGTAGAGATAATCCGTGGTGCGCCACCAGTTCGTCACCGCAAAATCGAGATAGCGCGAATCATCCGTCGCGGCATAAAGCCGCAGCCACGTCGGCGGCCCCATGAACAGCGAGTCGCACCACGACCAGTTTTTTCTGTCCCGCTTTTCCGCCTGCGTGAATTCGAGACCCGGCACGTCCGACGGTTTTGCCAGAATGGCATCGAACCGTTCGCGCAACGGCGCGATCACCCGGTTTTCGCGGTAAAGGAAGTAAAGCTCGGTGTAAGCCTGGCCGACGCAATAGTCGTCGGCGTCGTAAAACTGCGGCCCGGGCCGCCAGTCGTTGGCTTCGCCTGCCGCCCGCATCGCCTCGCGGTATTTGGGGTCGCCGGAAATTCCCGCCAGCGCCATCATGCCCGCGTTCTCCGCGCCCAGCAGCCAGCTGGTGGGCGGATTGGTGGATGGATGCGCGAGCTGCCAGTCCGCCACGCGCTGCATCGCCTTGAGCACCTTTTGGGGTATGATGTCCGGCGAAAGAGGCATGATGAGTGCGCCTTCCAATCGTATATGGAGCTGTGCCGGGTTTTGCGGCGCGCGAGGCGATGGAGTAATGATGTCTGGCGCATGCTGTTGTGCGCCGAGTTGAAAATTGGCCGTGAGAAAAGCGATTGCGGCGGCGACGACGACACAACACTGGGAAGCTTTCTTCATGCTTCTGACTTACCGCCCCAGCCAGCCACCGTCAATGTTAATGACCGCGCCGTTGAGATAGTCGGCCGCCGGCGAAGCCAGGAAAACACAGCCGCCCGCAATGTCCTCCGGCCGGCCCCAGCGGCCTTCGGGAATGCGGTCGAGGATGGCCTGATTGCGTCTGGCATCTTCCCGCAATGCCTTTGTGTTCTCCGTGGCGATGTACCCCGGCGCAATGGCGTTGACGTTGATGCGTTCCTTCGCCCATTCGTTGGCGAGGGCTTTTGTGAACCCTGCGATGCCGTGTTTGCTCGCCGCGTAGGCGGCAACGGTAATACCACCCTGAAATGAAAGCAGCGATGCGATGTTCACGATTTTCAAGCGCGCATCGGCGGACGATTTCCCGCGTCCGCTCGTCAGCCACCATTTCGCAACCGCCTGGCAAAGGAAAAATGGCGCCGACAAATTGGTTTGCAATACCTCGTTCCAATCCGCTTCGGAAAAATCCACCGCTGGCGCGCGGCGGATGATGCCCGCGTTGTTGACCAGCGCGTCAATGCGCCCGGTTTGCTTCAAAATCCGCGCCACCAGAGCCGCGGCCTCCTGCTGCGTGGTTTTGCCCAGATCGGCATTGACGGCCACAAATTCGCCGCCGGCAGTTTTGACCTGCGAAGCCGTTCCCGACAAATCGCTCCGCGCCACGCCCGCGACTTTCGCTCCCTCGCGGGCAAACGCGATGGCGATGGCCTGCCCGATTCCCCGGCTCGCGCCGGTGACAACGATGACTTTGTTTTTGTATTTCATAATTGGAGCGCCGGCCTCAGGCCCGGTGCAGGCACTGGAAAACATCCAACATTGAACAACCAACAACCAACATTCAATCCTCGATGAGTGCGGATAAATTCTTGGACGTTGGACGTTGGTTGTTGGTTGTTGGATGTTCCCATGAGATTTCTACTTCAAATCCGCCGGCTTCACCCCGTCCATGTCATCGAAGGTCTGGTTTTCACCGGCCATGCCCCAGATGAACTTGTAATTGCCCGTGCCGCAACCGCAATGGATGGACCAGTTCGGCGACAGCGCGCCCTCCTCGTTGTGCAAAAACAGATGCCGCGTCTGCTGGGGTTCGCCCAGAAAATGCGTCAGCACGTTTTCACCAAGGTCAAAATAAAAATAAATCTCCGTGCGCCGCCAGTGCGTGTGCGGCGGGAACGAATTCCACACGCTCCCCTCCTCCAGCGCGGTGAACCCCATCACGAGCTGGCAGCTCTGGATGCCACCGGGGTGAATGTATTTGTAAATCACGCGCTGGTTCGCGTTCGCCGGCGAACCCAGCGGCACCGGCGACGCGTCCTTCGGTTTCATCGTCGCGGCGGGATGCGCCGCGTGCGCCGGACAACTCAGAAAATAAAACTTCGCCGGATGCTTCGCGTCCTTGCTCTCGAATGTGACCGCCCTGGTGCCCATCGGCAGATAAACGCAATTCAGCCGGTTGAGCGAAAACGTCTTGCCGTCCGCATGTACCGCCCCTGCTCCGCCGATGTTGATGGCGCCGAACTCGCGGCGTTCGAGGAAAAACGCCCGCCCGGTTTCCTTGTGGTTCGGCAGTTCCACCGGCTTGACCGGCATCACGCCGCCAACCACCAGCCGGTCGAGGTCGGTGAACACGCCGCGCAATTCGCCCGGCGCGAAAAGGCCGGGGACATGGAAAGTCTCCCGGAGTTGTTGTGTGGTCATCGTCGCGACATCCTGCGGCCACGGCATCCGGCGGATGGTGTTTTCGAACATGTTTTCAGCTTTGCTGAAAACCAAGCGGGTGGCAAGCCTTCGCGCCGCTTTGCGGAAATCGGGGAATGATTTTGGATTGGACGATCAGGCAAGTCGCGTTTGAATTTTAACCACGGACCTGCCGCGACGGGCGCGAGCACAGCGGGTGGACACGGATGAACACGGATTGTGTAATGGAGCCGGGGAAAAGCGGCGGAGGGCCGCCGCAGTCCAAAACCTGGCGGAAATGCGGAGCGGCTTGGCGAACGCGAAGCGTCTTGGAGTGCGCCAGCCCTCTGGCGCTTTGGAACGCGGCCATAGCCAATCCGGCAACGGGTGGACTTGTCGCGCCGAAATCAGATGAAGGCGGACGGGAACTCTTTTCCTGAATCCAGTTTGGGATGGACGATTGGGGGGAGCGCACGCGCCTCGCGTGCGGTTTCCAGCGCCCTCGCTGGAAACACCGGGGAATGTGTTCGACGAGGGCGTCGAACACGACAGCCGGGGCGGCTGTGCTCCCCATTCCAACGTAGCGGCGCAGAGCGCCGCAAACTTCCGCAGGAATTTCAAATGGCGGCTTTCTCCCGAAAGCCGCTACGCCGAAACGGATGGGGGCAGCCGCAAACGGGACGGACGGGTCGCGCACGCCGCATTCCGCATGGCAACGGACTCTTTTCCTGAATTCAGTTTGGGATGGACGATTGGGGGGAGCGCACGCGCCTCGCGTGCAGGTTCCAGCGCCCTCGCTGGAAACATCCGGGGAATGTGTTCGACGAGGGCGTCGAACACGACAGCCGGGGCGGCTGTGCTCCCCATTCCAACGTAGCGGCGTCTCGGCAGAGCGCCGCAAACTTCCGCAGGAATTTCAAATGGCGGCTTTCTCCCGAAAGCCGCTACGCCGAAACGGATGGGGGCAGCCGCAAACGGGACGGACGGGTCGCGCCCGCCGCATTCCGCATGGGCAACGGACTCTTTTCCTGAATCCATTTTGGGATGGAAGATTGGGGCAAGTGGCATTAGAACGTAGAACGATAAATCCGAAATCAATCATTGCAACATTTGTTGCAACAGCTTTGGTGGCTGGATGCAGTAAACAAGTGCCAATAACATTGAATGATCGCGCAATGGCAATGGGCCTAAACATCGTTTCAAATTCGTTGATAGCACCCACGACAGCCAAGTTTTCGGCGGTGACATGCCAAGAGTGCAAAGACAATACCTTCCTTATTTCCGGCAAGGTGGATTCCCAGAACCCATATGGAGCGATGTTAAGAAAAGATTTTTTCTGCGTTATCACCAATGTTGGCGCCGGACAACTAATATGGTTGGGAACGACAGTTGGGGGCGAGGCTCAAGTTAATCCTGATTTTTTCAAAGAAACAAATAGGTAAGAAAAAGTCAAAGGCTGTTGACGAAGGACAGTCGGTTAGGCGAAAGGTGCAATGAATCAATCCAAACCAGAACGCATCCGACTCTACCGATTCATGAAAGCAAAATGGGCGATAACGTCCATTGAGACGAGAGAATTGCGCGTTGGGCGCTTGGCTGAACTCAACGACCCGTTTGAATTTGTGCCTGGAATCACTGGTCTCCGAGACGATGCTCCAGAAGATTATATTCGTGAACAATTGTGGAAAACCCAAGCAGATCTGAATTCTAAACTCGGGTTGCTAAGTTTTGCTGCAAGTTATCGCGAGCCTACATTGTGGAGCCACTACGCCGAATTCCATAAAGGCATCGCTTTAGGTTTTGATATATTGCGCAATTCAAAAGTGCTCGATCCAGTCAGCTACCCAGACCCACCAAAGCGCCCAACATTTCACCCAGGCAATCCTGATGAGTCTGCCTTGATGGAATTTGTCAAGAGAACCATCACCACAAAAGCTCTGGGATGGAAACCAGAATGCGAATGGCGCGAGTTTGTGCATTTTGCCTGTTCTGATTGCCGATGTGAGAACGGCAATTACTTCGTCCCGTTAACAGACAATGCCCGTGAACTTGCGGAAGTCATTCTCGGTTGCCGATGTTTATTCGACGAAAATTACATTAGACAGACCTTGAAACAAAACAGCTTTGAGAACGTGCGCATTGTTCGGGCTAAACTTAGCATTGACACGTTTGAAGTTGAAGCTGGCTGAAATGCGGCCAATGATCTGGCTTTGTTGAAGGCGGACGGGCGGTTTGCACCGCTGCCCATTGCCGCCAGTCGTACGGTGAATCTGGGCGGCACGGTGGCGACGGTCGGTTTTCCCGACATCGGTTTGCAGGGGTTCGCGCCCAAGGTGCTGGCGCACGGCCACCACGGGGGAAATCGCTATTGGGAAGTCGAACTTCGACCGGCGCCGCAGATGACCCGCGCTATTTTCAAATCAGCGTGCCGGTGCAGCCGGGCAATTCGGGCGGGGCGCTGGTGGATGACCGGGGCAACGTCATCGGCATCGTGTCGGCCAAGTTGGATGCGTCGGTGGCGCTGGCGGCGAGCGGTGCGTTGCCGGAGAATGTGAATTACGCGGTGAAGAGCAGCCTGCTTTTGAGTTTCCTCGAATCGGTGCCGGACGTTTCGGCCAGGCTTAAAGCGCCGGTCACGGCTGATCAGAAGTTTGAGGACGTGGTAAAGTCGGCACAAGATGCTGCGGTGCTGGTGCTCGTGTATTGATGTAGCAGCGGACGTGAGTCCGCTCATTCTCATCCGGCGAAAGTTAGAGCCGACTCACGTCGGCTGCTACGAAAGAAGGTGTTTTTACTAGGCTGATAGGCGGTGTTTGCCTTACTTCTTAGCAGCTTTGCGCCTTTGCGTTAAAATTTCTTCAGCGGTCTTGGTACTCGTTTATTGAATAAGGAAACCAGGAATGCAGGAGAAAAGCCGGTTCATGGTTTCATGGGTTCCTTATTGAATCCAAAGGCGGCGGTGCTGGCGCTGGTTTATTGAAGGAGCGTAGCGGCGACTCGGTAGAGCGCCGCCATTTTAAATTCGGTCAGCGGCGGTCTGCCGACGCGCCGCTACGGAGCAAAAAGCTTTCGGCTCGCGGGGTCTTGGCAGACGGCCACCGTCCTCGCCCCACCAAAATTCGTGTCTATGCCTTCCAGATCATGTCCGCCACCGTGCGGTTCGCCGGAACGAACGGCAGCACGTGCGTGGTGTAAGGCACAATCACGTCGAGCACATACGGTTCCTTGGCGTCGAGCATCCGCTGGATCGCGGGGCGCAAATCCTTTTTGAACATCACGCGCTCGCATTTCACGTTGAAACTGTTGCAGACGCGCACGTAGTCGGGATAAATCTGCTCGCGTTTGTCAGGATCGCCGAGATAGGTGTGGCCGCGGTTGCCGGCGTAGAACTTGTCCTCCCATTGCACCACCATGCCGAGGTGCTGGTTGTTCAGGATGATGGCCTTGGCGTTGATTTTCTCGACGTGCGCGGTCGCCAGTTCCTGGATGTTCATCAGGAATGAACCGTCGCCGTCTATGTCAATCACTTCCTTGTCCGGATGCGCGACCTTGACGCCGAGCGCCGCCGGGTAGCCAAAGCCCATTGAGCCAAGCCCGCCGCTGGTGATGAACTGGCGCGGGAACTGGTATTTATACCACTGGCCGGCCCACATCTGGTGCTGGCCCACGCCGGTGGTGACGTAGGCGTCGCCCCCGGTGAGTTCGTAAAGCGCCTCGACCACCATCTGTTGCAGGATGATCTGGTCTTCATGGCCTTTGAGATGGTCTTTCATGTGGTCGCTGCCGGCGATTTCCTGCGTAATGGT
>Ga0187848_10001631_pt1 | contig 18863 bp, 9 predicted proteins | sample June2016WEW_4_40_FD_132424 | JGI IMG/M metagenome (GOLD analysis project Ga0187848, IMG submission 132424) | Peatland microbial communities from SPRUCE experiment site at the Marcell Experimental Forest, Minnesota, USA - June2016WEW_4_40 | ecosystem: Environmental > Terrestrial > Soil > Wetlands... | reverse complement strand
TGGATGTAATTCGGGATCAGGCCGATGGCGGCGGAATACCGGGAGGGCGGCGCTGGCGGCCGGATGGGTGTTGGTCGTCTTCAGTCCCGGCGCCCGCGCCCAGGCGGTGACCAACTATATTGACCAGTTCAATCCGGGCGGCACGGGCGGTTACAACTATGCCTCTGGCCAAATCACCAACGTCTGGGACAACTGGTTCGGAGGCGCCTTCCAATCGCTTGTCTGGGACCCCAATAATGACGCCAACAACGATCCAGGCTCAGGCTCCATGAAAATCACCGCCAATTATGAGTCCGCCAATAACCAGATCGAAATTTGGGACGAGGGGCAGATCAACCCGCCGTTGAATGGCTACTTGCTGACCAATTTCTCCTGCGACGTCATGTTCGCCTCCGCCTCGGCCGCCACGGTCAACGGGAGCGGGCAAACCATTTATGGCCATCTGCAGTTTGGCGCCAGGACGCCCACTTACGGCCAGGATTACTTCGGGAGCGTCGAGGTCCCGGCGGGCTTCAACGGCTGGACGCATGTCAACATTCCGATCAACGCCAACACCGATGCGAATCTGGCGGGCATTGTGGATGTGCTGATTCACATTTACGGGCCTTACTATTCCGGTTCACCACTGAGCGGGTCGTCAACCTTCTGGGTGGACAACATCGCCTTTTCCGGCCCGGCGCCGCCGCCCTTGTCCACCAACTGTTACATTGACTCTAGCAACGTCTTTCAACGGATTGACGGCTTTGGGGCGTCGTCGGCCTGGAATGGCGGCATCTCCACCACCCAGGGCAATCTTCTGTTTTCAACCAACACCAACATCGTTTACACGGACAACCTGGGTGCCAGGAGCACCAACAACGGCATCGGCCTTTCCCTGTTGCGCAGCCGCATCGTGCCCGGAGGCGCCACCATCGAGTACGGCATCATGCAGCAGGCGCAGTCCCTTGGGGCCAGGGTTTGGAGCTCGCCGTGGAGTCCGGCGGCGGTTTTCAAAGACAACGGCAATGTCAACGGCGGCAGCTTTGTCGGCACCAGCAACAATTACTACGCCTACGCCAGCCAGATGGCCGGGTATGTCGCCTCGATCAAGCGCAACTACGGCATCAATCTCTATGTCATTTCCATCCAAAACGAGCCGGACGCCAACGTCACCACTTACGAATCGTGCAATTGGACGGCGCAACAAATTCATGATTTTGTCCCCTTCCTTTACAACGCCCTGGCCGCCAGTAACGTCAGCGCCACCAAAATCATGCTTCCCGAATCGCAGAATTGGCAGGATTACTCCAATCTGGCTCTCCCCACCTTGACCGACCCCGTCGTGGCCGCCCACGTGGCCATTCTCGCCGACCACAATTACGACGCCGCCAACGGGCCGGCCGTCTTGACCAAGACGACCTACGGCAAGGCCCTCTGGGAAACGGAAGTCTCCATTCTCAGCGGCAGCGACAGCAGCATCACCAACGGCGTCTATTACGCGCAACGGATTTTCCTTTTCCTGACGCAGGCCCAGGCCAGCGCCTGGCATTACTGGTGGCTCATCAGCCTCGACAGCACGGGTAACGAGGGACTCCTGGACAACCACGCCGCTCTTACCAAACGCCTCTTCACCCTTGGCAACTACAGCCGCTTTGTCCGCCCCAACTACTATCGCATCGGCGTCAGCAACACCAGCGCCGCCTTGATCAGCGCCTACAAAGACTCCGCTTCCCCAAACTTCGCCATCGTGGCGGTCAACACCAATGCCACGGCGGACCAGCCGCAAACCTTCATCCTCACCAACTTCATCACCACCGGCTCGGTCGTTCCGTGGATCACTTCGGCCGCCCTGTCCCTCAGCAACCAGCCTCCGCTGGCGGTCAACGGCAGCTCCTTTGCTTACACCCTGCCCCCTCTCAGCGTCGTCACCTTCGTCGGGCAGGCCAGCACCAACACCGCGCCCGTGCTGGCGCCGCTCGCCGACCAAACCATCAACGCCGGCGTTATCCTCCTGCTCACCAACAAGGCGACGGACGCAGAATCCCCGCCGCAAACTCTCACCTTCAGCCTGTTGGCCGCGCCTTCCAACGCCACCCTCGACAGCGCCAGCGGCCTTTTCACTTGGCGCCCGCCCGTGACCCGGGCCGGCGCCACCAACCCGGTGACCGTGAGGGTGACCGATAACGGCCTGCCGCCCCTCAGTGCGACCAACAGCTTCAACGTCATCGTCAATCCGCTCACTCCCGTCCTCCTCGGCCCCATCGGGTCGGACGCCGCCGGCGGCGTCAGCATCCCGGTGACCGGGCCGCGCGGGCCGGACTATACTTTGCTCATGGCCACCAATCTGCCCGCCGCCCATTGGCAGCCATTATTCACCACCAATTCGCCAGCGCTGCCGGTGACACTGGTGGACACAAACCACGCCGACACGGCGCGGTTCTACCGAATCCAGATCGGGCCATGAATCACGCAAATCAAACCAGGAGAACACCGTCTATGCGGAAGATAATGCCAAGGGCTCTTACCCCTCATTCCCCATCGCGGGCACGGACGGAGAAAATCCGACGGATGTTTCCACCGGAATGGCGCCGGCCCTTCTTCCTTACGGGCTTTCAGTCTCCATGTGGTTCTGTCCGGTCAGGACGGAGGACTTTGACAAGGCCAACACCCTCTTCGAGGCGACTTATCACCACCCGATTCAAACCGGCCATGTGGACACCCACTCTCTGCCAAACATCCAGTGGCAAATGACGGGGAACAGCGGCGCGCAAAGCTGGTTCTATTGAAACCAGAGGATTCTCCATGAAAATCGTAGTTTTATCCATTGCATTGCCACCCGTATATTGGCACAATCAGAAGCACGCCCACATATGGCCCTTGGCAGTCGTCCATGCCAGCGAAAGATAGCTGATGAATTTGCTCACGGCCGAAACTAATGCCGCCATCGCAAACGCAAAACCGGGCCAGATCAACCGTTGCAACAACCGCAAAAATGAAACACCTGGGAAAGCTCCCATTTTTGATCGTCATTGATGGGTAGTCCGCTTCCCAAGCCAGGCAACCAGGTAAAAAATCAAATGAAATCCTTATGAAAAAGCAAATCATGCCGTATCTGTCCTTCGTCCTCATTGTTTTGTGCAGCGTCTTCGCCCCGGCGGCGGCCTTTGCCCAGCCAAATGGAAATGCAACCCAAACCTTAATCTGGACTGGCGGACCTGCTGGAATTGGAACGGATATTGACTATAGCACCAATTGGGGTCTCAGTGCCAACGGTGCGATAGCCACCCTCACCCAGTTGGAGTGGAACGGCCTCGTGGCCGGTAATCTGAATTTGACTTACAACGCCGGCGTTCTCGCCAGCGGCGCCGGAGGGAATGGTTATTTTCTTTATCTTACGGGGAATCAAACCGGTTCGGTAACCATCGGTACTACGGATGCGACTTCCCAGCCTCTTGCCATAACCAGCATCCAAATTGACGAAGGCGCCGGGGCCTTTACCTTGGGGGGTGACGCCACACACACTATGGAGTGGATTGGCCGGCCGGGCGGGGCCTTTCACGGCCTGACCAACAACTCAGCGAACACGGCCACCATCACTTCAAACCTTTTCTTTCAGGCAGGCGCCGGCGCCGTCTTCACGTTGGACTTTGCCGGATCAGGCAATTGGGCGGTCAGCAATTACCTTGGCAACAACAACGGCCCCACCATCACCATCCAAAAAGACGGTTCCGGCACGTTGACCTGGACTCCGTGCGGTTATGTTGATGCCGACGGTATTACCTCCCCTATTACCATCAATCAAGGCCTGTTTGTTCTCGCGGGCTATCACCCCAAAATCAACACCCAGGTTATCGTTGTCATCGGCGGCGCGATTTTCGACTTCAATGCTCCTTCGCAAGCGCAGACCCTTGCCGGCCAAATTGCCGGCGCGGGCCAGGTTCAGGTGGACAACGGCACACTCACGCTGGCGGGCGCAAATACCTTTACTGGCAACTTGGTCCTCAACGGCGGCACGGTGGTTGCCGACAGCGCCGAGACCCCCACGGTGCAAGGCCCGCTCGGTGAAGGCAACATCATTGTATTTAACGGCGGCACGCTGGAATTCACTTCCATCGACTTCGCCGATTACTCTGCGGTGTTCAGCACGGCGCCGGGCCAGTTGTACAACTTTAATGCCAACGGGCAAAACCCGGTGTTGGCGACAGGACTGACCAGCAGCGGCGGCTCGCTCAGCTTGACCGGTCCCGGCTCGCTTACCCTGGCAGGCATAAACACTTACAACGGAGGGACTTTAGTCAACTCCGGCAAACTGATAATTTCAGGCACGAATTCCGGCACCGGCAACATCACGGTGGCCAACAGCGCGTCTCTCGGCGTTTACGAAAACGACGCGCAAGTTACGCCGACGGCGCTGGTTGTGGGCACAACCTCCGGCGCGACCCTGGAATTCAACAACCTCACCAACGCAACGACCCCGCCTATTGCGGCTGGCACCGTTACATCCGGCGGCGTCATCACCATCAACATCAACAGCGGCACGTTCACCGCCGTTGGCCAGACCTTTCCGTTGTTCTCGTGGTCCAGCGGCACGGCCCCGGCGGTTCAACTTGGGCTTGTGACTGGCGCGGGGGGCTTCCTCTCCACCAACGGCACTACCATCAAATTTAACGTTACCGCCCTTGCGTATGATTGGACCGGCCTGAACAACCACTTCTGGGACACATTCACCACGGGCAACTGGATTGCCAATGGCCAGTCGGCCGTTTTTGCCAACGGCGGCCCGGCTGTTTTCAACGACAATGCCACTGGAACAACCGCCGTGACCTTCAACGCCGTTGTTTCCCCGTCCAGCACTACTTTTAATGACACCACATTGGCTTACAACCTCGGTTCAACCTCCGCAGGTTATCTCGCTGGCAGCGGCGGCTTGATCAAGCAAGGCGCCAACACCCTCACGGTCTATGGCGGTTACGATGCCAACACCGGCCCCACGACCCTTCTCGGAGGCATGGTGACCGTCGGCTCGCTGGCCAACGGCGGTTTGCCCAGTGACATCGGCGCCGCGAACAACAGCGCCGCAAGTCTGGTGCTCAACGGCGGCGATTTGCAATACACCGGCCCCGGCGCGGGCATTGATCGCTTGTTCACCATCGGCACCGCCGGCGGCACGATTGACGCCTCGGGTTCTGGCGCGCTGATGTTGACCAACACCGGCTTGCTCGCCATGAGCGGCTCCGGCGCGCGGGTGCTCACTTTGACGGGCACCGACACGGAAACCAACGTCCTCGCCGCCGTGCTCTCCGACAGTGGCCTCGGGACTCAGGTGGCGGTCAGCGGTACGACCACCTGGGCTTTGACCGCGAACAATACAAACACCGGCCTCACCACGATTAATCCCGGCGCGAAGCTCCAAGTCGGCCTGGGCGGCGCAAGCGGCTCCCTCGGCGGCAGCGTCAAGGACAACGGCGTGCTCGTCTTCAACAATTCCGGCACTGTGACCAACGGCCTCATCAGCGGCACCGGCTCCGTCACCGTGCAGACCGGCACGGTCGTGCTGTCCTCTAACAACACCTATAATGGCGGCACAACCGTCAACGGCACCTTGCAAATGGGCACCGGCGGCGCCGGCGGCGCGTTGTTCGACAACGCCTCCTTGGTTAATAACGGCCTGGTCATCTTCGACTGCACGGGTGGCGCTACTCTGGTGAACACCTCCGTCACCGGAGCGGGAAATTTTATTTTTCACAAGGGTTTCACGGAGCTTGCATTTTACAACGACAATTATACCGGCTGGGTGCAGATTGACCCGGGGGCGACGTTCCAGCCTTCCTATGGCAATACCGCCGGCGTTGCCGGCCCGTTCGGCGTTTCGGCCATCACCAACAACGGCACCTTGTTCATGACCAGGCAGGACGCAATTGTGCCCACTTCGGCCGGAGGCCCACCCGTCGTCTTCAGCATCCCCGCCAACATCGTCGGCTCGGGTAGGGTGGTCAAAGAAAACAACAACCAGAACGCCGGCGGGATAGGGCTTGTCGGCACCAACACTTATACCGGCGACTCGTTCATCGCCGGCGGCGGGATTTACCTCGGCGATAACGCCACCGTCGGTGGCGGCCAGATTGTCGGCACGGTCTATTTTACAAACACCACCACTACATTCGACAACCCCCGGGTGCTCGTGTTCTACCGCCCCGACAACTTCATCTTCACCAACAACATCATCGGTGCGGTAACCGTCTCCGCGGGCGGAAACTTTGGCACCATCGAGCAAAGCGGCACCGGCGCGGTGACGATTACCGGCAATAACACTTATGTTAGTGGCACGATCATTGACGCAACCACGACGCTGCAAGTCGGCGCGGGCGGCACCAACGGCAACCTCGGTGGCGGCGCCGTCACTGACAACGGAACCCTCGTCTTTGACCTTTCGAAGACCTTGGTTTTCACCAACGCCATTGGCGAAACGAGTGGCGACCTGGGTGCCCTGGTGCAAATCGGCTCCGGCACGCTGAAGCTGACGGGCGCGAACACCTATACCGGGGCTACCACCATCAGCAACGGCTCGCTGGTGGTCACTGCCGTCGGCGGCGACATGGACGTTTACGGCGGCATTCTCAATCCGGGCGGGGATCCCACGGTCAATACGCTGACGGTGGCGGGCAATCTGAACATGAATGCGGGAACCATTGTGGCTTACGTGAACGAGGCGTTGTCGCCGCCAAACACCACCATCGCGGTCACCGGTTCCATTGACATTACCGGAGGCACTTTGAAACTGGTCAACATCGGCGCCACCGGCCTCGCGGTCGGAGACGTGTTCAACATCTTCGGCAGCACACCGACGATCACCAGTCTTAGTGGCTTGACGATTGTTTCGCCCGGTTTCGCCGCCATATACAATGGGAACGGCTCGTTCAAGGTGACCTCCGTCGCGGCGCCGGGAAGCGATGTCATCACTGCGGCTGTGGCGGCCGGGCAGTTGAACCTGTCCTGGCCGTCCGTTTGGACGGGCATGCTTTTGCAAATCCAGACCAATCCGGACTCGATCGGTATTAGCACGAATTGGGTCACCATTGCGGGAACTGACAGCGGCAACACTTACTCGGCCCCACTGAGCAGGAGCGGGTGTGTATTCTATCGTCTGGCGCCGCAATAGAGCCGTAATAAGGATAAGAATATGCCGAAGGAGAAAACAGGACGGAGTGGGTGGCGGGTGAACCCCGCCCACTCCTGCGCCCGGGGGTTCACATTGATCGAGCTGTTGGTGGTCATCGCCATCATCGCCATACTGGCCGCGCTGCTCCTGCCTGCCCTGGCCAAGGCCAAGCAGCAGGCCGTTCGCACCCAGTGTTCCGGCAGCGTCAGAAATCAAGTCTTGGCCCTGACCATGTACGCGCACGATAACAATAATTATTTCCCGAACAGTGCCAACATTGGAAACTGGGCCTGGGACATGCCCACTTACGTCCAGAATTTCATGGCTGCCAATGGCGCTCCCATGAAGGTCTGGTATGATCCGGGCACCGATGCAATATTCACCCCTCAACAATACATTGTGGAATGGACGAATTACAACGCCGATGGCTGGGGCAACGTAGGTTACGCGCTGACTTTGCCGGGGACGGCCTCCTATTCGCAGATAGTGGGTGGTTTCCAATTTATAACCAACATCAATACCAAGTTGACCGCCACGAGCGTTATTAACGCCGTGGAAGAAGTTGTGCCGATTGTGCCGTCGAAGCGCGCCCTGACCGCCTGCGCCACATTGACGGATGCCTCGGATGCTCCGTCGGCCGCCACGGTAAACACCGCGAAGTACACCTACAAATGGGTTCATGTGGCTGACGGTTTCATGGAGGGCGCGCCCCTCTTTGGGAATAACGCAGCCACCTCCAGCGCGCATTTGGACACTCCAACCCTTCCCAGCGGCTGCAATGCCAGCACGGTGGACGGGCATGTCGAGTGGCGTCCCTTTAGCGTGTTACTCCCGCGCGCCGGCAGCCAGAGTGGGGTTCCCTTTTTTTATTATTGACATCCTGCGTCCTGGCTTTTCCAATGGATTTATGGTAAATTAATTCATGATTAAGTCCATGGCACTGACAGCGCCGCTTTCGCATATCGAAGTTAACGGCAAATCCGGTGCGAAATGCCGGCGGAGAGGCGGCTTTACCCTCATCGAACTGCTGGTGGTGATCGCCATCATTGCCATTCTCGCCGCGCTGCTGCTTCCCGCCCTGGCGCTGGCCAAGGAAAAAGGCAGACGGACCCAGTGCCTGAGCAACCTGCGCGTTGTCCTGGTCGGCTGTTCCATGTATGCCACCGACAACCATGAGATGTTCTTCAATGCGCGGGACAACGAGGTCCAGATCTGCCTGGATCCTCCGGAGGGCATCACTTCCACCGAAGCGGGCTTGATCGTCAAATCGAACACGCCCAGCGTCTGGACCTGCCCGAACCGGCCGGGATTTCCCTTCTATGATGCCGGCAATGCTCAATGGGCCATTGGTTACCAGTATTTCGGCGGCATCAGCAATTGGCTCAATCCGCGCGGCACCTTCCTCTCCTGCAGCCCCATCAAACAGTCCCGCGCCCAGCCCTACTGGGTTCTGGCCTCCGACTCCACCATGAAAATTGACGGAACTTGGGGCGGGGGCGGGGTGGATGCCGATGGATTCGACTTCCGCTACATGCCGTCCCATCTCCCCAACAGAGTTCCCGACGGCGGCAATGAGGTCTTTATGGATGGTTCCGCCCGCTGGGTTCCATTCAAGTCCATGTATTACTTGACCACCTGGAACGCGGATGGAACCCGCATCGCCTACTTTTACCAGAATCCCGTTGATTTTGACCCAAAACTGATAAATGTGCTGAGCCAGTTGGCCGCCACTCCCTGAACGATTCCCCTTGGCAATTGGCGGTTCTCGCTGTCTCATCCCCCATAAATGTGCAAGGATTGCAGGATGATAAACCCCCGTTCTTGAAGAGATATGCCTGTCACCAAAGAATCACATCGTATTCGGAAGCATGCAGGATCGTTGTCCAGTATGGCCTCGCTGGCGCTGCTCATATTGTTTCTGGCGTTGCCCAGTCTGGCACAGCGGTTGACGCTGACGCCGCACGACAAAACCGGCATATACGACCTTGGCGAAAAGGCCGGCTGGACCGTCACCCTCGCCGGGGGCGCGCCCGCCCCTTCCGGCAACTACACTTACACCATCAAGAAAAACAATCAGGAAGAAATCAAATCCGGCGAGTTGGACCTCTCGACCGGTTCGGCCAACATTGATATTTCGCTCAATGAGCCGGCCCTGCTTTACGTGCAGGTCATGCCCCCTGCGGGCGGCGGCGCGGCGACCAATTCGGACGGCGCTCCGCCAAGCCGGGGCCGGGGCGGACGCGGCGGCATGGTCGTTGGCGCGGCCATCGCGCCTGCCAGGCTGCAACCCTCCACGCCGCCTCCGCCGGACTTTGATTCCTTTTGGGAAGCCAAGATCAAGATGCTCCAGGATATTCCTGAAAACGCGGTGCTCATCCCCGGCGAGAGCGGACGGACCAACGTCCAATACTTCACCATCACGATGGATCACATCCAGGGCGCCCATGTTCACGGCCAGTTGGCCAAACCCAGGAAGGAAGGCAAGTTTCCGGCGCTGCTCATTTTTCAATGGGCCAGTCCGCCCTATCCCCTGCAAAAGCCCTGGGTCACCGACCGCGCTGCCGAAGGCTGGCTCACGCTGAATATCGAGCCTCACGACGTCTTGCCCGACCAGCCGCCCGCTTATTATGCCGCGCTCCCGGACGAGCTTAAGAACTATCAGGCAATTGGCCGGGAGGATCGCGACCGATGTTACTTCCTCCAGATGTACCTGGCGGACTACCGCGCGGTGGATTATCTGGCCCGCCGCCCCGACTGGGACGGCAAGACCCTGGTGGTGATGGGTACCAGCATGGGTGGCCAGCAGAGCCTCTGCGTGGCCGGGCTTCATCCGAAAGTGACCCATGTCATTGTCAACGAGCCGTCCGGCTGCGACGCCAACGGCCCGCTCCACGGCCGCGCCTCGGGCTATCCCAACTGGCCCTCCGGCAATCCCAAAATCATGCAAACCGCGCCCTATTTTGACCCGGTGAACTTCGCCTCCCACATCAAAGCGCCGGCGCTGGTCTCCATGGGTTTCATAGATACCATCGCCCCGCCGGTCGGCATCTGGACAGCCTTCAATCAAATCAAAGGACCCAAGGAAGCCGTCCCTATGTTGGATTCTCCGCACAACAATCTGGCCACCCCAGCCCAACAGCGCCCCTACACCACGCGTTCCGCCGAGTGGCTTGATATTCTGGTCAAGGGCGGCGAAATAAACCCCCACGCAAGCGCAGGCAACCCATGAACAGGCCAAAATCTATATATGAACTTCTAAAAGGAAATTTTATGAGAAAGAACTCGAGATTAACACTTGTTGTTTGTGCCATGTCATGCTCCATCGCGGTATCTGTCGCGCAGGCGCAGACAAATTCCGCGGCCCCCGCGGGCGCTGCCCAAGGTGCTGCTGGAGGCGGAGGACGCGGCGGTTTTGGAGGTGGAGGACGCGGCGGAGCGCCCGCCCCGTGGATTGAGGCGGGATATGACGACCATCAGAACATGATGAATCAACTCGGCATCAAGGCGCTTCGCCCTGGCAAGAGCGGCAATAACCAGACTGGCCCGGGCTTCGATGAAGCGACCGCCAATAACTGGATGCCAACGATCCCCGATGCGCTTAAAATGATGGATGGGACGAAGGTCACCACGGCGGAGCAGTGGGCCATCCGGCGAGCCGAAATCCTTGAGGACTTCGAGCGCGAGGTTTATGGCCGCATCCCGTCCCATGTGCCCAAGGTCACCTGGGAAGTTATCAGGACCGACGAGGGAAATGTCGGCGGTGTCCCGATTATCAGCAAGACGCTGGTCGGGCATGTGGACCATAGCGCATTCACTAACATCACCGTCAATATTCAAGCCAGCTTCTCCGTCCCGGCCAACGCACTGGAGCCGGTTCCAGTCCTGATTCAGTTCGGCGGCTTCGGCGGCTTTGGCGGCGGCAGAGGTGGTGAGGTTGGCAGAGGCGGCACGAATGGCGCTGGACGCGCAAACGCGGCTCCCGGTCCTGGCCGCGGCGGTTTTGGTGGCGGCGGTTTCGGCGGCGGCATTCCCCAGCAGGCCCTTGGCAAGGGATGGGGTTATGGCTCCATCAATCCCGGCAGCATTCAGGCAGACAACGGCGGCAATGCGCTGCGTCAGGGCATTATCGGTCTGGCCAACAAGGGCCAGCCGCGCAAGCCCGATGACTGGGGCGCCCTGCGCGCCTGGGGGTGGGGTGTCAGCAGACTCATAGATTACTTTGAGGCCAATCCAGACTCGAAGGTGGATCCGAAAAAAGTGGGCATCGAAGGCGTATCGCGTTACGGCAAGGCGGCTCTCGTCACCGAGGCGTTTGACCCGCGCGTTGCCGTCGCGCTGGTAGGCTCTTCCGGCGAGGGTGGGGCCAAACTCCATCGCCACGATTACGGTGAAGCCGTTGAAAACCTGACCGGCTCCGGAGAATACCACTGGATGGCTGGCAACTTCCTCCAGTACGGCGCCTCGGATATCAATGGCAAGTCCATGAACGCCTCCGACCTGCCCGTTGATTCCCATGAACTCATCGCCCTGTGCGCCCCGCGCCCCTGCTTTATCAGCGATGGTTCGGAGTCCGGTGGTGATCCCAAGTGGATTGATCACCCCGGCACTTACCGCGCTGGCATTCTGGCCTCACCGGTCTATGCCTTGCTCGGCAAGAAAGGGTATGGAACCGATATTCAGGACTGGGTCCATGCACCGTTGCCGCCCGTGGGTTCGTTGGTGGGAGGCGATCTGGCCTTCCGCCAGCACGAAGGCGGCCACACCGATGGGCCGAATATCCCGTTCTTTTTTCAATGGGTGGGCAACTCCATCAAGGCGCCCCCGCTGCCAGTCAACGAAACGGCCACCAATCAAACACCTGTTGAACCTTACGACCCGACCGCAGTTGGCCCAGGCCGGCCTTCCGCCGCCGCAGATCAGCCCGCTCCCAGATCGGATGCCAATTCACAGCTCGCCCATGCGCAATTGCTTGAAAAAGCCAAAAAGGGTGGCATTGACATCTATTTCGTGGGGGACTCGATCACGCGCCGCTGGGGCGCCAGCGATGTCCAGTATCAGGACCTGCTGGCCAACTGGAACGCGAATTTTTTCGGTTGGAACGCGGCGGACTTTGGCTGGGGGGGGGACCGCGTCGAAAACATTCTTTGGCGGTTGGAAAACGGGGAACTGGACGGTGTGAATCCAAAGATCATTGTGGTGCTGGCCGGAATCAACAATGTCGGGTCGCGTCCGGGAGACGACGCCAAGATCGCCGGCATCGCCGGCGGGCTTAAGGCGATCCTGGACGTCTGCCGCAAAAAGGCCCCCGACGCCACCATCATTATGACCGGCATTTTCCCGCGGAACGACAACTTGGCCGTGGTGCCGGAGATCAACCGGATCAACGAAATCATCGCCCGGTTTGCCGATGGGAAAAAGGTCCGGTTTCTCAATGTCAACGAGAAGCTGGCCGACAATAACGGCAGGCTCTTTGATGGCATGATCAACCCGGGTGACAAGTTGCATCCCACTGTCCAAGGCTACCAAGTCTGGGCGGACGGCTTGAAGCCGATGTTTATTGCATTGCTGGGACCTCCGGCCAACACCGACCACGCGCCGCCGCCGACCGGCGACCCCAGCGCCAGTGGCGGGCCTGGCACGACCTCCCAACTGCCTGCCGCCAATTCTCCCGCAGGGCGCTGATGGCCTGACACGAAAATGAAAACCCGCCTCAACCTCCTGTTGCTGGGACTGTGCGTTTGCTCCTGCACCTCCCCAAGGCCCGGCCCCGGCCCGGCGCCCTGCTGCGGCACAGTCAAGACCAAAGACAGTTTCGCCATCGTGCAGGACAATGCGGCCGCGCCGCTTTGGGTGGATGCCGGCGATTTTCCCGGCGTCCTGCGCGCGGCCAACGACCTGCGCCAGGATGTCGGGCGCGTGACCGGCCGGACGCCGTTGGTCAGCCGGGAAGAAAACGCCCCCGGGGCGAACGTCATCCTCATTGGGACCATCGGCAAAAATCCTGTAATTGACAGAATGATTCGGGAAAACAAGCTCGATGCCGCGGGCGTCGCCGGACAGTGGGAGTCGTTTCTCATTCAAGTCGTGTCCAAGCCGCGGCCTGGCGTGGCCCGCGCCTTGGTGATTGCCGGAAGCGACAAGCGGGGAACCATTTACGGCATTTACGATCTTTCCGGCCGGATCGGCGTCTCGCCGTGGTATTATTGGGCGGACGTGCCGGTGGAACCCAAATCGGCTCTCTTTGTCAAAGCCGGCCCCTGCAAGCAGGGGCCGCCGTCTGTCAAATATCGCGGCCTTTTTTTGAATGACGAAAACCCCGACCTGACCCAGTGGGTGCGGGAGAAATACGGCACCGTGCCGGTGCCCGGCGGCGAAACCACGGCCAATTACGGGCGGGGATTCTACACCAATCTGTTTGAATTGATTCTGCGGCTCAAGGGCAACTTCCTTTGGCCTGCCATGTGGAACAACCGCTTCAACCAAGACGATCCGGAAAACGCCCGGCTGGCTGACGAATACGGCATCGTCATGGGCACCTCCCACCAGGAGCCGATGCTGCGGGCGCAAAAGGAGTGGGACTGGGGAACCAATTACGGAAGAATCCATGGCAACTGGAATTATTCCGTGGCCCGCCAGCAACCCGTCCTCCAGCAATTCTGGCGGGAAGGCGTCCGGCGCAACCGGAATTTCGAGAGCATCTTCACCCTGGGCCTGCGGGCCGAGAACGACAGCGGCGCGCCCATTGGCAAGGACCTGACCGGCGAAATCGTCAATGTGCAGCGCAAAATTCTCGCCGAAGAAGTGAATCCGGATGTGACCAAGGTGCCGCAGGCCTGGTGCCTCTACAAGGAGGTGCAGGGCTATTACAACGAGGGGCTGCACCCGCCTGAGGATATTACGCTGCTCTGGGCGGAGGACAACTGGGGCAACGTCCGCCGCCTCCCCACCGCCGACGAACGCAAACGCCCCGGCGGCGCGGGAATTTATTATCACTTTGATTACCACGGCGGGCCGCGCAGCTACCAGTGGATCAACACCAGTCCCATTTCGAAAATCTGGGACCAGATGTCGCTGGCCAAACAGTATGGGGCGGACCGGATTTGGATCGTGAACGTCGGACACTTCAAAGGCTACGAGTTCCCCCTGGAATACTTCATGAGCCTGGCCTGGGACTCCAGCCGGTGGACCAACAACAACCTCAATGAGTTCACCCGGCTTTGGGCGGCCCGGCAATTTGGGCCGGCCTGCGCGGCGGAGATCGCCGACGTCCTGGCCAGGTACAGCAAGTACAATGGCCGGCGCAAACCCGAGTTGCTGGAGCCCGGCACCTACAGCCTGGAACACTACCAGGAGGCCGAGCGCGTCGTGGCGGATTTCCAGGCCATCTCAGACAAGGCGGAGAAAATTTACCACCAATTGCCGCGAGAAAAACAGGACGCCTTCTATGAGCTGGTGCTGTTTCCCGCCAAAGCCAGCGCGCAGTTGAATGAGATGTACCTCGCCGCGAACCAGAACGCGGTCTATGCGCGCCAGGGCCGCGCCAGCGCCAACGACAAGGCGGCCGAGTGCCGGGCGCTGTTCCAGTCGGAAACGAATTTGATGGCTGACTACAACCACACCTTTGCCGGCGGGAAATGGGATCACTTCATGGATCAGCCGTTTATCGGTTACACCTCCTGGGCGGAACCGCGGCAGGGAAATAATCTGGGGGCCATCCGGCTCAAGGAACTTCCCGTGCCGGACGCCGCGGAGATGGGCCTGGCGCTGGAAGGGGGCGGCGACGCCCTGCCCCGCTTCGACGCTTTTAACCAACAGCGCCATTACCTGGAGGTGTTCAACAAGGGAAAAACGCCGTTTGCGTTCACGGCGGCGGCCAGCGATTCCTGGATCACCCTGAGCGAAACCCAGGGGACGATTGGGAAGGACAAACGGCTGTGGCTCGGGGTGGATTGGGGCAAGGCCCCCAAGGGGACCGCCGCCGGCACGGTGCGCCTGGCCGGCGTCAACACCAATTTCACCGTGAAAGTGGAGGCGTCCAACCCCGTGGAGGTCGCGCGTGATTCCTTGCGGGGCTTTGTGGAAGGCGAAGGCGTCGTTGCCATCGAACCGGAACACTGCACAAAAATGATTGACTCCGGGGCGTGCCGCTGGATCAAGATCGAGGATTACGGGCGCACCTTGTCCGGAATGAGGGCAACAGGGCCGGTGGATGCCCCGGCCGCCACGCCCGGCAAGGATTCCCCCTGCCTGGAATACCGGATGTATCTGTTCAGCACGGGCGGGGCGGAAGTCACCACCATCACCGGCCCAACCTTGAATTTCGTTCCCGGGCGCGACCTTCGTTTCGCCGTTTCCTTCGACGACGCCCCGCCGCAAACCGTCACCCTGGTCCCCAAAAATTACAGCGCGCAGAACGGCAACCGCGACTGGGAGGCCTCGGTGCAGGACAGCGCGCGTGTGGTCAAGACGAAATTCACGCTGGCCCGGCCCGGCTATCATACGCTGAAGCTGTGGATGATTGATCCGGGCGTTGTTGTGCAGAAACTCGTGGTGGACCTGGGCGGCTTGAAACCGAGTTATCTCGGACCTCCGGAGAGTTACCGCCGCGGTCAAAATGCGCCCAGATCATGATTCCACTTCGCGACAATAGACTGGCAAAGATTCGGACACCGCTCTGGAACGGGGCGGGTTTAATGCTGATTTTGTTTTTGGCTGGCTGCTGCAGCCCGGCCCGCCCAAAGAGCGGGGCCGACGGCGGCGGTGCTTACGCGACGGGACGCTACCGCAACCTTTTTGTCGAGACGGGCCATCCGGCCGGGGAAGTGAGACGGAAAGTGGAGGCGGCTTTTGCCCAGTTGTTCCATGGCAATCCAACCAACCAGGCGGTCTATTTCCAAGCCGGCCGCAATTCCAACGGGCCGCTCGCCTGCATCACGGATATCAAACACCACGACGTCCGCACCGAAGGACTCTCTTACGGCATGATCATTGCCGCGGAATTGGACAAAAAGGCCGAGTTCGATGCGCTCTGGAATTGGTCGCTCACCTACCTGTACAACCAGGAGACCAATCACTTCTCCTGGGGATTTTTCTCGTGGCAGGCGAGGACGAACGGGGCGCGCCTGAGCGAATATGTGGCTCCGGACGGCGAGGAATACTATGTGATGGCCCTTTATTTTGCCGCCGGACGATGGGGCAGCGGCCGGGGCATTTACAACTACCGCGCCCAAGCCGACGCCTTGCTGTCCCGCATGCTCCACCGCGCCGTCATCACCGGCCCCTCCGCGCGGGGGGGCCGGGTCACCGCCGGACCGCTGTTTGATGCGGAGCACAAAATGGTGCTTTTCTCGCCCAGTTCCGAACGCAATCGTTTCACCGATCCGTCGTATCATTTGCCCGCCTTTTACGAGCTTTGGTCCCGCTGGGGTCCGGCTCAAGACCGCCCGTTCTGGGCGGCGGCGGCGGCGGCCAGCCGTGATTTTTTTCAGAGCACGGTCAATCCCGTCACCGCGCTTAACCCCAATTACGCGAACTTCGACGGCACGCCCGCCGGTCGCGCCGCCAACTTTTCTTACGACGCCTTCCGCACCGCCGGCAACTGGTCGGTGGATTGGTCCTGGTGGGGAAAGGATGTCCGGGAACGGGACCTCAGCGACCGCCTGCAGGCCTTTTTTGAATCCAAAGGAATGGCGGACTATGGCTGTCAGTTCACCCTGGATGGCCGGCAACTCGAAGAGCGCCACGCCCAGGGTCTGGTCGCGGTCAACGCTGTCGCCAGCCTCGCCGCCACTCAACCCCGCGCCAAAGAATTCGTCGAAGCCTTGTGGAACACGCCGGTCCCGGACGGACTGGAGCGCTATTACGAAGGCTTGCTCTATCTGATGGCCCTGTTGCATTGCAGCGGCGAGTTCCGCATCTGGCCGCCACGATGATGGCGCGACGATTCATGCAACCCGGGACAAGCATGCAAATTCCAAGACATAGCTTCCAGGCGGTTTCCGCCTTGTCAATTATAACCGGTCTGGCCGCGGCCGGCTCCCTGCCCGCCCAAGTGACGCCAATCGCAAACAACCCGCCGGCGCCGGCATCAAACGCGGTCACAACGGCCGCCGCGCCGCTTCCCGGGCGTGGCGGCGGCCGCCGCGGTTTTGCCGGCGGCAATCAGACAGCGGACCGCCAGCATATGTTCGAGGTTCTGCACATCACCCTGCCGGCCAACCTCCCGCCCGACGCGGAGGACCCGAACCGCCCGCCCAACACCAAACCAATTCCCGGCTCGGTCAACTGGGATGACGGTGTCCGCGGCCACACCGTCGTCAGATCGGAGTGGGGAACCTGGGCGAATTACGACCTGAGCAAGGCGGATCCGTATCCGCTCCCTGACCCGTTGAAGTTGAACGACGGTCAGATGGTCAAGGATGAAGCCACTTGGTGGCAGAAGCGCCGTCTGGAAATTTTGCGCGATTTCCACACCGAGATCTACGGCAACATTCCTGAAAGCACACCCAAAGTGACGTGGACCGTGGCAGGCATCACGACCAACGCCGACGCCAAAACCATCACCAAGAAAGTAGTCGGGCATGTTGACAATTCTTCCTGCACCAACATCACCGTCAATATCGGCCTCACCGTGACGACGCCGAGCGAGGCGGCCGGACCCGTGCCGGTGATCTTTCGATTCGGAGGCGGAGGATTTGGCGGCGGGGATTTCGCGGGCGGTCGCGGCGGTGGCGGCGTCAACGATCCGACTCAGCAAATTCTCCAACGCGGCTGGGGTTATGGCTTCTATAACAACAATAGCGTTCAGCCGGGTGGCGGCGCCGGCCTGCGAAGCGGAATCATCGGGTTGATGAACAAAGGAGAATTCAGAAAGCCCGATGATTGGGGCGCGCTCATGGCTTGGGCCTGGGGCTTTGACCGCTGTTTGGATTATCTGGAGACTGACCGGAACGTGGACGCCAGGAAAGTGGGGCTGGCGGGCCATTCGTTCCTGGGCAAGGCGACGATTGTGGCCATGGCCTTTGACCAGAGGCTCGCCATCGCCTACCCGAGTTGCGCGGGCGAATCCGGCACCAAGCTTCACCGCCATATTCTCGGCGAATCGGTGGAAAACACCTGCAGTCAGGGTGAATACTATGAAATGGCGGGCAATTTCCTGAAATACGCCGGGCATTGTGACCAGGTGCCGGTGGACTCCCACGAGCTTATCGCCCTCTGCGCGCCGCGACCGGTATTTGTGACCGGCGGCACGGAAGATCTCTGGTCGGACCCGGTCGGAGAATTCAAAGCCTGCGTTGCAGCAGGACCCGTCTATCGCCTCCTCGGCAAGCGCGACCTCGGCACCACCGAGATGCCCGCTCCCGATGTTGCTCTGCTTGACGGTGACGTCGCCTTCCGCGAGCACACGGGCGGCCATACCGATGCTCCCGACTGGCCGGCCTTCCTCAAGTTCGCCGACAAATATTTCACGGGTTCCAGCGCGGCCAGGCAAGGGGCTGTGCCAAAATAAGTTCCGCTTTGCTGGCGGCCTTTGGAACAAGGGCGCTTCTGAAGATTGAGAATTGGTCATTGGCAATTGAAAACCACCGGCCCAACGGCTCAATTACCAAAGGAGGTTCCTCGACGTTTTCGGTGGAATGCCGAGAGAAGTTTGGGGCGGCTCCATTGGTTTTTCAATCCCAACGGGATTGAAGCTTTCAGCCCAGGGTCGCGAGGAACGAGCTAC